>Ga0208375_1001050_pt1 | contig 33520 bp, 28 predicted proteins | sample RifOxyD1_FD_184038 | JGI IMG/M metagenome (GOLD analysis project Ga0208375, IMG submission 184038) | Soil microbial communities from Rifle, Colorado - Rifle Oxygen_injection D1 (SPAdes) | ecosystem: Environmental > Terrestrial > Deep subsurface > Rock core/Sediment | place: Rifle, Colorado... | reverse complement strand
GGAACGAGCTTGACCGCCTGCTCCACCGCACCCAGGCCGAGATGCGCGGGCGCAAGCGACGCCTGCTGGAAATGCTGCGGGCCTACCGCGCCGCCGCCGCCGCGCTGCCCGATGCGATTGTCGTCGTCGACCGCAACACCCAGCGCATCGTGTGGTTCAGCGAGGCGGCAGGGCCGCTGCTGGGCCTGGGCTACCCGGACGACATCGGCGCACCGATCGTCGCGCGCCTGCAGCCGCTGCCGCTGGCGGGCTGGATGGCCACCGGCCGCAACGCCGAGCCACTCGAAGTCGCCTCCCCGCTCAACCCCGGTACCACCCTCAGCCTGCGCCTGATCCCGTATTCGGAATCGTTGTGGCTGCTGGTGGCGCGCGACGTCAGCCGCCTGCTGCAGCTGGAGCAGATGCGCCGCGATTTCGTCGCCAACGTCTCGCACGAGCTGCGCACGCCGCTGACGGTGGTCCACGGCTACCTGGACATGCTCGACCCCACCGACCACCCGGAGTGGGCGCCGATGGTGGCCGAGATGCAGCGCCAGTCCCAGCGCATGACGCAGCTGGTCGAGGACCTGCTGATGCTGTCGCGTCTGGAGTCGCAGGACAGCCTGCCGGCCGAGGAGCAGGTGTCGATCGCGCCGATGCTGGGCACGCTGCGGCGCGAGGCCATGGCGCTCAGCCAGGGCCGGCACGAGGTCACGGTCCAGGACGATGCCGGCGTCGACCTGTTCGGCTCCAACAAAGAGCTGCACAGCGCGTTCTCCAACCTGGTGAGCAACGCGGTGCGCTATACGCCGGCCGGCGGGACGATTACGGTGCGCTTCCGCCGCGAGGGCCGCGGCGTCGCGCTGGAGGTCGTCGACAGCGGCTACGGCATTCCCGCCTCGCACCTGCCGCGCCTGACCGAGCGCTTCTATCGCGTCTCCAACAGCCGCTCGCGCGAAAGCGGCGGCACAGGCCTGGGGCTGGCCATCGTCAAGCACGTGCTGAACCTGCACCAGGCCCACCTGGAAGTGAGCAGCGAGGTCGGACATGGCAGTACCTTTGCGTGCGTGTTCGGCCCCGAACGCGTGCGCCAGCGCGAATCCAGCGAGGTCCTGAGTTGAACCGTCCCGTGCCGCGCCCCCAGCCCACCCCCGCCGGCATCGAAGTGCCCGCCGAGCACGATCCACTGCGCGACAGCTCCCTGTACTTCAACCGCGAGCTGTCGCAGCTGGACTTCAATTTCCGCGTGCTCGCCCAAGCGCAGGACCCGCAGGTGCCGCTGCTGGAGCGGCTGCGCTACCTGTGCATCAGCTGCACCAACCTGGACGAGTTCTTCGAGATCCGCGCCGGCACGCTGCGCCATGCGCAGGAGCTGGGCCTGACGGCGCACGCCGACGGGCTGGAACCCACCGCCGTGCTCAACCGCATCCATGACCGCGCGGCCGACCTGGTCGCCGCGCAGTACGACTGCTGGAACGACGTGTTGCGCCCGGCGCTGGGCGATGCGGGCGTGCGGGTGCTGGCACGCGATGCGTGGACGCCACGGCAGACCCGCTGGCTGCGCGCCTACTTCCGCGACGAGATCATGCCGGTGCTGTCGCCGCTCGGCCTGGACCCGGCGCACCCGTTCCCGAAGATCCTCAACAAGTCGCTCAACATCGTCGTGGTGCTGAAAGGCCGCGACGCGTTCGGCCGCGCCGGCAACCTGGCCATCGTCCGCGCGCCGCGCTCGCTGCCACGCATCATCCAGATCCCGGAACGCATTTCCGGCGGCGCGCACGATTTCGTGTTCCTGTCGGCGGTGCTGTCGACCTTCGTCGACGAACTGTTCCCGGGCATGGAGGTCAAGGGGGCGTACCAGTTCCGCGTGACCCGCAACTCCGAGCTGCTGGTGGACGAGGAGGAAGTCGACAACATCGCCCTCGCCCTGCGCGACGAGCTGGTCGGCCGCGGCTACCTGCGCGCGGTGCGGCTGGAGATCGCCGACGCGTGCCCCAAGCCCATCGTGCGCACGCTGCTGGAGAACTTCGACCTGCCCGAGAACGCGGTGTACCGCATCAAGGGCCCGGTCAACCTCAACCGCGTGATCCAGGTGTACGACCTGGTCGGCCGCGCGGACCTGAAATTCCCGTCCTTCCAGCAGCGCCTTTTGCCGGGCATCGAAGGCATGTTCGAGCGCATCGCAGAGGGCGACGTGGTGCTGCACCACCCGTTCGACGCGTTTACGCCGGTGCTGGAGCTGCTGCGCCAGGCCGCCGAAGACCCCAACGTGCTGGCGATCAAGCAGACGCTGTACCGCTCCGGCAAGGATTCGCCGATCGTGGAGCAGCTGGTGCAGGCCGCGCGCAACGGCAAGGACGTGACCGTCGTGGTCGAGCTGCGCGCCCGGTTCGACGAGGAAGCCAACCTGGGTTTCGCCGACCGGCTGCAGGAGGCCGGCGTGCAGGTGGTGTACGGCGTGGTCGGCTACAAGACGCACGCCAAGATGCTGCTGATCGTGCGGCGCGAGGGGCGCAAGCTGCGCCGCTACGTGCACCTGGGCACCGGCAACTACCACTCCGGCACTGCGCGCGCCTACACCGACCTGGGCCTGCTCACCGCGCGGCCGGACATCGGCAACGACGTGCACCAGATCTTCCAGCAGCTGTCGGGGCTGGCACCGGCAATCCGCCTCAAGTGCATGCTGCAGTCGCCCTTCACCCTGCACGCCGGCGTCCTGATGCGGATCGACCGCGAGGCCCGCATCGCGCGCGAGGGACGGCCGGCACGCATCGTCGCCAAGATGAACGCCCTCAACGAGCCGCAGGTGATCCGCGCGCTCTACCGCGCCTCGCAGGCCGGCGTGCGCATCGACCTGATCGTGCGCGGCGCCTGCACGTTGCGGCCCGGCCTGCCCGGCGTGTCCGACAACATCCGGGTCCGGTCGATCGTCGGACGCTTCCTCGAGCACAGCCGCGTGTACTGGTTCGGCAATGGCGGCAGCCCGGAGCTGTTCGGCGCGAGCGCGGACTGGCTGGAACGCAACCTGCTGCGGCGCGTGGAGACCTGCTTCCCGATACTGGACCCCGAGGTCGCCGCGCGCGTCACCGACGAGGCCATCGACAACTACCTGGCCGACAACCTGAACGCCTGGGAGCTGCAACCCGACGGCGAATACATGAAGCTGGTGCCCGCCGAAGGCACGCCGCCGCATTCGGCGCAGGCCGCACTGTTGGCGCGGCTGTGCGGATGACGGATCATTCGCGCCGATGAACGGACTGCTGCACACCGCCCGACTCCCCCTCCAGGACGGTGACCTGCTCGCAGCGGTCGACCTGGGCTCCAACAGTTTCCACATGGTGGTCTCGCGCTACCTGCTCGGGCAGCTGCGCACGGTCGACCGGATCCGAGAAACCGTCCGCCTGGCCGAAGGCCTGGACCGCAAGGGCGGCCTGTCGCCGGAGGCGCGCGACCGCGCCCTGGACTGCCTGGCGCGCTTCGGCCAGCGCATCCGCGACATCCCGCCGCAACGCGTGCGCGCCATCGCCACCAACACGGTGCGCCGGCTGGCCGCGCCGCAGGCGTTCCTGATGCCGGCCGAAAGCGCGCTGGGCCATGCCATCGAAGTGGTGTCCGGCCGCGAGGAGGCGCGCCTGATCTACCTGGGCGTGGCGCACGCGCAGCCGCCCAAGGACGGCCACCTGCGGCTGGTGATCGACATCGGCGGCGGCTCGACCGAATGCATCATCGGCTCGGGGTTCGAGGCGATCGAGCGCGAAAGCCTGCAGGTCGGTTGCGTGGCGAGTACGCGGCGGTTCTTCCCGGGCGGCAAGCTCACGCGCAAGCGCTGGCGCGAGGCGCTGGCGGAAGTCACGGCCGAGTTCCAGCAGTTCGCCGGCACCTACCGCAGCCTGGGCTGGCAGGAGGTACTGGGCTCGTCGGGCACCAACAAGGCCATCGGCGAGATCTGCGCTGCAATGAAGCTGACCAAGGGCGCCGTCACCGCCGAGGCGCTGCCGCAGGTGCGCGACCGCCTGCTGGCCGCGGGCCACGTCGACGTCATCGACCTGCCTGGCCTGTCGGCCGACCGCCGCCCGGTGATCGCCGGCGGCGTACTGGTGCTGGAGGCCGCCTTCGCGGCGCTGGGCATGGAACGCATGCTGGTCAGCAAGGCCGCGATGCGCGAGGGCGTGCTGTACGACATGCTCGGCCGCGGCGGCAAGCACGACCCGCGCGATGCGTCGGTGGCCGCGCTCATGCACCGCTACGCGATCGACCATGCCCAGGCGAGCCGGGTAGAGCAGACCGCGCTGCGGCTGTTCGACCAGGTGGCCGGGGCGTGGTCGCTGGTCGACGACGACCGCGTGATGCTGCAGCGCGCCGCGCGCCTGCACGAGCTGGGCCTGGCGATCGCACACAGCCAGTACCACGTGCACGGCGCGTACATCCTCGAGCACTCCGACATCGCCGGCTTCTCGCGCCAGCAGCAGCAGTTCCTCGCCGCGCTGGTCCGCGTGCACCGCAGGCGCATTCCCAAGTCCGCGTTCGACGCCCTGCCCGACCGCCTGCTGGCCGCCGCGCGGCGCAGCGCGGCCCTGCTGCGGTTGGCGGTGCTGCTGCACCGCGCGCACGAGTCCGACCCGATCCCACGGCTGGACCTGGTCGCCGACGGCAACACCCTGCGCATGACCCTGGGCAAGCGCTGGCTGGAGGCCCGCACGCTGCTGGCCGCCGACCTGCTGGGCGAGCCCGAGGACATGCAGAACCTCGGCGTCGCGTTGACCATCGACGCTGATTGAGGGGTGTCTTGAATACCGGCCCCACGTCGCCTTCATCGAGGCGCAGGAGGCTCCTCTTCGACACGTGATCCGTCATTCCCGCGTGGGCGGGAATAACGGCATTGAAGCCCGGGCTGAGCCCACGCCGCGCCACTTCGGTCAGCGCCGTCATCCCCGTGTCACCGTCCCGCCATCGCCGCTACACGTCCCGCATGCACGCTGCCCATGGACTGGGGAGCCGCGCATGCACTACGCGATCGTCACCGAAACGTATCCACCGCAGGTCAATGGCGTCGCCCTGACCGTGCGTGCGCTCGAACAGGGGCTGCAGGCGCGTGGCCACCGCGTCACGCTGGTGCGCCCGCGCCAGCCCGGCGAGCGGGACGCCGGCGGCGATGTGCTGCGCGTGGCCGGACTGCCGCTGCCGCTGTACTCGGGCCTGCGGTTCGGCCTGCCTGCCGCGGGCCTGCTGCGTCGCCACTGGCGCGCGGACACGCCTGATGCCGTCTACGTCGCCACCGAAGGCCCATTGGGCTGGTCGGCGGTACGCGCCGCCCGTGCGCTGGGCCTGCCGGTGGCCACCGGGCTCCACACCCGGTTCGACCGCTACATGCGCGAGTACGGGCTGGGCGCGCTGGAACGCATCGCCTGGGCATGGATGCGCCGGTTCCATAACCGCGGCGACGCGACGCTGGTACCGACGCGCGAGCTCGCGGCGGAACTGTCCGCACACGGCTTCAGGCGCCCGCTGCGGCTGCCACGTGCGGTCGACACCCACCGCTTCTCGCCCGAACGCCGCGATGACGCACTACGATCGCAATGGGGGATCGACGGGGCACAGCTGGCGGTGATCCACGTAGGCCGCATCGCACCGGAAAAGAACCTGGCGCTGGTCGTGGAGGCGTTCCGTGCGATCCAGCGCAGCCGGCCCGATGCCCGCCTGGTGTGGATCGGGGAAGGCCCTTCGCGGGCGGCGCTGGAGCGCGAGCACCCGGACTTCATCTTCCGCGGTATGCAGCACGGCGACGCGCTGGCGGCGCATATCGCCAGCGGCGACCTGTTCCTGTTCCCCAGCCGCAGCGAGACCTTCGGCAACGTGACGGTGGAAGCCATGGCCAGCGGTGTGGCCACCGTGGCCTTCGACTGCGGCGCCGCGCGCGAACACCTGCGGCACGGCCTGCATGGCGGCTGCGTGCCGCCGGGCGACGCGGCTGCCTTCACCGATGCCGCCGTGTTCCTGGCCGCTGACGACCGCCTGCGCGCCGCCTGCGGAGCCGCCGCCCGGCGCGCGGTGTCGAGCCTGCGCCCCGCGCAGGTGGCCGCCGACTTCGTTGCCCTGCTGCAAGGCCTCACGCCCCGAGGAGGACGCCATGGATCGCCTGCCCCTGCATAAACGCCTGTCGGCCGGCGATGCCGGCTGGTGCCTGCGCGCCAATCGCTGGGCCGGCCACGGCGGTTGCCGCGGCTATTTCGCCTGCGTCAGCCGGCTCGGCGATGGCGTGTTCTGGTACGCGCTGATGGCGGCAATGGTGTTGTTCGACGGCATGCGCGGGCTGCAGGCATCGCTGCACCTGGCGGCGACCGGCGTGGTGGCGCTGTCGCTGTACAAGCTTCTGAAACGGTGGACGAAGCGGCCGCGTCCGTGCGCATCCGACGCACGCATCCTCGCGCCGGTGGCGCCGCTGGACGAGTTCAGTTTCCCCTCGGGCCACACGCTTCACGCGGTGGCCTTCAGCATCGTGGCCGTCGCGCATTACCCGATGCTGGCCTGGCTGCTGGTGCCGTTCGCGGCCAGCGTCGCCGCCTCCCGCGTGGTGCTGGGGCTGCACTACCCCAGCGACGTGCTGGCGGCCACGGCGATCGGCACCGGGCTGGCCTCGGCGTCGCTCTGGGTGGCGGGCTAGCTGTCGATGGAGCTGGACGGTTCCAGCGTATCGAGCCTTGCGCGTTGCACTGCAGGCGCGAGCTGCCCCGTCCAGTCACGGTCATTGGCGACCTGCGCCACCGAGCGGCTGGCATCCAGTGCGGCCAGGTCGAGGGTTGCAATCGCCCAGTCCTGCCCTTCACCGGCGCGGGCGAGCACGCCGTCGGCCGGCAACCCCACGTCCATCGGCGCGTAGATCGCCGCATCGCCGGTATTGGTGTCGAGTGCGGGGCTCCAGGGTGCGTCGCCCGCAGTCACGGCCTGCACCACGAAACAACGGTTCTCCAGCGCGCGCGCCAGCCCGCCGACGCGCACGCGCGTAGCGCCTGCTTTGGTGTCGGTGCAGCTGGGCACGGCGATCACGCGTGCACCCGCCTCGCACTGGGCACGCACCGGCAACGGAAACTCGATGTCGTAGCAGACCGAAACGCCCACGCGCACGCCGTCGCACTCGAACACCTTCAGCGCATCGCCCGGCTCGATGACACCCGCCTGCTTCTCGAACCCGGTCAACTGCAGCTTGTCCTGCCAGCCGTGGCGGCCGTCGGGCGCGAACCAGTAGCTTCGGTTGCGATAGCGCTCCGGCGCCACCGCCAGCAGGAAGCTGCCGGCGACGATATGCATCCGCAGCTGCCGCGCCAGCCGCGCGTACAGCGCCAGCCAGTCGCCATGCAACGGTTGCAGCGCGGCCAGCGAGCCGTGCAGGTCGGCGCGCTCGCGCACCGGCAGCGTCGCGCCCAGTTCCAGCGAAAGGTATTCGGGAAGCACCGCCAGTTGCGTGCCGGCGTCGGCCGCCGCTTGCAGCAGCGACGCCTGGCGCACGGCGAAGGCCGCGAAATCCGCCGGCGCGCCGATCGCATACCGCGCCGCCGCGACCCTGAGCACGCCGGCCGTCAAATCCGCTCCAGCGGGCGCATCCAGAACGCCAGGTCGTGGTCGACATCGCCGCGCTCCGGCTCAGGCCACCGCATCGACAGCGTCAGGCCGTCGCGGGGCTGGTAGCCGCGTTTGCGCCAGAAGCCCTCGTTGCCGCGATGGAACGGCGGCCGGCGCGGGTCGTCGTCCGCGCGCACCACGGCCGCGAACCCGGTCCACGCATAGCTGCCGAACGCGCGCGCATGCGCCTCGCGCTCCTCGAAGAACCGGTGCCCCAACCCTCGCCCCCGGTAGGCCGGCAGCAACACCGACTCGCCCAGGTAGAACACCTCCTCGGGCTGCACCGAGGACCGGGCGAAGGGCGCCAGCATTTCGGCCGATTCGTGCACCAGCGGAATGCCGGTGGCCGCCCCGACCACGCGGCCTTCGTCCAGCACCAGCACCGCCAGGCTGAAGGGCGAGCGCAGGTAGGTCTGCAGGTAGTCGAACTCGTAGCGGTAGCTGCCGGCGTAGAGGTACGGCCACTCGCTGAAGACCGTCATGCGCAGGCGCGCGAGGTCGTCCAGGTGCGGCTCCATGGCCTGGCCGACGACGGTGCGGACTTCGTGGATTCTCATCGAGGAGTGGAGGCGGCTGGGGGCATCGAGGGCCTCGAAGGTGCTCCGGACGATGTCCATTGTCCACTCCCGGCGGGACGTAAAGGGTGTCCATGCGTCAACGCGGTACGGGCCGGCGACCGGCCGGGTTTCCACCGAACCGGCCGGTGGCGACCGGCCAGGCCCTAAGATGCGCGCCATGAATTACCGCCACGCCTTCCATGCCGGCAACCACGCCGACGTGTTCAAGCACGTCGCCCTGCTGGCGCTGTGCGACGCCCTGACCGCCAAGCCGGCTCCGCTGTTCGCGCTCGATACCCACGCCGGGCGGGGCCTGTACGCGCTCGACAGCGCTTCGGCGCTGCGCACAGGCGAGGCCGAAGGTGGCATCGCCCGCCTGGTCGCAGAGGCGCCGCGGCACCCGGCCATCGCACGCTACCTGGCGGCGATCAAGGCCTGCCGCGCCGAGCACGGCACGGCCGCGTACCCGGGATCGCCCTGGCTGCTGGCGCACGCGTTGCGCGGCGACGACCGTATCGCCGCGTGCGAGTTGCACCCGGAAGAGGCCGCGCAACTGAAGTCGGTCTTCGCCAAGGACGAACGGGTGGCGGTGCATGCGCGCGACGGCTACGCGGCGATGAAAGCGCTGTTGCCCCCGCGGCTGGCCACGCAGCGGTTCAACCGTGGGCTCGTGCTGATCGACCCGCCGTACGAGGCCCAGCTGGAGGAGTTCGACGCCATCATCGGCGCCCTGCGGGACGCGCTGGGCCGCTGGCCCCAGGGCACGTACGCGGTGTGGTACCCGATCAAACGGCGCCGGGCGTTGCACCCGTTCTTCCGCCGCGCGGCAACACTGCCGGCGCGCTCCGTGCTGGTGGCCGAACTGATGGTCCACCCCGACGACTCGCCGCTGCGCATGAACGGCAGCGGCCTGCTGCTGGTCAACGCGCCCTGGCAGTTCGACGCCACGCTGCGTGCGGTGCTGCCGCAGCTGGTCGCTGCGATCGGTGAGGCAGGGGCGGCGTGGCGCGTGGACTGGTTGCACGAAGCCGACTGACGGCCCGCGCAGCGCTCAACCGGCGGGCCGGCTCAGGTCGGGCTCGAAGAAGCTCCAGCGCACCTCGGGGAACCGGGCCTTCATCGCCCGCTCCACGGCGTCGATCTGCGCGGCCAGCGTCGGCGCGTCATGGCTCTCGCGCATCTGCGCCTGCACCGCCACCATCGCTTCGTTGCCCAGCTGCAGGCTGATGAGGTTGATCACGCGGGTGACTTCAGGACGGGCCTGGATGAACTCGCGGATCTCCCGCTCGCGCAGCGGGTCGATGCTTTGCCCGATCAGCATCGCCTTGACCTCCACCGCCACCAGCACGGCGATGACGATCAACAGCACGCCGATGACGATCGTGCCCACCGCGTCCCACACCGGGTTGCCCGTAAACACCGCCAACAGCACCGCCACCAGCGCGAAGAACAGCCCGAGCAGCGAGGCCAGGTCCTCGCCGAAGATCACCACCAGCTCGCTCTGCCGGCTCTCGCGGAACCACTGCCACAGGCCGCGGTCGCCACGCGACTTGTTGACCTCCTGCAGGCAGGCGCGCATCGAGATGCCTTCGGCCACGATGCCGAACACCAGCACGCCGGCCGCCCAGTACCACTGCTTGAGCGGCTCGGGGTGCTGCAGTTTGTGGATGCCCTCGTAGAGCGAAAACATGCCGCCGACGGTGAACAGCATCACCGCCACCAGGAACGACCAGAAGTAGATGGCCTTGCCGTGGCCCAGCGGGTATTCGGGCGACGACATTCGCTTGGCCTGGCGCATGCCCAGCAACAGCAGGCCCTGGTTGCCGCAGTCGGCCAGCGAGTGGACGGTCTCGGCGAGCATCGCGCTGGACCCGGTAACGAACGCGGCCACGCCCTTGGCGACGGCGATCGCGAAGTTCGCGCCCAGGGCGAACAGGATTGCCCGCGTCGAGTCACCACCACCGGCCATTACGCATCCCCATGGACCGAAAACGGGCGCGGAGTCTAGCACCGGCGCGATGACACGCCGGCGGTGCTTTTCCAGAGCCCGCCCGCCGCCGTGATGACGGCATGAAGAGGGCATGAAGCCCATGGCGAAAGGCCTGTGCGAGCATGCGCCCCATGGCTGCGCGCGAACGTCTCCCCCCTTGGCACGAGCGCCAACGGCTGCCCAACGGCCGCGAAGTGCTGATCCGCCCGGTACGTCCCGAGGACGCCGAGCCCCTGCGCGCCGGCTTCGGCCTGCTGCAGCCCGAAGAAGTGCGCCAGCGCTTCCTGCATTCGCTCAAGGAATTGAGCCCGGAGATGCTGGATCGGCTGACCCGGCTCAATCCCAAGACCGAGTTCGCCCTCGTGGCGGCCGAGCCGCTGCCGCCGGGCGAGGCGCTGGTCGGCGCGGTGGCCCGCATTTCGATCGACCCCGGCAAGCAGGACGCCGAATTCGCCATCCTCGTCAGCCGCTATCTCGCCAACATGGGCCTGGGCCGGTACCTGATGACGCGCCTGGTGAAATGGGCCCGCGGCAAGAAGGTCACCCGCATCTACGGCGACGTGTTCGAACACAACCACGCCATGTTGTCGCTGGCCCAGTCGCTGGGCTTCGAGCGCGAGAGTCAGCAGGACGAGCAGGGCCTGATCCGGGTTTCACTGGACCTGACCAAGCCTGTCGCGCCCGCCGTGGCCGCCGCCGCGGCGCGCTGAAGCCGCCGCCCCATACGTGCCCTGTAGGAGCGGCTTCAGCCGCGATCCGCACCCGTTCGCCCACGGATCGATCAGTTCGCGGCTGAAGCCGCTCCTACATCGCGTAGCCCACCAGAACCGCAGCTTCTGTCTTCGGCCGCGCCGCTCGCGTCGGCTAGAATCCCCCGCCTGATGTCGACCCCCACGCTTCCCATTCCGCCGCTGCCCAAGGCCGGCCAGCAGCGCGCCTGGTGGCGCGCGCCCGCGTCGCCTTCGGCCCTCGCCTTCCACATCGCCACCGCGGCCGCCGCACACGACGGCCCCCTGCTGGTGGTGGCGCGCGACAACCACGCCGCGCACCAGCTCGAGTCCGACCTGCGCACGCTGCTGGGCTTGGACGGCCTGCCCGACGGCCCGCTGCCGGTGCTGCCGTTCCCGGATTGGGAGACGCTGCCCTACGACGTCTTCAGCCCGCACCCGGACATCACCAGCCAGCGCCTGGCCACCCTGCACCGGTTGCCGACGCTCAGGCGCGGCCTGGTGGTGGTACCCGTGCAGACGCTGATGCAGCGCCTGGCGCCGTTGCGCCACGTGGTGGGAGGCAGCTTCGACGTGCGCGTCGGCCAGCGCCTGGACATGGACGCGGAGAAGCGCCGTCTGGAATCGGCCGGCTACCGCAACGTGCCGCAAGTGCTCGACCCGGGCGACTTCGCCGTACGCGGCGGCCTTCTGGACGTGTACCCGATGGGCGCGGATATGCCGTTCCGCGTGGAGCTGCTGGACGACGAGATCGACACCATCCGCGGCTTCGACCCGGAGAGCCAGCGCTCGCTCGAGAAGATCGACGCCGTGCACCTCCTGCCGGGACGCGAACTGCCCATGGACGAGGCCGCAGTGAAGCGCGCGATGGACGCGCTGCGCGAGCGTTTCGACCTGGACACGCGTCGCAGCGCGCTCTACCAAGACCTGAAGGCGGGCCACGCCCCGGCCGGCATCGAGTACTACCTGCCGCTGTTCTTCGAATCGACCGCGACGCTGTTCGACTACCTGCCCGCGACCGCCCTGCCCGTGCTGGGCGACGGCACGGCCGAGGCCATCGACCGCTTCTGGCAGCAGACCGGTGAGCGCTTCGAGCAGCGCCGGCACGACGTCGAACGTCCCGTTCTTCCCCCCGACGCCTTGTACCTGCCGCCCGACGCCCTGCGCGAACGGCTCAACCGGGGCGAGCGCATCGAGGTCTGCGGAGACGACCACCCGCAACGCGAGCGCGCGCATGCACTCGGCAGCCAGCCCGCGCCCGACCTGCCGCTGGTGGCGCGCGACCAGGCTCCAGCCGATGCGCTCAAGTCGTTCCTGTCCAGCTACAAGGGGCGCGTGCTGGTTGCCGCGGATTCGCCGGGCCGACGTGAAGCGCTGCTGGAAGTGATGCAGGCCGCGCAACTGGCGCCGGTCGTGGTGCCGGACTGGACGGCGTTCCTCCCGCGCGGTGGCGCTGAGGCAACGGCGCCCTTCGCCATCGCCGTCGCCCCGCTGGACAACGGCTTCGCCCTGGACGCGCCGCAACTGACGGTCCTGACCGAGCGCCAGCTGTTCCCCGAGCGCGCCGGCCAGCCACGCCGCCGCAAGCGTGCCGGCCGTGAGCCCGAAGCGATCATCCGCGACCTCGGGGAGCTGACCGAGGGCGCGCCGATCGTCCACGAGGACCACGGCGTCGGCCGCTACCGCGGCCTGGTGGTGCTGGAAGCAGGCGGCGAGAAGAACGAATACCTGGAGATCGAGTACGCCAAGGGCGACCGCCTCTACGTGCCCGTTGCCCAGCTGCACCTGGTCAACCGCTATTCCGGCGCGTCGCCAGAAACCGCGCCGCTGCATTCGCTGGGCGGTGAACAATGGACCAAGGCCAAGCGCAAGGCCGCCGAGAAGGTCCGCGACGTGGCCGCCGAGCTGCTCGAGATCCAGGCCAAGCGCCGGGCCCGCGCCGGGCTGGCGATCGATGTCGACCGCTCCATGTACGAGCCGTTCGCGGCCGGCTTCCCGTTCGAGGAAACGCCCGACCAGCTGGCCGCGATCGAAGCCGTTTTGCGCGACCTGCAGTCCAGCCAGCCGATGGACCGCGTGGTCTGCGGCGACGTCGGTTTCGGCAAGACCGAAGTGGCGGTGCGCGCCGCCTTCGCGTCGGCCGCTGGCGGCAAGCAGGTCGCCGTGCTGGTGCCGACCACGCTGCTGGCCGAGCAGCACTACCGCAACTTCCGCGACCGCTTTGCCGACTGGCCGCTCAAGGTCGAGGTGCTGTCGCGCTTCAAGACCAAGAAGGAAATCGAGGCCGAGCTGCAGCGCGTCGCAGCAGGCGAGGTCGATGTCATCGTCGGCACCCACCGGCTGCTGCAAAAGGACGTGCGGTTCAAGGACCTGGGCCTGGTCATCGTCGACGAGGAGCAGCGCTTCGGCGTGCGCCAGAAGGAGGCGCTCAAGGCGCTGCGCGCCAACGTGCACCTGCTCACGCTGACGGCCACGCCCATCCCGCGCACGCTCAACATGGCGATGGCCGGCCTGCGCGACCTGTCGATCATCGCGACCCCGCCGGCGCACCGGCTGGCGGTGCAGACGTTCGTGGTGCCGTGGGACGACGCGCAGCTGCGTGAGGCCTTCCAGCGCGAACTCGCGCGCGGCGGCCAGCTGTACTTCCTGCACAACGACGTCGAGAGCATCGTGCGCATGCAGCGCGAACTCGAAGCGCTGGTACCCGAGGCGCGCATCGGCGTGGCCCACGGCCAGATGCCCGAGCGCGAGCTGGAACGCGTGATGCTCGACTTCCACAAGCAGCGCTTCAACGTGCTGCTGTCGACGACGATCATCGAGTCGGGCATCGACATCCCCAACGCGAACACCATCATCATCAACCGCGCCGACAAGTTCGGCCTGGCGCAGCTGCACCAGCTGCGCGGCCGCGTCGGCCGCAGCCACCACCGCGCCTACGCCTACCTGCTGGTGCCGGACAAGCGCTCGATCACCGCCGATGCGCAGAAGCGCCTGGAGGCCATCGCCTCGATGGACGAGCTGGGCGCGGGCTTCACCCTGGCCACGCACGACCTGGAGATCCGCGGCGCCGGCGAACTGCTGGGCGAGGACCAGAGCGGGCAGATGGCCGAGGTCGGCTTCAGCCTCTACACCGAGCTGCTGGAGCGCGCGGTGCGCTCGATCAAGCGCGGCGAGCTGCCCGACGACGACGGCACCCAGGCGCGCGGCGCCGAGGTGGAGCTGCACATACCCGCGCTGATCCCCGACGACTACCTGCCCGACGTCCACACCCGCCTCACGCTGTACAAGCGCGTCAGCGGCGCGCGCGATGCGGGCGAGCTGCGCGAGCTGCAGGTGGAGATAATCGACCGCTTCGGCCTGCTGCCCGACCCGGCCAAGCACCTGTTCGCCATCGCCGAACTCAAGCTCACCGCCACCGCGCTGGGCATCGCCCGCATCGACCTGGGCGAGAACGGCGGACGCGTGCAGTTCGTCGAGAAACCCAACGTCGATCCGATGGCGATCATCAAGCTGATCCAGGGCCAGCCCAGGCTCTACCAGATGGACGGGCCGGACAAGCTCAAGCTGAAGCTTGAGCTGCCCGATGCGCCGGCCCGGCTGGCGGCAGCCAAAGGGTTGATGTCAATGCTGGACAAGGGCGGCTGAGCGACGTCGATTCGGTCGGGCTGTTCCACGCCCGCCTCGCCTCCACCGCTCCCTTCGTGCCTGCTCTCCCCTTTCCTTCTTTCAAGTAGAGGGCCAGGGAGATTGCGCTCGCCTCGACGTCAACGGTCCAGCGGACTCAGCACCCCGCCCGCCCCGCGCCCCAGCACGTGCGTGTAGACCTGCGTTGTCGCCAGGTCCTTGTGACCCAGCAGCTCCTGCACGGTGCGGATGTCGTGGCCGGCCTCCAGCAGGTGCGTGGCGAACGAATGGCACAACGTGTGGCACGTCGCCGGCTTGTCGATGCCCGCCCCCGCCCGCGCCTTCTTGACCGCCCGCTGCAGGCTGGATTCGTCGATGTGGTGCCGGCGCGACTCGCCGCTGCGCGGGTCGCGCGAAATGCGCGTCGCCGGAAAGACGTACTGCCAGCCGAACTCCCAACCCGCGTTCGGGTACTTCCGTCCCAGTGCATGCGGCAGATGCACCTGCCCGCGGCCCGCCAGAAGGTCCTGTCCGTGGAGCACGCGTACCCGCTCCACCTGCGCGTGCAGGCGGTCATGCAACCGGCGCGGCAAGGGCACCCGCCGGTCCTTGCCGCCCTTGCCGTTGCGCACGCAGATTTCAGCGCGTCCGAAGTCGACGTCCTTCACCCGCAACCGCACGCATTCCATCAATCGCATTCCGGTGCCGTAGAGCAGCGCCGCCATCAGCCACAGCTGTCCATCCAGCAGCGCCAGCACCCGGTCGACCTCATCGCGCGACAGCACCACCGGCACCCGCTGCGGCCGCTTGGCCCGCACCACCGAGTCCATCCACGGCAGTTCGATGTCCAGGACCTGCCGGTACAGGAACAGCAGCGCGGACAGCGCCTGGTTCTGCGTGCTGGCCGCCACATCGTCGCGTGTCGCCAGTCGCGACAGGAATGCCTCCACCTCCGGCGCGCCCATCTCCCGCGGATGGCGCCTGCCGTTCTCGACGATGAAGCGCCGGATCCAGTACAGGTACACCCGCTCGGTCCGGATGCTGTAGTGCTTCAAACGGCACCGCGCCCGTACCTGGTCGAGCAACCGTGGCGGCCTCGCTTCAGCCGCCCCAGCTCTATCCGCCGCGCCTGATAACACTGCGTCCTTGCCGCGATAAGACATAACACCCCGCGTTCGCCGTACTTGCCTGGCAGCGTCGCAGTGGCCGATCCTCGAGTGAAGCAGGTAACGCCTTGTTCTGGGGTAGGATTTCGCGGAACCGGTCCCGCGCTCAGCGACGGCGCCGACCTGATAACACCCCGCTTTGGGGATCTACTTAGTGTTAGGCCGCAGAACAATATGAGTCGCTATCCATGCTGAGCGTAGTAGCTAACCCGGAAGGCGATGTGCTTCACATCCACGGCGATGTTGCTGGCTTACTTCGACTGGAGCGAGAGGTACGCCGCCTGCGAGAGCTGGCCGAGCGTGGAGAGTGCGAAGATGGCCACCTACTCTCCGAGTCATGGGGCGCAGGAGACTTGACTGAAACGATGCTCAGCAACGAGCAAGTCAATGGCTGGCGCCAGGTACATCACGTAAAGGTGTTTGGCTGGTCCGCCGAATGGAGCAACCGTCATGGGCTGTCGCCAACTGCGCCCTAACAATTCGTCCAAGCCGACGCCGCTTCGCGGCGCGGCTTAACTCAGGTGTTAGGTGCTGACCAAATGTCTACGCGTCAGGCAGTTTACGAAGCAGCAGGGCGAGCGCTAGAAGTCTCGCAAATGCTCGAAAGGGAGCTTGGCACAGCTCTCCTCGCGCTTGATGCGCTTGAGACGAACAGCTTCTTAGCTCCCAACGCAGATACCTACCAACGCCTCCGGTTGGAAATAGACGGGCTTACGCTCGGCAAAGCCCTCAGGAGAATGGGGAAAAAGCTCAACATGGCTGAAGACCTTGAGGCGGCGTTCGGAGAGGCACTAAAAGCCAGGAATTTCGTTGCGCATCACCTGTTCAAGCGCAATTCGCTCGCAATGCTTGATGAGGGAACGCGCATGGAATTACTTGAGGAAGCGCTTGAAGCCTTTGAGGTCATCCATCCTGCATACTCGCTCGCCCAAGATGTAGCGGTGCACCTCACTCATCAGGTGCTTCAAGTCGCCAATCAGGCACGCACCTAACAATTCATTCAAGCCGAAGCCGCTTCGCGGCTCGGCTTAATTCAGGCGTTAGGCGGCATGGGCGACAACTTCGCGGTCCTATCCGAATTGACTGAAGCCGGCGTCTGGGGTCGCACTGCGCGGTTCGTTCTCGAGGGTAGTGCACCGCTACCTTGGGGTGACGAAGATTTTGGCACTCATTGGATTATTGCTGGGCATCACATACGCGGGCAGGTCGCGGATGATCATGTTCTTGCAAGCTTCCTCCGGAAGGTTTTACCGTCCTATGCGGATGGCCCTGTTGTGCTCTATCGCGGTGAAAGCAAAGAACGCTTCGCTGCTGGCGCCATCGGCTTCTCGTGGAGCCACAGTGAGAGTGTCGCGGCCATGTTCGCCCGGGGCCTCAATGCAGTTGGGGGCGGCGGCGTGCTACTTCGCGCGGAGCTTGACGCGCCTGCGGTTATAGCCGGACCCAACGCCCATAGCCGGTATCTTGGCGAGCACCAGTACACGGTAGATCCCGCAGCCTGCCAGGGCATTGCAGTCGTTGCCGAGTTCCCGTCAAGTGCCGCCTAACAATTCGTTCAAGCCGAACTTGCTTCGCTCCACCAACAACATGGCAGGAAAAGCTTGCCATGTTGTCGGCTCCGCTACGCAAGTCGGCTTAACTCAGGCGTTAGGCCTTGCCACTCAACATCAGCGACAACACGCGAGACCGCATTCGTGACGCCGGCGTCGCACTCATGGTGCTCGGCGGGTTGCTGGCTGCGTGGGGACTAGCGCACTTCGATCAGCTGCCCAACTACCTCAGGCTATTGAGCACTTTGCCGTTCTTTTGCTCAGTGCCCATGGCTTGCGTTGAGGACTACCGCAACTGGGAGTCATTACGTGGCTACTGGGGCGGCAAGGCAATTGCGTTCCTGCTTGCACCGTTCGTGGTCGCAGTTGGCGCTCTAATCTGGTACTTGGTAGACCCGTCAGCCAAGGCCTAACAATTCATTCAAGCCGAACCCGCTTCGTCGCTTCGTTTAAATGTGTCGTTGTTCCATTGCAACAACTCACCGACTGGCGCGTTGCGGGTCGGCTTAATTCAGGCGTTAGGCGGCTATGAAAAAATTTCTCGTCCCGCTTGGTGTGTACAGCGCGCTAACTGCTCTTTACCTGGCAGCCAGTGGCGGTCCGGCCCGCGTGCACATTCTGTCCTTATCGGTACTTGTGCTCGCTATCTTGGTCCCGGCTATCTGGGCGGCGCACCTTGCGTCGCTCAAAGCCCGCTCAGTTTTGTGCGGCGCATTCGCGCTCGCCGCAATGCTCGCGTGGGATCTAAGCGCTCACCTCCGCATTGCGAAAGCTGAGCCGCTTAGCATTCTCCGTGGAGTGCCATTGGCTTACGCTTTGGGCTTGATTGTGCTGTCGTCTATAAGCCTCGTGGCAGCGTATCTGGGCGCGCCGCCTAACAAATCGTCCAAGCCGACGCCGCTTCGCGGCGCGGCTTAACTCAGGTGTTAGCGCCCATGAGGAAGGCTTTGCTCGTCTTGGTGCTCCTAACCGCGTGCAGCGCACCTGATCCTCGCGTGGGAGGCGCGTGTGAGCCCTTCGCGGGCCTCGCTAGCACGCCGGGAAAAGCCGAGGACAAGGCGCTCTTGAAGCGTGCGTCGGAAGACTTTTGCGCCGTACTCGCGGGGCAAACCCCACCCCACGCAAAGCCAGATCCGGGAGGCGGCCCGTCAGACGGGGGAACGCTGCTATACCACGGTGATGGATATACGCTCACCGCGCTGCAGAGCCTGTCGTCTTTTGGGTCCGTGTACGGGGTCATTGAAGGCCCGGTGCTCAGGTTCACGGAGCCATTTGCTCCAGGCCACACGCAGGTAGTCTCTCAAACCCGTTTTGTCGCTGCGCCGGCGCAGTAGCATGGGCGCTAACAATTCGTCCAAGCCGACGCCGCTTCGCGGCGCGGCTTAACTCAGGTGTTAGGCGGCTGATGACAGTAGTGATGATCTATGGGTTCACGGGTCGGTACTCCGGCGACCCAGAATTCACCTGGAACCACCCCGATGTGGGCGCCACTCACAAGTGCATGCTCTTCCTTAGACAGGAGTCTGAGGCGGACGACTTTCAGAATGCAGCACGGGAGTGCCGACGTTACGGCTTCATCGACATCGAGAACCTGCGATGCGGCAAGCTTCAGATCGATGTGCTGAACACCGATCTTTATCGCGGCTTCGCCGGCTTCTACGAGGAAGCACTGAGCGCTGGGTCCGCGCTGCTCTACTATCCAAACAAGGCTGCAACAGATGGCGACGCAGCCTAACAATTCGTCCAAGCCGACGCCGCTTCGCGGCGCGGCTTAACTCAGGTGTTAGACCGACTTGGAGAGATCGTGGAATACGAAAAGATCTTATTCACCGCGCTGATCGCGGTAGTTGGCTGGGTGGCGGCACATAGGCTCACATCAGCCCGCGACCTCGCCAACTCACGCCGTAACGCCGGAATTGATGCGCTCACGACGTGCTACAAAGCACTAGTTAGATCTGGCATTGACGGGGTCATGCTCAAACGTGATTCCACCGGCAAGCTGATCAACAACGCCATCCCCGTTGAAGACGCCATTGCTCTCATCCATCTGCACGGAAATGAGCAGCAGTCCCAGCTCGCAAGCGCCTACGCAAAGCAGATTGGTCAGGACAAATCTGGCGACTCGACCAAGCTCGTCAATGCACTACGCAAGGACATACGCAGCATGCTTGGCACCAAGGACCTGGCTGCGGAGCCGCACTACCTCAGCATCAAACCGAATGAGTCGGTCTAACAATTCATTCAAGCCGAACCCGCTTCGCGGGTCGGCTTAATTCACGTGTTAGGCAGCAGGGGGAACATTTCGGTGGACCATAGAAGCAAGATACACGGTCACATTCAGGCCGCCGCCGACGAGCTACTCGCGTTCGTGCGCACCTCTGAGTCGTCTCATCCGGAGCGATGGGTTCCGGCTGTCCAGATCAAGGATGCTTTGGCGCTCAACTTTGTTGCTGTTCCCCAGCAGGGGCATCAGTACGGCCCCAAAGGCTGGCTCTTCGCAGTTCTCGCCAGAATTCTTGAAGATCAGGGACACCTGGAGCACAAGAAAGTTGGTAGCAGAGCGTTCTTTCGGACAAGGTCTGCTGCCTAACAATTCATTCAAGCCGATGCCGCTTCGCGGCACGGCTTAATTCTGGTGTTAGGGGGCTCAAGTGAGTTCATTGCTTCTTGTACTGGCGCTGGCGGCGAACCCATCGGCGGCAGCTACGGAGCAGCGCTCGGTGGTGGCGTGCACTGCACAGCGGCTTCGTCGGTACGTTGGCCCAACCGGGGTTCACCAATCCTGGTCGGTGGTGCAGGAGCTTCCTGCAAATCTGGGCGGCAGCCTTGGGGAACTGCTGTCGGACCAAGGCATCGTGGCTGACGGGTACATGCAGACATTGCACGTGGATGCTTCCGCTAGGGCCGCGTATGTCGTCCAGCAGGGTGGATTCGCCGGCTTCCGCACCATATACGGGCCGCTTCCGGTGGCCTCGTGCTCGGGGTCGCCCCCTAACAATTCGTCCAAGCCGACGCCGCTTGGCGGCGCGGCTTAACTCAGGTGTTAGGCCTACTGTGAAAGTTCTTACGCAGCCAACATTTCTAGTAATTCTTGCGCTGACTGGCTGTGCAAGCGTTCGGGCGCCCGCTTTAGATGGTGTCGCTTGGTCTGGTCGAGACGGCCCACGTCTCGTTGCGCAACTTCGCTCCACTTCGGATCAACTTCCGGAGGGCTGGCTGTTTAAGGCCCCACAAGGCGATGCTTCTGGTTCGTTCGCCTACCGCAAGCGATCTGGCACATATGACTACTCAGAGCGTGGGTACTTCGCCACAGATCCAAAATGGCGCAGCGAGACAACCTACGTCGGTTTGCTAAAAGCTGACGCTGTCTTCTGCGTTGTTAATCCTGAGATGCAAGCCAACGTAACGGACAACACGATCACCACTTACCAGGTCTATGACTACTGTGTTCAACTTCACCGCCAGTAGGCCTAACAATTCGTTCAAGCCGAAGCCGCTTCGCGGCTCGGCTTAACTCAGGTGTTAGGCGTTACTGCTGATAGCTGTTCGGCACTCGCTCCTTCGGACAGTTGCTCGCCAGCGTGTCGTGCGCCGCGGGCTCAGCCGGCACCGGCTCCGGCCGCTCTCCTTCGGTAACGCTACCGGCCTTACACCGGCTTGGCCGCTCGGCTCAATCATTGCGGGGCCATCTTCGGCTGCATCTCGCCATGCGGGTTCCGGGTAAAGCGCCGGTCGGCTCGGGCTGGTAGTGTTCCGGCCCAGGGGGCGGGTTGGCCAGGCTGGCGCTGGGGAGTTCAACCAGTGATCGGGGCAGCATCGCCTAACAAGTCATTCAAGCCGAAGCCGCTTCGCGGCTCGGCTTAATTCTGGTGTTAGGCCACCTATGACACGTTCGCTGTCCCTGGTAGTCATGCTTTTGCTTGGCGGCTGCAGTGACACAACGCCGGTGACCATAGAGAATCGCTCTGCCGTTCTGCTGCAGTCGGTCGCTCTGGCCGGATCTGGCTTCAAGCAACGCATCGGTGATCTACCGCCTGGCGCAACTGCCACAACGCAGGTCAGCCCATCCGGTGAGTCCGGCCTGAGCGTGTCTTTCCGAGTCAATGGCAAAGAGGTTGCCTTGCCGCCCAGCGGCTACTTTGAGGGCGGCGGCGGCTATGCTGTCCATGTAACGGTCACCCCAGAACTGCGTGCATCCGTGGTCGCAGAGCTGCAGCAGTACTAGGCGGTGGCCTAACAATTCGTTCAAGCCGAACTTGCTTCGTTACACCAAAGCTATGGCAGAAGAAGCTTGCCATGGCTTTGGCTCCACTACGCAAGTCGGCTTAACTCAGGCGTTAGGCGTTACTGCTGATAGCTGTTCGGCACTCGCTCCTTCGGACAATTGCTCGCCAGCGTGTCGTGCGCCGCGAGCCCATCCGGCGCCGGCTCCGGCGGCTCCCCTTCGGCAAGCCTCCAGTCAATCGGCCAATGCCGCCTTGGCTACACGGCTCAATCACTGCGGAGCCAACTTCGTTGGCATGTCGCCTTGCCGGTTCCGGGTAGAGCGCCGGTCGGCTCGGGCTGGTAGTGTTCCGGCCCAGGGGGCGGGATGGCCAAGGCTGGCGCCGGGGAGTTCAGCCAGCCATCGGGGCAGCATCGCCTAACAAGTCATTCAAGCCGAAGCCGCTTCGCGGCTCGGCTTAATTCTGGTGTTAGGCCGCTATGGACGATGACGACGTCGTCGACACTCAATCGGTGGAGCGAGTGCGCACTATTACCAAGCGCACCGCGCGGCGTGTTGTCGCAATCGCGGTACTGGCGGGGTTCGGCGGCGGTCTGTTCATGGCAACGGTGGTTTATGCGGTGTACGGCGTGGATAGGCTATCCGCCACCTGGTGGGTGCTCGCCATTTTCCCCGCGCTCGGGGCTTTTCAAGCCGTACACTGGCATCGGCATTACCGCTCCATCCTGTTGCAACTCGATGCACTCGAGGCGCGGGTGCAGCGTGGGGAAGTAGTCTACGGGTCGCAGGTCAAGTTTCATTCGTACCGCTAGCGGCCTAACAATTCGTCCAAGCCTACGCCGCTTCGCGGCGCGGCTTAACTCAGGTGTTAGGCATGTTCCGGACACTCCTCGAATGCCCGCATTGCAAAAGGCGCATCGCCCTTGAGGCCGCGCGCAGTGAGGTTTCGCAGCCAGAGCTGAGTACCACCTGGAAGAAGGTCCAGTTGGTCTATACGGTCTGCCCGGAATGCCGGCGTGACTTTCGGGTGGCTGGCGAACGTCGAGCCGCGGTTCTCTTGCTTGTCGTCATCATCGGCGTATTTGTCGCTGCCAGCTTCATAGACTCGTGGTGGCCGCTTGTGCTCGGCGGCACACTGCTCCTGCTTCAAAAGAAGGTTGCGCAGCTTCTCGTCCGGGCTGAACGTGCCTAACAATTCGTCCAAGCCGACGCCGCTTCGCGGCGCGGCTTAACTCAGGTGTTAGGCCCCGCAGGAAGGGATATGGCACACGTGGAAACGGAAGCCCTCGCTGCGGCGCTCGACCAGCACGATGAGTACGTGCGTGCACTGGTGGCCGGCCGACTGAGCCTCCCCGAATTCCTTGAGCGGTACGACAACTTCTATTGGGCCTTTGCGCTGGATGGCCACGAGACGGAGCCTGGAGCCAATGCTCTTTCGGCGCTCGCACCGCGCATCGGGCTGCACCGGCGCATCGCGGAGGAGGTCCTAGCTGTGCTTGCGCCCGAATCTTCAGATGTCTACCGAACGGCGGGACGCATTGGTCCCGCTGAGGCAGTAGAGCGGATTAAGCTAGTCGCTCATAGGCTGCCGGTCGGCGGGGCCTAACAATTCGTCCAAGCCGACGCCGCTTCGCGGCGCGGCTTAACTCAGGTGTTAGGCCCCAAGGAAAAGGACATGCGAACTAGCCTGTTTGTCGCGATAGCAGCACTGTCGCTCGCTTCCTGCTCTGGGCACGATGACGACTACTTCCCGTACCGCATGAAGGGCCTTAATTCGTGGGTATACGACTCGGCCACCGAGACTGAGTTCTTGGCTGGCTACACCGAAGCAAGCTATATGTCGCGGCAGGAAGGGCTAGCATCTTGTGCCTCGCTCGCCTCAACCGCTGCGTCCGCAAGACAGCTACGAGACTGGAGCTATGTCTGCTGCACGGTCACCAGCGAGTCTCAGTGCGCAACAAAGGTCCGCTAGTTGGGGCCTAACTATTCATTCAAGCCGAACCCGCTTCGCGGGTCGGCTTAATTCTGGTGTTAGGCCCCGTATGAAAGTTCCACAGCTTGAGCCGCTTCTTGCAATGGCACGCCAACTAGACGGGCGGCCCGACGCGGAAGATATCTTTGCCTTTGTTCAAAGCAAGGTGGAGTCAGCCGCTACACCCAGCATGGGTCAGAGTGTTTGCTGCCAGGTCATTGATCTCTGTCACCCCAAGGCGTGGGGCGATCGCATGGTCACTGGCATCGGTAACATTGAGTGGTGCAATTGGCTGTCTGCTCTCTCTCAGCAAGCTGAGAAGTGTGGGCATGCCATCTACTTGGCTTCCAGCACATCTAGTGCCGGGGCCTAACAATTCATTCAAGCCGAACCCGCTTCGCGGGTCGGCTTAATTCCGGTGTTAGACATCACATGAAAGAGTTCACGCGACAGCCGACTGCCCTAGAGCGAGCAATAGCGGTCGTCCTAACAGCGCTGCTCTGTCTACTTTTTGGCGCACTTGCCGCATTCCTGGCCTTTCATGAGTATTGGATTGCAGCTCTTGTCTTCGCCGTGCTATTCCTCGCCATGGCAGTCCTGTTTTCTCGCGCCGCGTTTGGCAAGCGCCGCCAACTGACTGGCAAGAAGAGCCGCGCTCTGGCTTGGGGCCTTGTGATCTTCTCCTTGGCCGCACTTCCTTTTGCCTTTCTGCCTTATGGTTCTGTCGCGGACAGGCTGCTGGTTCTAGGCCCTTGCCTTGGCCTTCTCTCCGCGGGCATCGCCGGTCTCAAAGCTCGTGCTAGCGATGTCTAACAATTCATTCAAGCCGAAGCCGCTTCGCGGCTCGGCTTAATTCTGGTGTTAGGCCTCATGTCCAGCGTTTGGCAGATAGTCGGAAAGGCGTCTGGATTTGCGCTGGTCATCGCTATGTTGGCTGGTGTCATTGCATGGAACACCCGCGAGAAGTGTCTCGGCGGTGTTGGCCTGCTACCCGCGTGGGGCGTCGCATGCCCAAGCCCCAAAACGCTTGTGGTCGTGGTTGTGGCGCTTTCGTTGGTCGCTGGTGTGGGCGCAACGTTGCAAGCAATGCGCAGGAGAGACGATGCATCAGAGTGAACGCTGGCCAGCGCTGAGGCCTAACAATTCGTCCAAGCCGACGCCGCTTCGCGGCGCGGCTTAACTCAGGTGTTAGGCCGCATGGAAGACTCAATCGCAGGCTTGCTTGATCAATACGGAACCGTCGCGGATGGGTCGAGCGCGCTGCTGCGGGGAGACCTCCTTTCTCTATGCCGAGAGCACTCCGCTTCGGAGGCCGCGTTCTGCGATGCTTTCGCTCTGGAGCTCGTGCGTCGTTACGCAACTGGAGACCTGGACGCAGATGGCGCTGCATTTGCAGCAGACGACCTGCACGAGGCCACGGACTTTGGACTGCCACCGTTTGCTAGGCGCGTGTTCGATCTCTTGGAGTATCGTGAGGCGTCCCCTGCTGAGGCTCGGCAGTTGCTAGAGGGGCGCAGTCGTGGCACTGCGGCCTAACAAATCATTCAAGCCGAACCCGCTTCGCGGGTCGGCTTAATTCCGGTGTTAGGCCCTTGAACACACTTATGCGCTATCTGGCGACAGCCTCCGTGATTGGCGGACTAGTGCTCTTTGGCTACGGCTGCCTTGAGTTGCTGGGCGCCCCCGAAGTTCGATTTACCAGGAGCAAGGAGGGTTCAGAGTCCTTTGGTCCCATTTGGCTGGTGCTACTTGGCCTTGTCCTTAGCGCATGGGGTAGCTTTGAGCTTCTTATGCGGGCACGCGTCAGCGCCCACCGCCAGTCCGGGCCCAGTGCCTAACTATTCGTCCAAGCCGACGCCGCTTCGCGGCGCGGCTTAACTCAGGTGTTAGGGCCCATGAGAACGATCATCGCAATCCTCTGCCTACTCCTCGCTCTACCGGTTTACGCTGGCACATGGGGCTACGGCCAGTTCGAAAACGACGAAGCACTGGATCGCTCCTCCGACTGGGCAGACTCGGGCTCAGCCGCTGACATACGGAGAGCGCTGGAGGCCGTTCAGCAGCTTCCTTATGTTGAGGCGCCGGAAGCGATGACTGCACTGGTGGCTGCTGAGGTGGTAGCTGCGGCCTTGGGCCGGCCAAGTGACGATCTACCCCAGGATCTGAAGTCTTGGCTAGCCGCGCAGGCGACGCAGGAGCTGGAAGCACTGGCGCCGTTGGCGAGAGCGGCAATCTCTAAGGTCACGGCCCCCGAAAGTTCGGAGCTATACGAGCTGTGGGCGGAAGACGTTTCAGATTGGTTGCTTGCGGTAGCGGAGCTAGAGTCGCGTCTTGCAGGACCCCGGGCCGCAGCTGGGCCCTAACCATTCATTCAAGCCGACGCCACTTCGTGGCGCGGCTTAACTCAAGTGTTAGGCCTCTTGGCGGAGACTTCATTGAGCACTGACATTGACAAGAATTTCTACAGCCGGGCGGACGCGGTCATACATCTAGCGAATGATCAGCTCGCTGATGCAACGCGTGGCAAAGTAAGCGCCTCATGCATGTACGCCACCGCTCGCTTCAATGCATGGGTGAGTGCGTGCGGACACGCGACTGCAGAGGACATGGCGGCTGCCAAGCAAGAGACGATTGAATACTTCACCGAGCAGTATCGATCCATGCTTGAAGAAAATCTTAGCGACTACATCGATAAGTTTGGCGAGTACATGCGGGCTCAAGAGGCCTAACAATTCATTCAAGCCGAACCCGCTTCGCGGGTCGGCTTAACTCAGGTGTTAGCACCCATGAGACCTTTCGCGGCTGTTGCGGTTGGGCTGGCCATTTCGGCGGGCTGTTCTCGGCAGGGAGACCCACCAGCTGAAGCCACCTCGTTCTTCATCGGCGTGGACCAAGCCACGCTGCCAGAACCTGCTCGCTCAACCGTTGCATCTGCGGAAAAGAACATCGCCTTGGTCCTACGCGGTCAGCCGCCGCAGTGCGAGCCTGATGTATCGAGCGCCATCTCTGACGGAGGCACGATTACATACCAGTGCAACGGCTATGCCCTCACCGTCGTGCAGCGCATCTATCAACTTGGCGACGTCTTCGGTGCCATCTATGGTCCGGTGGTTGAGTTCCCGGGAGGCGACTTCCAAATCGCGCACACACGCTTTTACAGCAACGAAGAGCTTCGGGCGCTAATGGATCCGGGCAATGGGCTCTAACAATTCGTCCAAGCCGACGCCGCTTCGCGGCGCGGCTTAACTCAGGTGTTAGGCCCAACTTTGGGGGAAATTATGGCGTCCGAAAGATCACCGCTCATTGACTACGCAATCATCGGCCTTCTATTGGTCAATGTCGGCTTCACTGCATATGCCACTTTTAGACCTACCGCCACCAACAATGCCGAGCCCTCGGCTAGCGCTAAGTCAAAACTAGACATAAGCGACTCTCAGGCATCCGCCTTGGCCGCTGGCGTAGTAAAGCTCTATAACGCTAAAGACAACTTTGGGCTGTATCAGAGCTTTGACAGCCTGGCCAAAGCACAATTGACTCAAGAGCAACTTACCGGCCAGCTGAACCAGCTCTATCCAATCATGGGCACAATCAGTGACGCTGCTTTTTCTAACGCCGTTTTGGCTGGCAACGACGCCGGCAGGGACTACTTCCACCTCAACTACAAGGTTCGTCTAACCGGCGGTCCGTTCACTGCGGGTGACATGCGTCTAACGGTCACACCAAGAGACGATGGTTTTGGTCTTGTTGGTTTCTACATCAATGGCACAAGCCAGCCTGGTGGCCAGTAGTGCCTAACAATTCGTCCAAGCCGACGCCGCTTCGCGGCGCGGCTTAACTCAGGTGTTAGCTGCCTTAGGAGATCTGACATGGTGCGGTTCTTCTTAAGCACAGCGCTTCTGGCCAGTTCCTTTGCCTCCAATTCGGCCACGTCGACTAGAGCGTTCGACATCCTTGTAGAGGCACAAGACTGTTCGACGTCAATCCGAGTGCCCGACGTCCCCCCGCTTTTGAGTAGCACGGCGATCTGGAGTCCAATCCCCATCGACAAGGAGATTGGACGTGAAGAAGCGCTTTTCCGAAGAGCAGATCATCGGCTTCCTGCGTGAGGCCGAAGCGGGCATGCCGGTGAAGGACCTGTGCCGGCGGCATGGTTTCAGCGAAGCCTCCTACTACCTGTGGCGCAGCAAGTTCGGCGGCATGAGCGTGCCGGACGCCAAGCGGCTGAAGGACCTGGAGGCGGAGAACACCCGGCTCAAAAAGCTGCTGGCCGAGCAGGTGTTCGAGAACGACCTGATCAAGGACGCCCTGCGAAAAAACTGGTGACCGCACCGGCTCGGCGCGAGCTGGTGCGGCATTTGGTGGGCAAAGGCCTGAGCGAGCGGCGGGCATTGGCGGTGGTGCGTATGAGCGCCAGCGCGCACCGCTATGCGCCGCGCCTAGATCGCAATGCCGAACTTCGGGACCGCATCCTGGCCTTGGCGCAGCGGCACAAGCGCTACGGCGTCGGGATGATCTACCTCAAGCTCAGGCAGGACGGGATGCTGGTGAACTACAAGCGCGTGGAACGGCTGTATCAGGAGGCGAAGCTGCAGGTGCGCCGGCGCAAGCGCAAGAAGGTGCTGCCCGGTGAGCGCCAGCCGCTGGTGCGGCCATTGGCGGCCAACCAGGTCTGGTCCATGGATTTCGTGTTCGACCGCACCGCCGAAAGCCGGGTGCTGAAGTGCCTGACGATCGTCGACGATGCAACCCATGAAGCCGTGGCGATCGAAGTCGAGCGTGCGATCTCGGGAATCGGCGTGACCCGCGTGCTGGACCGTCTGTCCCTGTCGCGTGGCCTGCCGCACGTGATCCGGACCGACAACGGCAAGGAATTCTGCGGCAAGGCCATGGTGAGCTGGGCGCACGAGCGCGGGGTGCAACTACGGCTGATCCAGCCCGGCAAGCCAAACCAGAACGCCTACGTCGAATCCTTCAACGGCCGGCTCAGGGATGAGTGCCTCAACGAGCACTGGTTCACCCACCTGCTGCACGCCCGAGCCGTCATCGAGACCTGGCGCCGGGAATACAACGACGAGCGGCCCAAGAAGGCACTGGGCGGGCTAACTCCCGCGGCCTACGCGCGGCAATTGGCATCCACTACCATCAACCCCGGACTCTAAACCGTCCCGCTACTGAAAGCGGGGGGACGTCGGTCCAATAGCGGCGCCATGGACGGGATGGCCTTAAGCTCGACACCCGGATCCTGCGCTCCGATTGCGAAGCATGACGATGAGACCTGCACTTGCTGCACTACTGGCCGCCGCGCTGCTGGCTTCGTGCGCTGCCCCCGGGCACACGCAGCGTGATGCGAACGGCGTGGCCTTCGTCATCGTCCGCCATGCCGAGAAAATGGACGCTCCCGGCGATCCCGCGCTGACCGATGCAGGGCATGCACGGGCCGACGCACTTGCCCGCTCGCTCGAAGGGCAACCGCTGGTCGCCGTCTACGCCACCGCGTACCGGCGCACGCAGCAGACGGCGGCGCCGGCCGCTGCGCGCCACGGACTGGACGTCACGACATACGACGCGAAACAGCCGGCCGGAGAATTCGCCGACACCCTGCGTGCCCGGCACCGCAGCGGCGCGGTGCTGGTGGTGGGCCACAGCAACACGGCGCCGGACATCGCCGCGGCGTTGTGCGGGTGCGCGGTGGCTCCGATGCCGGAAACCGAATACGGCCGCCGCATGGTGGTGACGTTCGGTACCGACGGGAGCGCCACGTTGGACGTGTCGGGCCAGCCGTGAGGCCGCTGCCCGCCTGGACCGGCGACACCACCGCCCTGCGCGAGCAGCAGGTCGAACTGGCGGCGCGCGTATCGCTGCGCGACGCCCTGCCCGACCCGCTGCGGCGCATTGCCGGGCTGGATGTCGGGTTCGAGGACCGTGGCGCCACCACGCGCGCCGCGGCGGTGCTGATTGATGCGAACACGGGCGACGTCATCGAGCAGCACGTGGCACGGATCGCAACGCGCATGCCGTACATCCCGGGGTTCCTGAGTTTCCGCGAACTGCCAGCACTGCTTGAAGCGCTGGCGATGCTGTCGGCGGCGCCTGACCTGGTGTTCGTCGACGGCCACGGCGTGGCGCATCCTCGCGGGCTGGGCGTGGCCGCACACGTCGGTGTGGAAACGGGTTTGCCGACGATCGGTGTCGCCAAGAAGGTGCTGGTGGGCGACTTCGAGGAGCCCGGCCCGATGCCGGGCGATCGCGCACCATTGCTCTACAAGGGCCAGCGCATCGGCACGATGCTGCGCAGCAAGCAGCGGTGCCGGCCGCTGATCGTGTCGTCGGGCCATCGCGTCGGCCATGACACCGCGGTCGAGCAAGTGCTGGCACGGCTGGCCGGCTACCGGCTGCCCGAGCCCACGCGTCTGGCCGACCGGCTGGCGTCCCGCCGCGACGCCGCGAGCCGCGCCTGAGCCAACGACGAAACGCAGCGTCGCCGTCGTGTAACCCGCCGCACGACCCGGGCGTGGCAGTCTGGGGGCCCCGTTGCTTCCGGAGCCGCCCGTGACCACCGTGATCGCACCGCGTGTCCATGACCTCGGCGGCTTCCAGGTCCGCCGCGCCGTCCCCTCGATCCAGGCGCGCAGCGTCGGGCCGTTCGTGTTCGTCGACCACATGGGGCCGGCGGTGTTCGAGCCAGGCACCGGCATCGACGTCCGGCCGCACCCGCACATCGGGCTGGCCACGGTGACGTACCTGTGGTCGGGCACCATCCGCCATCGCGACACGCTGGGCAGCCTGCAGGACATCACCACCGGCGACGTCAACTGGATGACCGCCGGGCGCGGCATCGCGCATTCCGAGCGCACGCCCGACACGCTCCGCGCGGGCCCGCATCCGCTGCACGGGATGCAGACCTGGGTGGCGCTGCCGCGCGGTGCCGAGGAGGCCGAGCCGGCGTTCCACCACCACCCTGCCGCGACGATCCCGCAGCAGCGCCGCGATGGCGCGTGGCTGCGTGTCGTCGCCGGGCGCGGCTTTGGCGAGGAGTCGCCGGTGGCGGTATTCGCCGACACGCTGTACGTGGCCATCGACCTGGAGCCGGGTGCGGAACTGGCCATCGACGACAGCCATCGCGAGCGGGCGCTCTACGTGCTGGAAGGCCAGGCGCAGCTGGACGGCGCCGACCTCCCGGAAAAGCACCTGGTGCTGCTGGACGATGGCGGCCGGCCGCGGCTGCGGGCGCTGACGCCGCTCAAGGCGATGCTGCTGGGCGGCGAGCCGCTGGATGGGCCGCGGCACCTGTGGTGGAACTTCGTGTCCAGCTCGAAGGAGCGGATCGAGCAGGCCAAGCAGGACTGGGTGGCAGGCCGGTTCGGCCACGTGCCGGGGGACGACGAGTTCATTCCGTTGCCGGAGCGGTAGGACGACCGCTCGTCGGTTTCTTCAGAAACTGAATCGGGATGATTTGTCAATCCCCCGTGAGTGGACTATGTTGCGCCTGCAACACGTGCGCAACGCACGGGGACGATGTAGATCAACCCAGGGGGAAATCGATGAAGATGTCGGCACGAAGCTTGCCGTTTCTGCTGCTGCTCGGGGTCGCGGCGCAGGCACAGGCCCAGGATCCCAACGCGTGCCCGCAACTGCCGGTCGATTCGGGTCTGGCATGGCAGCACCAGGCAGCAGGCGATTCGGAGTTCTGTCGCGCGCTGCGCGAAGACGGCAGCGAGGCGTTCGGGATGGTGATCGGACGCGACTCGCCGTTCGAACCCAACCGCGGCAACCGCGAAGAGACGGGCCGGATCGACGGCCGTGAGGTGCAGTGGTACCGCGCCGAGCTGGCCCTCAAGCCGGGCGTGGAGGCACGCGAGACGCTGGTGGAACTGCCGGACGGTCGCGTGGCGCACATCTGGCTGCAGGCCGGATCGGCGGAGGCACTGGATACCGCGTTCGGACAGGCCGAAGGGCTTCGTTTCGGGGCACGGCGCGATACGCAGGTGGCGGCCGGGGAGTAAGCCGCTCGCTGGGTGCCTGGAAAATAAGGAAGGGCCATGTCGTGGGACATGGCCCTTCTTCTTTCCAAGGTGCGAACTCGCCGCCACGGTCAAGATGGGTCCCGGCTTTCGCCGGGACGACGACCTGGAGAATCCCGGCAGATGGGTGAACCGTTGAGCGTCTCCTGCCTCCCTTCGCGCGCAGCGTAAGGGAAGCATCAGCGCGCGGGATTTCGACCCTAGAACCGGCCTTCCTGGAAATCCACGAACGCCTGCATCAGCTCCTGGCGGGTGTTCATGACGAACGGGCCGTGGCGCGCGACGGGCTCGCGCAGCGGGCGGCCGGCGACCAGGATCACGCGGGCACCCGTGTCGCCGGCACGCAGCGCGAGTCGGTCGCCGCCGCCGAGCACGGCCAGCGTCTGGGACGGCAGCGCGCGCGCGTCCTCACCCTCGCCCACCGCGACGTCGCCCTCGTAGGCATAGGCGAACACGTTGTGCCCTGCCGGCAGTGTGTACTCCCACGACGCCCCGGCCTGCAGCGCGATGTCCAGGTACAGCGGCTCGGTGGCCGGCTGCGCGATCGGACCTGTCACGCCGTCGACCTCGCCCGCGATCACCTTCACCGATACGCCGGGGGCGGGCTCGACCTGTGGGATGCGGTCGGGCGCGAACTCCTGGTAGCGCGGCTCGGTCATCTTCTCGCGGCCGGGCAGGTTCACCCACAGCTGGAAGCCGCGCATGCGTCCTTCCTCCTGCTCGGGCATCTCCGAATGCACCAGCCCGCGGCCGGCGGTCATCCACTGCACGCTGCCGGGCACCAGCACGCCCTCGTTGCCGTGGTTGTCCTTGTGGCGCATGCGGCCGTCGAGCATGTAGGTCACGGTCTCGAAACCGCGATGCGGGTGCTCGGGGAAGCCGGCCAGGTAGTCCTCGGGACGGTCGGTGCCGAACTCGTCCAGCAGCAGAAACGGGTCGAGGTCCGGCAGCTGCGGGCTGCCGATCACACGTGTCAGCTTGACGCCGGCGCCATCGGACGCGGGCATGCCGCGCACGGTGCGGGTGATGCGGGCGGCGGGGGCGATGGCGTTCATCGGCAGGCTCCTGTCAGGCGGGCGCCACATGGGCAGGCCACAAGGATGGTGCCGCCCGGCAGCGACGCCAGCCGGCATGGGCGCAAACCTGTGTTCCATGCCGGAAACGAAGGCGCGGCGTCACCACCGGTCCGGCATACGCCGGGTTGCGTTACCTGCGGGTCAAGCGCCAGCAACGGTGGATGCGCGGGTTGCGTTCGAAGTCCGGCGGGATGGTGGACGGCGAGATGTCCTCGACGTGCGCGAACTCCGACACCGCGGCCTCGTCCAGCTTGAAGCGGCGGAAGTTGTTGGAGAAGTACAGCACGCCCTCGCGCGCCAGCCGGGCCACGGCGGCGCGCAGCAACGGGACGTGCGCGGCCTGGATGTCGAAGTCGTCGGCCCGTTTGGAGTTGGAGAACGTCGGCGGGTCGCAGAACACCAGGTCGTACTCGGCGGTGTCGGCCTGCAGCCAAGCCAGTGCATCGGCCTGCACCAGCCGATGGCGGGCGCCGCCGAATCCGTTTTCCTGCAGGTTGTCCGCGCACCACTGCAGGTAGGTGGCCGACAGGTCGACGGTGGTGGTCTGCCGCGCGCGCCCCGCTGCGGCGTGCACGGTGGCCGCGCCGGTGTAGCCGAACAGGTTGAGGAAGCGGGTGTCCTCGGCTTCTTCCGCGATGCGCAGGCGCAGCGGGCGGTGGTCCAGGAACAGGCCGGTGTCGAGGTAGTCGAACAGGTTCACGCGCAGGCGCACGTCGCCCTCGCGCACCACCAGCATGCCCTGCCCCGTGCGCGCGCCGCCGACGTCGGCGTACTTGCTGCCGCCCTTGCCGCGGGCGCGGGTCTTGAGCGCGACGCGCTCGCGCGGGACCGCGAACACCTCGCGCGCGGCGGCCATCAGCTCACCCAGGCGACGGCGCTGGTCGGCCTCGGGCACGGTGGCGGGCGCGGCGTATTCCTGCACGTGCAGCCAGGCGTCGGATTCGTCGCCATCGGCAGGCTGGTAGACGTCGATGGCGGCCGAGTATTCCGGCAGGTCGGCGTCGTAGAGGCGGTA
>Ga0208375_1001049_pt1 | contig 33534 bp, 36 predicted proteins | sample RifOxyD1_FD_184038 | JGI IMG/M metagenome (GOLD analysis project Ga0208375, IMG submission 184038) | Soil microbial communities from Rifle, Colorado - Rifle Oxygen_injection D1 (SPAdes) | ecosystem: Environmental > Terrestrial > Deep subsurface > Rock core/Sediment | place: Rifle, Colorado... | reverse complement strand
AATAAACAATGATTTGTATAGGCTGATAGGAAAAAAATTAAAAACAAAAAGAAAGACTGACGAAGGAGCATGGGCACCAGAGAACATTTCAGATTTAGAGGCATTTGATATAATAATCTCTGTCATGAAAGATTATTCTGAAAAACAGGGGGTAGATGTTCACTTAGGCATTGATTTGGCATCATCTCAATTATATAATAAAAGAAGATATTCTTATGATAATTTTTCGCCATCGCAGAAGAAAAAAGATTTTATTAAAAAAGATCAAATTGCCCTGATAAATGATTGGATTAATCGCTATCATTTGGCATATATTGAAGATCCATTGGAAGAGCAGGATTTCTCAGGTTATAAAAACTTAGATCATAGTGCCCTGCTCGTTGGTGATGATTTAATAGTTACCGACATTAGGCGTTTAAAAAAATCGTTTGTTAATGCAGTTATAATCAAACCAAATCAGATAGGTTCATTAGTTAAAACAAAAGAGATTGTGGATTATTGCTTAAAGAAAAATATTGTTCCAATAATTTCTCATCGTTCCGGAGAAACATTAGATGCCACAATTTCACAATTAGCCGTTGCTTGGAAAATTCCCTTTATTAAATGCGGCATAAATGGCAAGGAACGTGAAGCTAAATTAAAAGAAATCTTAAGAATAGAAAAAGAAATTAAAAGAGATTAGTACATTTCCTTTAATTTGTCCATCATGAGTTGATCTTCTTCAGCCTTTGTCTTCACATCTACAAATGGCCCTTTATATTCCAACCCGTAATACCTTGCAATCTCCCCCAACAGAATCTGGACATTTCTTGCACTTATGCATAATCTATTCATGTCTTCCGTATTATCTAATCTTCCTTCTAAACTTCTCTTATTTTCCACGATATATTTGTCTAGGAATAACCTTACAATTTCAAATGTTTCTTGTGATGCTTTCATTTTTTCTGTCTCCTGAAACTTAACTGAAATAATTTGTTCTTTTCATTTATAAGTCTTTCTGAAATAATTATATTAAAAAATAAAAAATATTTATTAAATCCATTTATTGCACAGGTTGTTTTCTGCAACAAGGGACCTCAAAACATTATTATTCATTGCTTTAATGCCAGATACTCTCTTTTTATCTATAAACTATTCATAATCAAACGCGAGAAACATCTTATTTAGCTATTCTGTCAAATCTTCGAATTTTTCAAATTTAAATTTATTTTAAGTTTTTCACTTTACAAGAACAAAAACCTTTATAAACCATTCAATAGCATTAATCTTTTATGGCAAGAGTCTATATAGACAAAGAGGACAGAATAATAACGATAGCTGCCGGTACAGTCAGGGAATTATTGCAGAAATTGAAAATTCCTTCAAATACAGTCATAGTTACTAGAAATGATGAGATCATAATAGAAACAGAGAAATTGAATCAAAAAGACAATTTAAAGATAATTTACGTTGTCTCAGGCGGCTGAAATGGTATGTAAGCATTGTTTATCAAAACCAGTAATTTATTTTCCAATAAATAGTACTCAACTATGTAAATCCTGTTTTTTTCGTTATCTTGAATCCAAGGTTAAGAAAACCATTTCAAAATATAAATTGATAGAACCAAAAGACCATATTGTGGTTGCAATCAGCGGTGGAAAAGATTCATTAACAACTTTGTCTTTTATCAATAAGATTGCAAATAAACAAAGGACAATTAAAATCACAGCTGTTCTAATTGATGAAGGCATCTCCAATTATAGATCTAAAACCATCGTGGATGCAAAAAAATTCTGTAAAAAAAATAAAATAACATTAAAAGTTTATTCATTCAAGAAGGAATTTGGTTTTACCTTGGATCAGATGATAATAAAACTTAAAATGAAGCCTTGTACAATTTGTGGTGTTTTAAGGCGTTATCTGCTCAATACTAAAAGCCAATTATTAAATGCAAATAAGCTTGCAACAGGCCATAATCTAGAAGATGAATCTCAATCAGTAATAATGAATCAGTTTCGTAATAATGTTGAAATTTCCGCCAGGATGGGGCCAATTACAGGCGTAATAATAAATAAGAAATTCATCAGGCGGATAAAGCCTTTGTATCTTTGTACAGAAAAAGAAATCGGTCTATTCGCTTTCCTCAATGGGTTTATTTCAGGTTACCATGAATGCCCTTACGCTGAACAGTCTTATCGTCAGGATGTTAAAGATATGCTCAATAATTTTGATGAAAAATACCCTGGAACGAAATATTCAATAATTCAATCTTTCTTGGAAATTTTGCCTTTGTTGAAAAATAAATATAAATCCAATATAAGATTAAAATACTGCATAAGCTGCGGTGAGCCAACTTCTAAGGAAGAATGTCAGGCCTGCCAATTAATAAAAAAACTAAAATGAAAAAGACTAAGTTTTACTCGTATTGCAAAGGTTCTTTATATCAGGGATGTAAATTGTGCGTAAGGGGGTATAAATTAGTTCTCTTCGTTACAGGCATCTGCCCTAGAAATTGTATGTTCTGCCCTATATCGGATAAAAAGAAAAATAAGGATGTGACCTATGCAAATGAATGGCCCATTACCAATGATCAGCAAATATTGCAGGAAGCAAAGAATTGCACAGCAAAAGGCGCAAGTCTTACGGGAGGGGACCCATTATCTAGATTGGATCGCTCAATAAAATATATTCGGCTTTTAAAAAAGGAATTTGGAAATAATTTTCATATTCATCTTTATACTTCCTTAGATTTAGTTACAGAGAAAACTTTAAAAAAACTTCACGATGCAGGATTAGATGAGATTCGTTTTCACCCGTCTTTAGATTCAGATGAGCTTTGGAATAGACTGACCTTAGCAAAAAAATTCTCCTGGAAAGTAGGAGTTGAGATTCCAGCAATTCCAGGCTATGAAAAAGTAACAAAAGAGCTGTTAGATTTCATAAATGGCAAGGTGGATTTTTTGAATATAAACGAATTAGAAATTTCAGATAATAATTTCAATTCACTGGATCAAAAAGGCTTCAAAATCAAAAATCAGCTTTCTTATGCGATAAAGGGTTCTGAAGCTATGGCTAAGAAGCTATTAAAGTACGCAAAAATAAAAAATGTTCATTATTGCACAGCAAAGTTGAAAGACCGCGTGCAGCTTCAAAATCGTTTAAAGTTAAGAGCAAAGAAGATACATAAACCTTACGATTTTGTCACAGATGAGGGCATGCTTTTTCGTGGCGCTATCTATTCAGATAACGACTTAGAACCATTAAAAAAAACTTTAATGAAAGAATTTAAAATTCCCCCTTCAATGATAGAAATAGATTTACAAAGAAAAAGATTATTGACAAGTGCACTAATAGTGGATGAATTAAAAAACAAATTAAAAGCAAAATGCTTGAAAATAGCGATAGTTGAAGAATATCCTACTTATGACCGCTTGGAAGTTATGGTTGATTACTTGTAATCCTAATATTTTTTATCGCTGGAAAATAGATTGTTCTTGTGATGAAATAATAGGAGTCATTAATTGTTTTATGTTCTCTAATTTGAAAATAATCCTTGCCCGCTTCTAAGATATCTCCCTTTATAACTGCATTATTTTTAAATTCCAATTCAATAATTACTGTCAATTTCCTTTTCATGAATTAAAATAAGTCCAATGAATATTTAAAACCTATCAATCACGATAGTCTCTATTTTCACCAAATCGCAAAAATCAGTATAAAAATTGTAAGCTCCAGCATTCAAGAAAACAATCTCATCTCCGACTTTAGGCTCTTTCAAATAGACCTTATATCTAAACAAATCCAAAGAGCAGGGAGTAACGCCTTTTACTACATAGCTTTTGCCTGAATCTAGTTCGCCTTCAACCTTTAATTTTATTGGTACAATCAGGGCATCCATATCTGCATTATAAACAGAAGCATCAACAATTATATTATTTCCATGTATCCCTATTATCGTAGTTGTTAATTTGACTGCAGGTGCGGCAATGAATCTTCCAGGTTCTATCATCATTTTTATCCCTTTTGCATTAAGCCAATCTCTCAATTCCTTAATTTTTAATATTATTCCTCTCATAACTTCAACATTTGTATTGGCATATTCAGAAGGTAACCCTCCGCCTATATTTATAATTTTTATCGAATCAAGAGCATAAGAATCAAGCATATTCTCTATTTCATATTTCAGATTCCACTCGCTCATATTTTGCGTTTTTCTGTGAAAGTGCACCCCCAATTCAGAGATTTTTGGATTCATATTCAATTCTCTTAGCCGTTTATTCACAATTTCAGAGTCCAAACCAAAGGCAAAAAATTTCTCTGTTTTGATTGTATTCTCTTTTAATTTTATTCTCAACAATAATTTTATTTTAACATCATTTCCTTCTAAATATTTTAATAGCATATTTAAATCTGGTTCATTATCGACTACAAAACATTTTATGCCCTGTTTAACTAATTCATCAATAAATTTTTCATTCCAACATTGGGCTAAAAATAAAATCCGCGTTTTATCATATATGTTTTTCAATTCTTCTTTTGCATGCACACTAAACATACAGCCCCTTTCTTTTTCCAATATTCTTGTAACAAAGGGATTTGTTTTAGAGCTATAAGAGACTATATCTGCGAGTCTTTCAACCTTGTCGAACTGATCTAAAACTTTAAATTTAGAGAGAATGAATTTAGCCATTCAAAAGCCCCTCATCGCTTAACTGCTCTAAAGCCATTATCATCGCCAATGGGAACATAATAGTAACATCGCCTATGACGGTGGCTATATCGCTTTCACATTGGACCTTGCCCCAGCTTTTTGCTTCGCTTGTCGTTGCCCCAGACATCGAGCCAGAAGTTTTATGTGCCGTTGTCATATAAACTGCATAATTTGCTCCCCCGTTTAGTAATGTGCTTAGTATTGCATGATGTTTGGATATGCTCCCGCCCAAAGCAATCACTCCTTTTTTTTCATCAAAGTTAGTTGCCAGTAAAATATTTCCAAAGTCTTCTATAACATCAATAATAAAATCTTTATGCTTCTGCTGGAATAGGTAAAGATGGAAGCCAAATGCCCCATCAGTAATTGCAGGGCAAAATATAGGCACATTATTCCTTGCCGCCTGAAATAGTATAGAATCCTTATCATCTAGCATTAATCCAATTTCCTTCAAAAAATCAGAGACTGCCCATTTATTCTTCTTTTCATAAAGTTTCATTAATATTGGATTTATTAAATCCTCAAAATTCATATAACTCTCATTTTTAATCAGTAAGTTCCCAACTCGATTTATTCCTTTTTCATGAAGTTCAATATCGTCTGTCTCGAAATTACCTATAGCAAACTTTTCTCCCTTGGATTTCATTATATCTTCTTCTATGCCCCCAACAGTTGTTACGAGAACATCTGCCATCTTGAGTTTAATGATTTGCGCAAAAAATCCTCTTAATCCAGAAGTGACCATATTTGAGGTAAATGTTAAAAAAATCTTGGCTGAATCCTTTTTCATCTTAACAATGACATCGGCGGCCCTAGCAAGTTCAACGCTCTGGTAACCAATCTGCCCATAAGCTTTAACCAGCTGTTTTACCGTCATTCCTTTATGCCAATTGAAGTCTTCTACCTGTTCCATGACTGGGCATTTATCACTTGTAGTTTATAAAATTTACCCTTAGAACTGCTTGTCTATCCTATCCTTTAAAGTTTGTATTGCTTCTGCAAGAATCATCGTTTCTGGGATACTATGCTTATTAAGACAGATTTCAATTTCATCTGTAAATTGCACTTCTTCTGTTTTTAGCCCAAAAGAGGGTATTCTATCCAAAAGCAAATCAATCACTCGGTAATTAGCAATTTTCTCTTCAAATTTAACATATAGATTAGTCAATTTCCGTATGGAATTATATTCTTCGTAATTCATGGGGTTATCTTATTTGAATTATGTTTATATATCTTTTCATTTTTTACACATTATAGACAAAAAGATATTTAAATCCAGGTATTATTTATACTATTAAAATGAAGAACTTATTTATTATCTCAATATTGGTTCTTGTGATAGTAATCGGTGGATGCGCTAATCAAACACCACCAGTGCAAACGACAGATACACAAGATCAGCAGACACAGACCCAGGATGTAACTTCTGAATCAAAGGAAATAACTCTTGATGATTTTAAAGCCGCAGGATTTCAGACTGAAGGATATAGGAAAGAAATTTCAAATGAACGAAGCATAATGTTCCAGGAAACAACAGGTACGGCTGTCACCGTTTCGGAAAATCATTATAATGTGCTTTTTTATCCTAAAAGTAATATGGGCAACTATGTATATTATTTTAAGGGGGCTAATCCAACATTCCTTTTAGATGAATGCAATGTTGGCGAGAAGTGCTTTACATATAAGAAAGGCAACAGATATGAACTCATTTTGTTCAATAATGATATGATGGTGCTAGTCAGCGTTAAGGCAACAGATGAAAATAGGGCATCATTGTTAGTTCTAGCAGAGATTATAGACCCTAAAATTTAATTTTTTTTATTTTCATAATCTTTTATTGCTGCATCAAGCGCTTCTCTTCCCAAAACAGAACAATGTACTTTAATAGGCGGTAATGTTCCTAAATCATTGACAATATCCTGATTTGTTATTTTTTTGGCTTCTTCAATAGTCTTGCCCTTCACCATATCACATAATGCATCAGAAGTTGCTATTGCAGCAACACAGCCGAAAGTTCTAAATTTAGCATCAACAATCTTATTATTCTTAACTTTAATGAAAAGTTCCATAACGTCTCCGCATCTCGGATTTCCAACTTTCCCTATGCCGTCCGCATTTTTTATTTCTCCTACATTCTTAGGCTTTGAGAATCTTTTTATGACTTTTTCATTATAATCCATTTTATTTCTCCTCAGGGTACAAAGGGCTCATCTTTCTTAGGTTAGTGACTATTTCCTTTAGAGAGTCAATAACATAATCAATTTCTTTCTTTGTGTTGTATTTTGAAAATGTAAATCTTATTGTGCCATGTGCAATCTCGTGTTTCAAGCCAATAGCTCTCAAAACGTGCGAAACCTGCAATGATTTTGAACTGCATGCAGACCCAGTTGAAACAGCAATTCCCTTTGCATCAAGATGATATAGTAATCCTTCTCCCTCAACATAATGAAACGATATGCTCGCATTATTGCATAGTCTTTCTTTCAGCGGACCATTCAAATGTACCTCTTTAATCTCTTTCATAACCCGTTCAATAAAATAATCTCTTAATTCAGTTATCCTCTCAATCTCTTTTTCAGATAATGAGGTTAATGCTTCAGCGAATCCTACAATTCCAGGGACATTTTCAGTTCCTGCTCGTAATCCTCTTTCTTGTCCTCCACCCTTAATTATAGATTTTAATCTTATTCCTTTTTTTATATAAAGTGCGCCGACTCCTTTAGGGCCATGTATTTTATGTGCGGAAAAAGAAGCTAAATCAATATTCCCTAGATTTAATTTTACTTTGCCTAAAGATTGCACTGCATCGGTGTGAAAAAAAACATTTTTTTCTCTGCATATCTTGCTTATACTTTCAATATCATTTATCGTCCCGATTTCATTGTTTGCATGCATTATGCTGACAACCAAAGTATCTGTTCTTAGAAGTTCTTTTAATTTTTTAATATCTATTAGTCCTTCTTTGTTTACATCTAAATAAGTTATTTCGTAGCCGTTTCTTTCTAAATCTTCGCAGGTTCTCAATATTGCGGGGTGTTCTATCTTTGATGTAATTATGTGTTTTTTTTCAGGATAAGCTAAAGATAATCCTTTTATTGCCAAGTTATCTGCTTCAGATCCAGAAGCTACAAATATTATTTCCTCTTCTGAAATTTTTAAATAATTTGCAAATTCTTTTCTAGCCCTATCAACTTCCTTTTTTGCATCTCTTCCTAAGGAATGCAGTGATGAGGGATTTCCGTAATTTTTCAAATAGATTTTCTTCATTCTTTCAATGACTTTTTCGTCGCATCTAGTTGTTGCCCCATTATCTAAATAAACTTTCATTTTTTGCATGCTCCGCAATTAACTGGCATATTTGCATATTTCTTATGCACCTTGCATAAATATTCTGTATTTTTTACAATCTTCAGTATATCCTGTACCTCTTTTATAAAACATTTTTCTCCTATAATATTTTCAACAGCCTCTTTTATTCTTTTTATTACCTTTTTGTTAAATTTCATGCCTGAAGCTCTTTTACTTTTGAAATAGTTGGATATTGCCGCAGGAGTTACATACATTTTTTTCGAAATCTCCTGTTGGGATAAACCCTTCTTTTTTAGTCCCTTGGCTATTTCTAACCTGACTGCAGGCAGGATATACCATACTTCAATTTCTTGCGGCATTTTCATATTAACGATTGTTAATTATTTATGATTTATAAAGCTTATGGTTTTATTTTCTGTTCTATTCTTTTCACAAGTATTATAAACCATCTTAAATATGATCTATTCATGCTTCAGCAGACAATTAATTGGATTATGTATTCTTTAATGGATCTAAACAGCAGTTCACGTTTATTTGCCTCTTTGAATTATTTTATCTATGATGTAATAAAAATCTTATTTTTGATGTTTTTGCTTATCTCGTTTGTAACTTTCTTAAGGACTTATATTAACCAAGAAAAGTTTAAAATTTGGCTTTCAAAAGGAGGGATTTTTAGCAATATTTTTGCCTCAATTTTTGGTGCAATCACCCCATTTTGTTCATGCTCATCAATACCAATCTACCTAAGTATGATTAAGGCAAATATTCCTTTAGGGGTTTCTTTTTCATTTTTGGTTACATCTCCGATAATAAATGAATACCTTGTTGTTTTAATGCTCGGGTTTTTTGGTTTAAAAGTAACTATTGCGTATATATTGAGTGGGATTTTTTTAGGTGTTTTTTCAGGAATGATATTGGGCAGATTAAAACTTGAAAAATATATAATCCGGGATCCAGGCAAGAAAATTTTGGAAATAAAGATTAATTATAATTTTAAAAAAAGAGTTATATTTGGATTGAGGGAAGGAAAATATATCATAAAGAAACTTTGGATATGGGTTCTTGCAGGAGTTGCATTGGGGGCAATTATTCATAACTACATTCCGCAAGAATTGATTGAAGTCATTGTCGGTAAAACAGGGGTTTTTGCAGTTCCTCTCTCGGTATTATTAGGTATTCCCATCTATGCTAACTGTGTAGCAATTCTGCCGATAGCGGTTATTCTCTTTCAAAAAGGACTTCCTTTAGGTACAGTTCTAGCATTTATGATGTCCTTGTCGGCATTGAGTTTGCCTGAAGCAATAATTCTTAAAAGCGTTATGAAATTAAAATTATTAATCCTATTTTTTAGTATAGTTGCATTAGGGATTATTTTTACAGGGTATTTATTCAACTTTCTGCAGCATATCCTCATTTAAAAACTAACAGAAAACTTTATATACGACCATTGAATGTCTATCCCCAATGACTATTCAATGTGAAAGATGCGGAACAGAAATAAGATCCTATTCTCCAATGCGTAAATGGTGTGTTGATTGCAGAAGAGTTCTCGCTAATGAAAGATTAAAATTAAGAAATAAGCAGAATAAGCATTAATCTTCTTTCTTTAATAATTTCTCTATGATGCTTGCGAAAGCCGGCCTTGTTATTAAAACTCCTGCGCAGGCACCTATTATTGTTGTTACCGCCAAACCTTTTAACAAACCAGCACCAGCCCACCATAAAGGCACCATTGCTGCGACGATAGTGCCAAAAGCACCAAATATAATCGTGAATGCTTGTTTTATTCTCTGCTTCCAGTTGATATCTAAATTACCAGTATTCCCTTTTAATATTTCATCTACAATAACAATTTGGTCATTAACACCCGTGCCTACAGAAACGATTATTCCTGCAATTGCAGCAATATCCAAATTCCATCTTATCATTGCTGCAAATCCTAAGTTAATCAGAACTTCAACAACAACAGTTATCATTATAGGTATTAATATTTTAAACGATCTATACCTTACAAATATTACAATCGCTACACCAAGTAAGGCAGCAAATCCCGCATAGATTGATTTCTGAACAAAATCTTGGCCCAATGTAGGAGAGATAGAATCCATTTTGACTATTTCTAAATCATAATTTAATGAACCGGTTATTAATATCGTTTGCAGCTTATTCATATTTTTTAATGCATCAATAACCGCATCATTTTTCGTTGTTCCATATCCTGGACCTGAAATCACAATTGCTGTTGCTTCTTGGCCTTTCAAATCTTTGCCAATATATAAACTGTCCACCAATTTTTTATCTAAAAATAATTCCAATTTTTTGCTTAGATAATTTGCGTTGTCTGAAAGATTTACCTCTAGGTTTTTTGTCGCTTCAGCCTGCTTCTTTGCAGCGCCAGGACTTAAATGTATAGTGAATTCAAAATTACAGCTCCACGTGTTCGCATCAACCTGATTGCATGACCTGACACCAGAGCAAGTTCCATCACTTCTGCATACATAGGTCACATCTTCCTTGCCACCTTCAAATACTGTTACATCACCAATCTTGGCTTCAAACTTTCCCTGCTGCCCTATTAAATCTTTGACTTCTTCTCTTGTTGCCCCAGCTATTTCTACAACAACAAACTTATTACCTTCCAAGTCTGAAGCAGGTTTAATAATTAAATCACTAAGACCATAGACGTTTAATCTATTCCCCATCACAGTTATAAGGTCATTTATTCCAGCATCAGTAACTTCTTCGCCGACCGGCTTTAAGATTACCCTTGTTCCACCTTGTAAATCCAATCCCTTTTTCAGATTTGTTGTCTCCTGCGCAACTACGCTTATATCTAGTGTTGGCGCCAAGAAGGCATATTGTCTTTTGTTTGTGTTTACTATAAATTTATATCTCGGTATTAATTCACCAGTAATCTTTTGGAAGTCCGAATAATTTGAGATTTCTTTGCCGTTTATTTCTTTTATTACCATACCATTTTGTATGGGCACTTCTGAATTAGCATCAATTACTGTCAAATTATTATCAACTGAAAATCCAATTGAGGTAGTTATATTGTAAGCAAAAACCTCTTTTTCAGTTCCAATAGTAACTTCCGTCACATTAATCGGATACTGTTCCATTATATTTTTGAAATCATTGACTGTATTTACACTCTGACCATTTATCGAAGTAAGCTTTTCACCTGCACTCATTTCTTGATTTGCAGCAAACCCATTTGATTCAATGCTCTTTATTACAACACCAGAAGCCCAAGGATTTGGGGCTATAGCAATAATTGCAAGTATAATAGTCAAAATCATTAAAATTACTCTGAACGTCAGGTACTTCTTGATATTCATCTTTTATATTTCTCCACATACCATCTAAGTATTCCTGCGTTGAATCCATAAGTTGCGATAATATCTGCGACTAAACCAATCAGAATTATTGTAAACATAAGTCTTATCACTTCAGATCCGGGTACGAGAATAATTCCAGCGATAAGTGCAGCCATTGCAGCTATAACCATCGTCAGTCCAGTTTTCATCGAATCAATTACTCTTTCAAAAACAGTTCCTTCATTTCTTCTTAATACCCTGTTTGTAAGCAATATATCTGTGTCTATAGAATAACCTATCAGCAAAAGCAAAGCGGCTATCCCGGATATTGAAATTTTTATATGCATTAAATCAAGTATCGCCACAGTAAATATCATATCAAAAAATGCGGCAAAGACAACTGCTATCGAAGGTATGACTGTTCTAAACATTAAAAATACAACTAATGCCATAAGAACAAATGCAAAAAATATAGCCAAGGTAGTTTGTCTGTAGAAACTCTGCCCCAATGAAGACCCAATTTGTTCTATAGAATAATTTTCGTTATTTGTTTCTATTCCTAAATCATTAATAAAATTAGTCAATTCTTCTTCTTCAATTCCACTTACATCTAATATTATCCCTTTTTGTTCCGAAGTTCCAAAATTACTTAACTTTCTTACTGAAATATCTGCATTATCATACTTCTCTCTCAATGCCTGTTCAAATTTGGTTACGTCATAACTAGTATATATGGTAGCAGTTATCCCCCCTTTCAGCGAAACATCTTTGTTGATTATTTCACCATATTTATAGTAATTTACTCCTAAAACCAAGAATGAAAGCAGGAGCAGTATCAAAGGCACAAAAATAAGATATTTATACTTTTCTTCAAAAAGCTTCTCTAATTTACGCATTATCTTGCTCATTATCTCTTTCCTAACAGATTATGATTTAAAAAACTTTTGTATTTCCTCATATTTATTCCTATTATTGGTGCATTTTAATCACTATTGCTTATGGAAAATCTTTTAAACATAGGGGTATTTATATCTTTTTAAAGAGGTGTATGGATTTGATTAATCGTTTAATAACTGTATTGATTTTTTTTACGCTCATAGCCAGTGCAGTGTCAGCTTCTGAAGTTATAGATTTAAATTTCACTTTGGCTAAGATAACTTATGCGCCAAATGTTACATTGGACGGAACTATAAAGTTAACTTTCAATAATCAAATAAAAGCTGATGAGACAATTACACTAAAAGTTAAAAAATTATCTCAGACCTATAATCTCTTTGATCTTTTTCAGACAATGAATCTAAAGCCTACAAAAACTCAGCCGGTTCTTACCGAAGGAACATCACATTCATCTTTGATTTTTAATTTAGCAAATAAGGAGACAAAAGAATTCGGGTTACGTCTACCAAAAGATTCTATTGTTGATAATGCTGACTTTAATATTACAGGACAGCAATATTCAGGATCATTTCCTTTTCGTCCGACAATAGATGTGGGTGAGGAGGGATATGCAGATTTTGAATATATGGGTAGTCTTCAAGGTTATTCTTCAATATATTACTATGCAGATGGATTGGACGAATCAGCAAGTTCTGAGAACACAATTATTGGTGCATCTCAGCAGGGCTATTCTTATTGTGAGCGTGTTTCAATACAGAAGACAAAGCACATTAGGGCATTTGTTAAGTATGGCTTGGCAACAGCATCATCCTTGCCTTTTGCTTCTAGGGCTTCAATATACAAGTTTGACACCCCTAGTGGAAATGAACTTTATCTCCAATCAGGTGTAGCTTATTGCAATCTTCCGAATGTTACCTCAATTACCACAGATTGGCAGTCTTGTGTTATTGAAGAGCCATCAGGTTTATTTGAAGGCGAATATCTCTTATGTTTTAATGTCATTTCGGGAACTCCGATTTCATCTTACAATTTGGTTTCAGAGAGTCGTGTCAAGGCAGGGGATGATTCTTCGGGTTATATTTGCGTTTCAGATTCATGCGCAAAAGACACACCAAATGATTATTTCATTAAATTTCAGATAGGAACATATGATTCAGCCTTGAAAACAACTGTTCCGGCATCCAATTGGACTACTTTCCCCACAGCAATAGCTTTAGCAATAAATAATTATTTATCCGATTGTGTTCCATATGATTCAACTGCCACTCAATGCATGGTTCCTTCAAAAATAGCTGCAAACTCCTCTGGTTCTTTAATTTTAGATAATCTTTATCTTAAATATACAAAATCTTCCGGTTCTTCACAGATTTCAAATATTTTTTATGACATTGAGATTACACCCTCCTATATAAACACAATTTCTTCAAAGAATATTACAAATTACACCATCACAATACCTCTGGCGTTATATTTCAAGAACATCACAACCCCATTTGCCGAAGATATTTATTCTGCTGAAGTCTCTCTGAGCACAGGTGTCTCTGCTGCCTTAGAGATTTCTGTTACAGCCCCATCAACAATATCAAATGCAGAGATAGTTGATGCAATAAAGAAGGCTGAAGAATTGGAATACGCCTTAGATAGCATTCCAACGTCATCTTACGAAATGCTTAAGATTATTGATTTAGATATTTTAGCAATGAAATCTGAAATCCAATCACAGAAAGCAAGTCTGCAGTCTTTAAGCTCAAGTACAATAAACGATTCATTAAAGGGTTCTCAGGCAGGAGTAATTGCAAAATCATTGGATGAGCTTTATGTAAAAGTTCCCAAAACAGTTGCCGTCTCTTCAGTTCTTTCAAGTTTATATCGACCTAGATCCTCTTCTGAAGTGCCTTCAGTTATAGATGATCCAGAAACGGTTTTTACTTATCAGAATGCAGTGAATGTTCTCGTCAATTCTAAACGCCTTAGTATAACTATGATGGATGGCTCTTCTGAAAATTATGCCTACATAATAAAAGCGGTTAAATCTCTGAAAGAGTTGAAAAATGCAAAAGTTTATGAAATTATCCCCAAAGAATTTGCTTCTTCAGCTTCTGAAGTTTTTTTCTCTGAAAAGCCCGAAATAGTTGAAGATGATCCTATTGTGTATTGGTCAATCGTTTCCCTTGCCAAAGGACAGGCTTACACTTTCTCTTACATCATTAAAGGGGATTATGCAGGAGATGCAATGTCAGCAAGAACCATAATTGTTTCATCTGACATTGGTTCCGGGGAATTAACAACTACCTGTGGTGATGGCATTTGTGCTCTTGATGAAGATGAATCAAGCTGTCCCGCTGATTGTTTTTACGCACCCCCTGTAAAAGGGTCTAACTTCATTTGGTTGTATTTGTTATTAGGGCTTATTATTGTAGCTTTGATTGTCGCGGCAGTCTTTTTATTTAAGAAAAAGGAAGAATTTCCTTCAATGTTCAAGACCGCTTTAGAATACAAGCATCTTAAGGGGTATGTATTAGATATGCGTTCAAAGAAGCATACATTTGAAGAAATCAAAAAGAAATTGGCTTCCGCGCGTTGGACCGAAAAGCACATTAATCTCATAATCGCAGAAGTCCAGAGAGAAGAGAAATCTTTGAATTCAAAACCAAAAGAGTAGAAACCTTTTTAAATTCTTAGAGGATATTCACTCTCTATAAGCGCGCCGGTAGTATAATGGCTAGAGTTTGTGCGTTAAAACACACAAGCGGCTTAAATTTCGGCCTTCCAAGTCGGAGATCCGGGTTCGACCCCCGGCCGGCGCATATTTTAGTAATTAAATCTTTTATTGTATTCTTTGTGGCTTAGCCATTCCAATACAATTGAAACAATTAAAATTTCCTGATTTTCTATAGAATAGATTAGTCTCCAAGCATTTGGAAGATTATATTTCCACAGGTTGTAGATACCATATTTTTTTATATATTCCTTCGGAATCAATCTTTTTGGTATTTGTATACCACAGAATGCATCTTTTTCTAAACATTCAAAAGCTTTGATTAAATGGGCATATAACTCTTTTTCAGATCCTTTGCTCTTTTCCAATTCTCCAAAAGCCATTTTCAATTTTTCATTTGCAAATCTTACTTTTGAGGGCAATTCCATTAGAAAGTATTTAATGAAATAATTATTAAAACTCTTCGTGCGCGTTTGTCAAGTGGGTCTCCAAAATAAATATCTTTTGGACGAAACTTCTGTCTCATTTTTCGGATAAAATATCCATCCAATTTTTCTTTCAGAATCGATAGATATTTTTCTTGAATACAACAAGTAGTCAATAATCAGGCAATAAGTCTGATACATCATTTTCTTGGGTAATTTTTCCCATAATGCTTTCTTCTTGAATTCTCCGTCGTTTTTTTGTATAAATTTTTCAACCATTAATATAGTATCCAATCTAGGAAAACGTAATACTTTTTCTCCTTTCGTTGTTTGCATAGTTATATCCGTTGATACAACTAAGAATATTTAAACCTTTCGGCAGAAGTACTATCATTAACCAAAAAGATTAAATACATTTATTCTTATCATTCCAGACAAAATGACGGAACTAATATACCTCAATGACTCTTATTTAAAAGAGTTTGATGCCAAAGTTTTAAAGGTCGAAGGAAAATTTGTATAATTATTTGTTATTTCTTACCTATCTATTTGTTTTAAGTTTTGACATTTTTATGTTAATTGTTATGAAATATTATCGGTCACTAACCAAACAATAATAAGTAAGTTATAATGGCCCTATTATTTTATCAATCTCTTTTCTTCAAAATCTTTGTGGGCTTGTGAAGCCTTTGGTCCATTGCTACCCTGATATTTTCCTTCGTATAATTTAATCTTTCCTTTGGTAACCCAAAAAGAAACTTGTCCGATTTTCATCCCAGGATATATCTTAATGGGCAGAGTAGCATATAATTGAAAAGTTATATTGCCTATTGAACCGATATCTATAAGATCTGCAGTTACATGAACAAACAAACCCAATCGAGCAATGCTTGATTTAGCATGAATGATGGGTACAAATTTTTTACTCCCCACATCCTCCAGGCTATGACCAAGAATAAAGTCTCCTTGTCTCAACAATAATCCATTTTTTGGAATTTTTTTAATTTTATATTTGTTTTCTCTTGCAGGATCTAAAACTTTTTCAGTATACACAAGATAGTCATCTCCTAATCTTAAATCACAAGAATTTGTTGTAATCATTTTTTCATCAAAAGGAGAGATTATAATATTCTTCTTTTTTACCTGTTTTTTTATTTCTTCACCAGTTAATATCATTTTGCCTTCCTCAATTTAGATAATTTAGGATTATTATATTTACTATAACCTTTATCATAAGGACTCAAACGACCTCTATTATCCCAAAACGAAATCTGCCCAATAATCATGTTCGGATAAATCTTAAGTTGTTTGGCTGAAACAAGTTCAAGTGTCCAACGATGGCAAGAACCTGTATGTCCTAAATTTGCTGAAACTTGTAAAAATAATCCCAAACGCCCAAGGGAACTTTTACCAATGAGGGACATAGCATATTTTTTACTTCCTAGAATCTCATATGTTCCTGCAAGATATGTCCTGCCCGGTTTTAGAATATAACCAGTCTCTGGTATTTTAATCCTCTTGGCGTTTTTTGTATTACCTTTAATCTTAAATAAAATCAATTCATCACCCAAACGATAATCATAACTATTAGGGTTAATTTGTTCTAAATTAAAAGGCCCTATCACTATGTTCCCTCTTTTTACTTCATTTGTAATCTTACTTCCTGTAAGTATCATTTTAAAATAATTCGACATATCTATTAGGATATATCTTTGAACGATATCTTAATACTAAAACGCTGTAACCTTGATATGGCCGAAGCTCATTAGACATTTTCTTTACTTCAAGTAATCTATCATACATAAACTTATACACCTTTTTATCTGATATCTCTCGAATCTTACAAGCTCTTTTAATGGTACTATGGCAATAATGCTTTAATTCTTCATCAGTTTCCTTTAGAATATCATTTCTCTCTTCATAGATAATCTCCAAACCCCGATAAATCTTTATTATGTCTTTATATGATTCAACAGTTGGAGTAATTCCAAACACTTTATTAAATTTTGCAATCAAGGGTTTAGGTAATTTAGATTTAATATAAAAGGGTGATGCAAGAATAACTCCTCCGTCATTTAACAAACTAATACATTTTTTTAGCATTCCTTCTGGGTCTGGAAAAAACTTTAATGCAGCCCCTATGACTATGTGAGAAAATTTCTCTTTTGTATTAAATTTATATCCATCTTCAACTAAATAATCTATTTTGATTTTTGGGGCGTATTTTTTCTTATTATAAACAGCACTTTTGACTGATTTTTCAGAAATATCAATTGCTTTCCCCTTACATCCCGTTAAAATCGCCAGTTCTCTTGAAGAGAAACCTGTTGTACAAGCAATCTCTAGTATATTTGATTTTTTATTTAAGTTTGAGAATATGGCCCATTTTGATAATGTATTGTGAGAACCAGGCAATACATTCCATTGATTTATAAAACCAACAAAATCGGTATAAGACATAGCCTTTATTTCATTAACTGTTATTTCCTTCTTTTTCATTCTCTTTTACCCCTGATTCATTTATACTAATGATTTTTTTATTTGCATCTATTCTGGCCTTAACACCATAAGGTATTGTTAACATAGGACAAGTATGTCCAAAATTTACGTGCGTAACAATAACTAAATCCCCTCTATCATATTCTTTAGCAACAGTTTTAATGGCATCATCAAAATCTTTAAAAGTCTTTAGATGCGCATTAACCTTCTTCTCATAGTTTGGATCATCATATTCAAAACATCCTCCAGGAATACCTAAAATTATACCATTGAGTTTATTCAATATTCCTTGAGCACCATAATTCCTTAACCAATATTTGAACATATTAACAGAGGGCATTTCTTCAGATGTTTCTAAAAACAATATCGCATTTTGCCATGATTTCTTGTCTGGCCAAAGTTCAGTGCATTTTAATATTTCTAGAGTTTCCATACAACCACCAATCAAATGTCCCTCTACAGTTCCTTTTCCTTGTATGAACTGAATATCATAAGGTTTTTGTAATTTTCTTCTGATTTTATTGCCTTCTTTAGTCCAAGGAACCATATCAAGTGTCCATCCCTCTTTACAATTTTCTATTGTTCCAATTGGTTTTGCTGAAAATAACGTCTTCTTAAAACTATTGACAGTATATTTATGGATTCCACAGTTTTCTGCCAATCCAAATAATACTGTAGGCCCATAAAAAGAAGTCAATCCCACTTTTGAACACAATAAATTAATGATTGTGGTATCTGAAAGCCCAACAAATATTTTTGGATTATTTTTAATAATTTCCAAATGTTTAGGTTTTAAGCACCTTAATAATCTAATAGTATCATCTCCACCAATGATTGTAATTATCGCTTTGATATCTTTATTTTCAAATGCCCAAATTAGATCATTTAATCTTTCTTCTGGGTGTTCATAAATCCAATCCTCTGATTTCAAAGCATTTGGTGTCTCCACAACTTTTAAATCGAAAGTTTCTTCAATTTGTTTTTTTCCTTGGAGATATCTGTCTTTACAAGTATTTGCTCCGCCCCATGCTAAAGTAATAAGGGCAACTTTATCTCCTGGATTCAACTTTGTTGGTTTCATTTTAGTTATATTCCCTATAAGGCATAATGATTTTTAAATCTTTTCCCATTAGTTATCGAATATGTATATTTAAATCCTTTAGTTCTTGTACGATCTCTTTGATTTTGATTTTTTTATCATCATTACTATAATCTTTAACGACAAAAACTAACTTATCTATTAACTTTTCAATCTTTAAATTCTTCTCTCTGGGAAGTGATTTTATTAATGGCCATTCGAAATCATACTGCCATGAACGATGGATGGCCTTCGAATTACTTTTTCTAATCTCCTTTATTGCTACCTTTCTTAATTTTTTTGCAGTTTCAGAATCCATTCCGGAATGAGTCCAAGACTCTCCCCCATGTTTCCAAGATAATTTATCCTCATTATCATTAAATATTTGCAATTTGAATTTGTCTTTGTCCTCCCAAATAGGCATACTTTTATCCTCAAATTCAAAAACATATATATTATAATATCCGTAATGTTCTTTCAATAAATAGTTTTTAGTTTTTTCAAATTCAGATATAGTTTCCCCTGGGAAACCCACTATAAATGACATCATCGTATCTATTTCGCTATTTTTAAATAATTTATTTATTTTCCGATTATCATTTGAATTTACTTTTTTGTCCATGTATCCTAATACTTTATTACTCATCGATTCAAATCCAAAGTAAAGAGCAATACAGTTAGCCTTTTCTAATTCTTTAACCACTTCTTTATTAAATGGTGTATCAACTCTTGAATTTGCTTCCCAAGTTAGATTCATTGAAGGTAATTTCTTCAAGAGAGTTTTTATTTTTTGAAAGGGTATGAAAAAAGTTGAATCATAAATATCCATATGTTTTGCATTATTCGTTTTAGAATAATATTTCCAGTCTTTAATAATTCTCTCTGCAGATAAATAACGCCAACCAGGAGTACAAAATCTTAAAGCACAAAATTTACATGAATATGGACAACCCCTCATAGAAGTATAAGGGATTATCTGATGATTGTTTTCAAATTTAGGACAATCATACTTATTAATATCTTCATATAAACTGTAAGTTTCACAAAATTTATCTCCTTTTTTATAAAGTAAGTTAGGAATATTTACGATAGTATCTAATTTACCTTTTTTTAATATTTCTAATAATTGTGGTAGTGATACCTCTGCATCGCCAGTTATTATGAAATCAATCTCTTTATGGTTCTCAATTAGGTAATTCTTTTTTAACGAACAATATTGTCCTCCTACAATCAGATAGTCATACTTAATGTTCTTTTTTATCCAATTAATTGCACGATTAATCATATTTTCACTCCACATAAAAGAAGTAGATAAACAAACAACCTTACCTAACAATTTTTTTGAAGAATTATCCCAAATTAATTTTATTGGGATATGTTCATACTCTACATTATTGTTTTTTAATATATTAATCAATACACTAGATATCAGTTCTGGGGTTTCTTGCTTTATTTTCTTTAAAACCCATTCTTGTGTAGCTTTATAGACCAAATTTGAAGGATGATGATTTATACCATCTAATAAATAAGCCTCCTTGTTCTCTTCATCAGAAAAAAACGGATCCATCCCACTACCTATCAAATCCTCTTTCTCAAGGTGTCCTGGACCTAAACCTGCAATTAACAAGACTTTCATCTACTCATCCTCTGTTATTGTTTCGTAATATTCTTCTGGATGTGGGTGACTTAAGAAATCTAAAGGAGAACCTGTACAACCATATGCGCCTGCCTTTGTTACAACTAATATATCCCCTATCTTTGCGGATTTAATGAAGATTTTTTTACCTAGCTTATCTTCCGCAAAACAAAGAGGCCCACAAACATCAACTATTTCCCCTGAAATATTCATTATATTAGGAAATTGTTCTTCATCTCTAGGTATTATTTCAATTGGTTGGTTCTCTCCTGTAACATTAGGTCTATTAAGATGGTTAACACCACCACTCATAATAATATATTTTTTACCTTTTGATTCCTTAATATCAAGTATTTCACTGCAATAATATCCACACTCACCCACAATATATCTCCCTAATTCCAAAATTATTTTCCTATCATTGTACCCTAATTTATCAATACTTTCTTTTAAATGAGAAGAATAACTTTCTAAATCAAAAATTTGGTTTTTTTTAGTATAATCTATACCGAAACCTCCACCCAAATCAATTATTTCAGCCTTAATATTCACTTCTTTTTCAACATTTGAAACTAAATCTAAAACCGAATTAGTGTAATCAATTAAAACATCAGAATCCATAATCCCCGAAGCACCAAATACATGAAAACCCTTAATTTTTATGAAAGGCATTTCTTTTTGAATAATTTTTATACTTCCTATCAAATCATCTTCCTCTATTCCAAATTTTGTTGATAAACCCGCCATATTTGTGGAAGTGGCACCATGAACACAATAATTACTATTAACCCTTATTAAGACGTCAACAACCTTACATTTTGATTCAGCAATTTCATTGATTCTTCGAGCTTCAGTAAGAGATTCTAAATTTATTAATTCTATGCTACTATCTAGGGAGGCTTTCAATTCATATATTGTCTTACCTGGTCCAGTAAAACAAATATTTTCGGCATTAAAATATTTCAGAGCTTTATCCAGTTCGCCTTTAGAAGCAATTTCAATTCCATTACATCTTTTATGTTCACTTAAAAATCTTAAAACTTCTTTATGCGGATTAGCTTTCATTGCATAATATACAGAAACATTTTTTGGTAAAAATTTCTCTAAATAACCAAGTTGCTTTTTGACAGAAACTAAATCATATAAGTAAAAGGCAGGGTTATTTTTGAATTTATCTTCTGCACACAAAGAGATTATTCTTTTTGCTATTCTTTTATCTATCATTTTAAAGCCTCTGATTATTGAGGTTTATTGCCACTAACATATTCAATAATGTTTGGTGTACCCATGAATTTCCACAATTCAACTTTATCGGCACTTGATATTTTTCTATCATCCAACAAAGTATCAAGTCTATTTTTATTATAATAATCCAGTGCATCTTCATGTCCTTCTTTATCACACACTATTACATTTTTAAAAGGTGCAAGAGATTCATTAAGTTGACCATTTTTTAAACAATTATCAATCGATGCGTATAAAATCCTATTTAGCCCAAGCCCACAACTATTAAATTTCATATCTTCACTATAATTGATTTTCATTGCTTTTAGTATATCTGATTTATCAGATATTACGCCTAAACTCAATCCTCTAACCGGTTTAAGATTTTTATTCCCACATTCACACTCTTTCATAAAGTACCAAAGATACTTTGAACATGGATCACAATAAGTGCCTTTATCTGGTCCCCTATCAAAGGGATAAATAAAGTCTACGTAATAAGGTTTATCTATTTTTGGTTCATATAACTCACCAAAACCTAATTTATTGAAAAAATTGTGATAAAGGTTAGTAATATTTTCTATGACAAAATCTTGATTCTTACTTGAGTTAAGCGTATATATCGGCATTCCTATAAATGCTTTAACCAAATATGGTTGTCTAACACTCCCATCCCTAAATCTATGCCCGATATCATAAACCAGAGTATCTTTATTATAGGGTAAATTACCTCTATTTCTCATCATATCAATCAAGAATTCTTCATCAGTCGCCGCTAATATGTACTGGTCATCTAATTTAAAAACCCCGTTTTGATATTCTGAATATCTTCCACTTTCTTTCCATTGTGAAATAGGTCTTATCAATGGAAAACCTACTCTTTGTAGTTCATAGGCATCGGCTAAATCTTCAAAAATTCTAGTAACATTCTTTACCATTCTAGAACCTAAAGGGGTAAACGTTACCTGCCCCTTTTCAAATGGTTTAATTAAGTAATTTTTTACGAAATCTGAATCATTACACTGTGAAACATTTTTGGGTAAAAATAACATATTGCTTGCTTTCATGTTTATGACCTCATTCTTGATGTATTCTTATAATTAAGCAATTTGCCTTTATAAATCTTTCGCTTTTTACCACTAATTAGTTACAATAAATCGCAAATTTCCCATCATTTTCGAAAATAAATTTGTCGCTGCTAAACCAAAACATTTTAATAGACCCCTTCTAATTTTAAAAGTTAGGTCATTTGTCTATTCAGCATCACAAGGCTATATTCGGTTCGGCCGATGCATATTTCATTAACCAAAAAGATTAAATACATTTATTCTTATCATTCCAGACAAAATGACGGAATTAATATACCTCAATGACTCTTATTTAAAAGAGTTTGATGCCAAAGTTTTAAAGGTCGAAGGAAAATTAGTCGTTTTAGATAAAACTGCATTTTATCCCCAGGGCGGAGGCCAATTATCCGACACAGGTGAAATCATCAGCAATAACTCAAGATATAAAGTTCTTTCAGTTAAAAAAATCCAAGGAGAAGTTTTTCATGAGCTTGACAGAGAAGGCATTAAAATTTCAGATGTTCATTGTATCATAGATTGGCAGAGAAGACACAAAATGATGAGGATGCATACTGCCGCACATATTCTTTCAACTATTTTCAACAAAGAATCTGGTGCGTTAATAACTGGAAATCAATTAGATTTGGAAAAAACAAGGATTGATTTTAGTTTAGAAAATTTTGACAGGGAAAAAATCAATGATTATTTTGCAAAAGCTAATGAAATTGTAAAAACAAATTTGCCCCTAAAAGTATATTATATCCCAAGGCATGAAGCAGAAAAAGACCACAGTTTAACAAAACTCGCAAAAGGATTGCCTGAGGGTATTGCCGAAATAAGGATAGTCGAAATAAAGAGTTTTGACATTCAGGCTGACGGAGGCACTCACGTAAAATCTACAAATGAAGTGGGGAATATTATTTTTATTTCTGCCGAGAATAAAGGGAAAGACAATAGAAGGGTTTATTTTAGGTTGGAATGACCAAAAAAGGTTTCATTACAAGTCGTTTTTATCCCTATCTTTCTTATAATTAGAATAATTTTATAAATACAAAGGCACTATTATCTATATAATCAAATAACGAGGTGAAAAATAAATGGGAAAAATAATTGTAAAAAATGTTGTTGAAAGAAAACCTGGCTTTCTATATTACGTAGATGGCAAGGGCAATGTCTGTGAAGCAAAAATGTCCAGAGGAAAGAAAAAATAAATTATTTTTTATTTTTATTATTTTTATAGTAATACGTTTATCAAGAAGATATCATTATTCTAAACATAAAAGACAAGATGATTAAAGGGAATATAAAAATAAACCTCCTGTTATCATTTAAATCACCGTTAGAAATTTAGATTGAAACGCATTATAAGGATATCATTGAAACTAGTTTCATTCAACGCTACAACCGCCTAATCTGCCCAAAGTCTCCAGCTTTTGCATTCCCGGATAAAGTTTTCCCCCAATAACCCATGTAGGGTATCCCTTTATTCCCGCATCAATGCATTTTTGTCTTTCTTCATCGCAGTCTATATAGTTTACAGAAAGGAATGATTCTCCAAAAAGGGATTTTTGATTTTTACAATGCGGGCACCATTCTGTTCCATACATGACCACATCATTTTCAGTTAGGCACTTGGCAAAAAGATTCCTACCTTCAATAACTGTATTCGAACATCCACTCAAGAATAATAATATAATTACAATCGTGAGAAATATTACTTCTTTCATTTTAATATAATCCCGTTTTCATTCATCTTTTTCTTGCAATTCTCATTTTGGTTTCTAACTCATCTAACCCTCTTGAAATTCTCAAAACCACTATCCCAAATTGTCTATTTTTCATGATATCCCCTTATTTAGCTGGGTTTAAAAAGTTTGTGAATTTTTTATAATGAGCCACAAAAACATTTATAAACCTTCTTGCGACCAAAACAACTTATGGTTGAGTTTACTCTCTTTAAATGCAAGGACAAAGGCGGGATATCTATAAAGCCAAAAAATCCAGTAAATCTAGATTTAGCTAGCCTGAAATCTAAATTTAATGTTATTATGTTTACTCCAATAACAATGGTTATAGATGAAGATGGCGAAATCATCGTCCATAATTATGGGGAATTGCTCTTCAAGACATTGAAAGACGAAGCCAAAATAACAGAAATCGCAAGGAGAATTTATGGTTAAAGTTTTATGCTTGATTTCTTCAGGTATTGATAGCCCCGTAGCAATGTATAAGATGCTTGAAACCGGCTTTGAAGTTGTTGCGATTCACTTTGACAATCAACCATTCACGGATCAGAAGCCTTTTGAAAAGACAAAAAAGATTGTCTGTTTTTTAGCAGAAAAATTTCATAGAAAGATAAAGTTATATAAAATAAATCATGGCCTGAATCAGGCGGAATTCATGCGTAATTGTGATAACAGGCATCGTTGTTTATTATGTAGGCGGTTTATGTTCAGAATAGCTGAAAAAATCGCAGCCCAAGAAAGTTGTAAATATTTAGTCACTGGAGAAAATCTCGGCCAAGTCTGTTCTCAGACTTTGCAGAATATGACTAATGCATTAAAATCGGTGGATATTGAAATTCTGAAGCCTTTGCTTTCCTATGATAAGCAGGATATAATAAATCTATCAAAAAAGATAGGCACTTTTGAATTTTCCATAGAAGCTGCAGTATGCTGCAATGCCGTGCCTCAAAATCCGGTAACAAAATCAAGAGAAGAGAGTATTAAATTTGAAGAATCTAAAATAGATGTTGATAAATTGATAAAATCTTCAATTGATCGTGCTGAATCCGAGATTGTGGGATAATTTTGTTTAGCATAATCTTTATAAACTTTAATTCTTCTTATATTTTCACATGAAAAGGAAAATCTATATTGTGCTGATAATGTTCCTGGCAGTTATAGGGATGTCAATCTCCTTGGTTTTGCTGAATATTCATATAGAAAACAAGAATAATATTCAGAAGGATCGTATTTGTAACATAAATGAACAATTCTCTTGCGATACAGTGGATAATAGCCCATATTCTCAAATCTTTGGCGTTCCAATCTCTTTTATTGGTATGTTAGGTTATTTGTCAATATTCATAACCTGTTTCTTGGCATTGGGCATAAAACGTTATGCAAATGTGATCTTTTATTTGGCTTCATTAGGCATTTTATTCTCAATTTATCTTACAATTATTGAAGCAGCAAAAATAAACTCATTTTGCCCTTATTGCTTATTATCTTTTGCAGTTATATCTCTGATAGGCTTATTTTCTTATCTTGCAAAGAAGTAGAGCAAAAAGTTTTTAAATGTCCGTAGTTTCTTTTTATACCAATGACTTGGTACGAACAGCTTAAGTTTTCAGAGAACCCATTGGATGTAAGACCAAATTCAAATCTTATTGGTCTGGATGAGCAGTATGAAAAATTAATAAATTATATCCGTAAAGGTGAAATCTGTTTTCTAAATGGTTTGACTGGTTCTGGAAAAACATCCATGCTTAAAAAAGCCGAGTTTGAATTGAAGGAGCATAATTTTATTTATCTTAATTCAGAAGATCTCCCCAGGGGTTTTAATCTTTCCCAGGAGATTTTCAAAAAGAGAAACTTTTTTGATAAGTTAACTTTTAGAAAGATGCCAAAAAAGAAACCGGTTCTTATGATCGATGAGTTTCAGGCTACAGATTCAAATTTAATCCTGAATGCAAAAATAAAGTGGGAAGGATCCCAAGGGAAGCAGATTAAATCTATTGTTATCGCGCAGATAAGTCCGCATCTTCAGAATGTTACTGGTTCTTTCAAAGATAGGATAGGTAATAGGATAATAAAATTCAAGAGTTTGGATGAAGAAGATATGCGCTTAATTATAAAGAATCGTTTATATAATGAGAAGACAAAAATTAATTACGCTGATAAGATTGTCGACAAAGGCTTGGATTTAATCATAAAAGCGGCAGGAGGATCGCCAAGAAGATTATTAGAATATGCAGACATGATGTTTGATTTTCACTTTACAAAATTTGCTGAGCGTAATCCTATATTAAAACAAGATTATTTTATTACAGAGGCAGCAGTTGAAGAGATTCTTGCTTACAACGCAGTTAGCATTGATGGTGGGGGGATTATTTATACCGAAGAGGACACTGTTGATAAATTATTCAATCTAGATCAGCAGCGCATGCTTCGTTTCCTAGCCCGTGGAAGAACTGCTAATCAGGTGGCAAGTCGTTTTGAATGCTCAATAAATAAAGCTAGGAGGGATTTATCAAAATTAAAATCAAAGGGGGCAGTGATAATAGAAAGCGAAAAAGATAAAAGGCAGCTTTGGACATTATCCAATCAGGCCCGCAGATTATTGGTAATAGAATAATGATTAAAGCAATAATACTTTTAATAGCAGTACTTTTAACATTAGGGTGTAATCTTGGGAGGGATGATTCTATGCCACAGGAAGGAAGAATAGTTAAAATTGAAACAGACAAGGGAATAATTAAGTTTGCGTTATATGAAAAAGACGCACCTATAACCACTAAAAATTTCATCAGTCTGGTTAATCAGGAATTTTATGATGGGCTGACATTTCATCGCGTTGAACCAGGTTTTGTCGTTCAGGGCGGAGACCCGAACGGAGACGGCACTGGCGGATCAGATGATATGATTCCATTAGAGGTAAAGCCAAGCTTAAAGCATGTCAAGGGGGCAGTTGGTATGGCTCGCTCGCAGGCTCCAAATTCTGCATCATCTCAATTTTATATTACTTTGGATGCAGTACATGACCTTGATGGCAATTATGCTGTCTTCGGCATCGTCAAAGAGGGGTTTGATGTTGCTCAGAAAATTCGAGTCGGCGATGTAATGAACAAAGTGACTATAGAATAATTTAAATAATCTTTTCTCTTTATTTATTTCTATGAACATAAGGCACAAAATCAAAGAAAAGAAGCTTGTCAAGAATTTAGCCAAAGAAAGCATAGAGCATTATTTCAAATTAGCAGATTCAATCTTTTTAAAAAATCCGATTTTAGCCAATCGTTACGTTACATTAGCAAGAAAAGTATCAATGAAATCAAATGTTTCTATTCCAAAAACATTGCAGAAGAAATTCTGCAAGCATTGCTACAAATATCTTTATCCAACAAAAACAGCAAGAATAAGAACGTTAAAAGGAAAATTGGTGATTTATTGTTTTAATTGCAAAAAATTCAATAGGTACCGATTAAAATAAAATCCTGCCTTTCTTCTATCTCTTTTGTTATTTTAAAATAAGCTTTTATCATCTTTACAATTTCTTCTGCTCTAGAAGATCTTTTCAGTACGCTGATAGCAACACTCCCGTTTTCTTTCATAACTCTTTTTATTTCATTTAATGCAGCAATATAATCCTCAAAATTATGTATTGCCGTAACAGAAATCACCGTATCAAATGATTTATCGGGGAAAGGTAAGTTTTCAGCAGTTCCAAGAACCGTTATGAAATCTCCTTTTGCTTTATCAAGCATCTCTTTCGATCTGTCAAGACCCACACATATCGCTTTATCAGAAAAATATTTTGTTGAAACACCTGTACCGCAGCCAATATCCAATAATTTTCTGCCAACTATCAGATTCTGTCTTATCCATTTCAGCTTGTCTTCCTGCTCTTCTCCGTACAATGCATTGTAGCTTTCTGCCGTTTCTGAATAAAAATCTGCCATATTCTCTCATAGATAGTACTTCTATTTATTTTTTGCTTTTAATTTGATGTGATTTCGGAGTAGTTACAACAGAAAGGTTTAAATATCAGGGTATATTCACTAATGACCATGAACCCCAAAAAACAGATGGAGAAGCGTAAGAAGTTCGAAAGCGAGCTTAAAGATGTTTTGAAGGGCGAAGAATACAAATTAGGAACTTTTAATTTTAGGACAAAATTCAATCTATAGATTCTTTCTTATTATCTCAGCGACTCTGCTGCCATCAACTTTTCCTCGATACTTATCCATTATCATACCCATTACAGCATTGAAAGGCGCGCCTTTATTCGTTGCAACTATTTCTTTTATCGCATTTTCAATCAAGGTCTCAGAAACATTTTGGTATTTTGTAACATTTATTTTTTCACCCTTAATCATATCTGTTAAAACATCAACAATGGCAGTCTTAGTAATTTTATTCTGATTCAGATAAGAGAATAATTCACAGTAATTATCATAAGTTAATTTATTAATATCTAAATTCAATCTTTTTTTCATGTCTTTTGGAATATTCAATAAAATCTCAGCAATTAATTTAGGCTCCACATTTTTGTATCCTTTAGTCAGCTCCTCAAATTCATAATACTCTTTGGCTATTTGCCTTGCTATATCTGGATTTAAATTATATTGTTTTTCAAATCTCACCGCTCTTTCGCTTATTAGTTCAGGAATATAAATCTCATCCATTAGCCCATTATTTACTTTAATGCTTTCCTGATCTGTCTCAGGATACATTCTGTTAGATCCAGGCAATGGTCTTGCGAAGCTTGAAGTTGCATTGAAATGATTCGGAACCCTTGTCTCTTCAGGTACACCTTTCAAACAGTATTTTGCTCTTTCAAGAACCGCATTTATTGCATTCACCGCCATTTTTTCTTTCTCGGCAACTAAAACAATTAAATCATCGTTTCCTGCTTTCATATGTTCCCGTAATTTAACAAATTCTTGAGTTAAATCATATTTGCTTAGATCTTCATCAGAATGTATCATCCCTTTTGTGCCATGAGCCTTTGCGTATTCAGAAATCTCTCTTCCGAAAGTTTTTCCCTTGCAGACTTCTTTCTTAAACCAGCCAGCAAAATGTGGCAGTACTAAGGCATAAACTTTGCCGTTTTCTTTAAGTAAATTATAAATTATCTTTGATCTTGTCTGTTTGAATAAATAGCTTACATCTTCGGGTTTAGTATTTATTTCTCGGTTATTAAGAAACTTCTTGAAATTTACCAAGAACTTTTGTCTTTCAACTTCATTTTCAATTAGAATAGGCAATGTTCTCAAATCTTGCCAGCCTTTTATTTCTATTCGTGTTCCTTCTTTTATCGAGACATTTATATCTTGTCTTATCGTTCCTAACCCTCTTTTAACCAATGGAAAAGATCTAAAAATCATTCCCAATTGTTTTGCAACTTCAAGAGCGTGTTCAGGCGTTTTAATTTGTGGCCCTGTTGCAAGTTCCAGCAAAGGTATTCCAACTCTGGATAAAGAATAAGTCACAACGTTATCTGTTTCATCTATTTTTTTGCAGGCATCTTCTTCTAGGTTAAGTTGAATTATCTTAACATCCCCCAAAGAAGTTTCAATCTTGGAGTCTTTAGCTTCTAATCCTGTAATCATTGTTCTTTGGAAAGCAGAAGGTGCAGATCCGTCTGAAACTGTCTTTCGCATCACTAATATTGTATCCGGTATTCTCAATTTGAAAAACTTTGCAACCGATAAAGCCGTATGCAATGCATCTTTATTCATTTTTTTAGGCGGTTCGCAGTCCACATCAACTAAACAAGATTCTCCTTCATAACCTTGATATATGAAAGTCCGGTCTCTTGCGCTTTCAAATTCGGAAGCTATATCATATTCCCCAGTTTCCCCAACAACGGGTTTAATTTTCCTCTTTATTGTAAAAACAATATTCCCTTCTTTTAATTCCGTATTGCAGTTGCAGAATAATTTCTTTCCGCTTAATTGCTGATGCAGTTCTAACCCACATTTAAAGCCAAGCTCTTCATAATCTAGCATAGAATTACTCGTTATTTTGATTCTTTAAAAACATTTCTAAAGTTAAAGCAAAGTTTCTAGAACAAAAACATATCAGGGGTTATTCTATCATTGAATTCGTGCGCATAATTCATAAGCATCATTTCTTTTGCTTTTTCAAAATTCTTTGTATGCCCTAAAACCCATCCGATTTTTACATAAGCCACTTCAGGCAAGATATCTTTCAAATACAAAAGCCCTGCTTCCAAGGCTTTTCTACCTTCATCATAAACAAGTGGATCCAAAGTTCCATAAAGCGTCTGAGGCACAGCACAGATTAATATTCCTTTTTTAACAGCTTTCTTAATCGCAGGCAGCCAGCTTTTCTTGGCATTATCCGTGGCAACATGCCCTAAGCCTGTCGCTTCTATTATTATTCCACGATATTTTTTGCCAATATAATAATCTAAAATGCATGGGTCAGCCCCAGGATAATATTTAACCAAAGCGATTTTTTTCTCAAATGCGGTATCCACTTCAACTTTTTCAGCATCTTTTCTTTTGTTGTAATTATGACTAATGAAACTTATATTCCCCTCACCATTAATTTTTATCAAAGGTTTGTCATTCACAGGTCTGAAAGTATTTCTCATCGAAGTGTGCATTTTTCTTGCTTTAGTCCCCCTTAGCCCATAGCAAAAGCTGTCAGAAGCTTCAGCATGCCCAACTAGCATTACCTCAGCAACGTCTGAAAGCAAAGCATGCATGGAGCATTTTAAATTCAAAGCAGTATCCGTGCTGCCTCTATCAGTAGACCTTTGTGAATAGGTTAAAACAACCGGTTTATTTAAATTTTTAAGCATAAAAGACAATGCGGCTGCAGTGTAATGCAGAGTATCTGTGCCGTGCGTTATCAAAACGCCTCGGTCATCTGAATTTAATAATTTAGCTGTCTCTTCAGCAATCTTTACCCAATGATCTGGATCCATATTTTCAGAAGCAATCATGAAAGGTTTCTCAATTTTTCTTATCTTAACAATTTTAGAAATCTCCGGTGCCAAGGAGAATATTTGTCCAGGCTCCATCAGCCGAGTAACACCCCCAGTTGAATAATCTACTCTAGAACTTATTGTTCCGCCAGTAGCGATAACAGATACAGAAGGTAATCCCTCGCTTTGTTTTATATTCAATGAAGGAAAAACATTTAATTTTTTACCCGCAGAGATTCGTTTAGTTGATTTTATTTTTTTAATATCAATTCCAATGTTGTAGCCATTGTCTAATTTAATGATAAAAGTATTTTTATCAGTAGAGGGTATAAATATTCCTTCAAAGACTTCACCTTCTTTAGTGGTAATCTGAATTTTTTCTCCAGGAGAATGCTTTACCATGTTATTTTTTATTTGGAAGTTGCTATTTAAATTTTTCTGTCAGAATGTTTTTTTATCTTATAAAATTCATTAATGCAGTTATATATTTAAAAGTATATTTTACATACTAAGAATATTTATAAACAAGTAATCATTAATTAAAATTAGAAAAATATGTTTAAATGTAATTTGGCGATTACATTTGATTGGCGATTTCATTTCAGGTTTGGCGACCAGAAATTGATTATTTCTAGAGAGTATATAGTTTAATGTAGTATATAAACATTATGCTACTTCGTGCTATATATTCCAAAAGATAAAAAAACAAAATTCAAAGGGGGAGACGAAAAAAATGGACTTTATCGTGCAAAGCGCCTTAAAATCCGCAGAGGCGAATAAATTTCAAGACGTACAGGTTGGCCACGCAAATATCAAGGTAGTGGGTTGCGGAGGCGGCGGAACAAATGCGACAAATTGGCTTTACAAGAAAGGTGTTCAAGGTGCTGAAATAATTGCATTAAATACTGATAAGCAACACTTAGATATGATAGAAGCCGACAAAAAAATTCTAATTGGTAAAGATCTTACTCGTGGTTTAGGTTGCGGTGGTTACCCAGATAAAGGAAGGGAAGCAGCAAAAGAAAGTCTTCACGAGTTAAGAGAAGCTTTAAGTCATGCTGACATGGTATTCGTTTGTGCTGGTATGGGTGGAGGTACAGGAACTGGTTCAGCTCCGGTAGTAGCTCAGCTTGCTAAAGAAGCAGGCGCAATTGTCATTGGCACAGTGACAATGCCTTTCGATATTGAAAGAGCAAGAGTAGACAAGGCAGAATTTGGTCTGCAACAGTTGAGAAATGTTTCAGATACAGTTATTGTCATAGACAACAATCGTTTGGTAAAGATTGCAGGAAATCTGCCAATCATGCAAGCCTTTGCTGTGGCAAATGAATTAATCTCAACAATGATTAAAGGAATAGTAGAAATAATCGCTGTCCCTAGCTTGGTCAACTTAGACTATGCAGATGTAAAAGCGATAATGGCAAACGGAGACGTTTCAGTTATCGGCATCGGTGAGTCTGGTTCAGATCATAGAGTAGAGGAAGCAGTAAGAAGAGCATTGAACAATCCATTGCTTGAAGTGAGTTATGAAGGCGCAACAGGCGCATTGATTCACGTCACAGGTGGATCAGATCTTACATTGGATGAAGTAAGCAAAGTCGGTGAGATGATTACCGCAGAGCTTAATGCTGATGCAAACGTAATATGGGGAGCAAGAATATCAACAGAAATGGATAACAAACTTAGAGTGATGTCAATCATTACTGGAGTTAAGAGTCCATATATCTTAGGTAAATCCTTAGATTCAAATAGACGTGAGCAGTCAGTCAGAATGTCCGATGAATTCGGAATTGACGTAATACGATAACCCCCCTTAAGTCTGCCCTCTATCTTTTGCCGATAGTTTTAAGGGGCTATCGGCTTTTTTTATTACATTGTAAGAATACCTTGCGCTTTAGCGCAGGGTAAACTAAATCTTCTTAAATTTTTAAAATAAAAATAAGAGTGCGCAACGGAATCGGCGCACTCACGTAATCCATTTAGTAAGT
>Ga0208375_1001048_pt1 | contig 33582 bp, 33 predicted proteins | sample RifOxyD1_FD_184038 | JGI IMG/M metagenome (GOLD analysis project Ga0208375, IMG submission 184038) | Soil microbial communities from Rifle, Colorado - Rifle Oxygen_injection D1 (SPAdes) | ecosystem: Environmental > Terrestrial > Deep subsurface > Rock core/Sediment | place: Rifle, Colorado... | reverse complement strand
GCCGCTCTCCAGGCCGGAATACGCATAAGGCGAACTGCAAGCAACTGCCTGCGCGCCGTCCAGGGAACAGAGAAACCCGACACCCGCCTGATCGCTGCTAAAGGAGATCCTGATGCTGTTCTGATTCGTCAGTGCAGCCGCTGGTTCGACAGAATCAATGACTGTTGTGGGCGGAACCGGCGGAATCGTAACGGTTGGGGTTGGCGTCGGGCTTGGCGTCGGACAAGACGAGTACCGCTCGCCCTTGATCACGACGGTAGCCGAAAGAACATGGATATTCTTGCCCTGTGGCGAAAGCTTCAGAAGGCCTTTATTAGTGACAATTTTCGCGAGAAAGGACTGAATCGGCAAAGCGCCGTTCAGCTTCATTCTATGGAGGTGAAATCGAACGCGCGAAAGATCGCGATCGGCGAGCTGTTCGAGCAAATGGTAAAAAGGTTTTAGATCAGACCCCACGGCCTGAATGCCGTTAATCGAAAGCGGAACCTCATTGACAGTTCCCTTATACTTGCCTCTGAGTTCAAGTTCGAGCTGAACGCTCTGGATCTGAATTTTCGGGTCCAGGAAGATCTCGAGATCTGATGGATCAAAGTAGAGGTGACGACCACCATCGATTTTGACCGGAGCCAGATTCTTCGTGAACGGCTCGATGCACGAGCCCGCAACCGGCGCCAAATGGACCTCGGAATCGTCCGTCTCTGGCTGGCAGGCCATCATCAGACTCGAAAGAAACACAACGGAGAGCACAACGGAGCGAAAGATGAGCGCCTGAATTGCCGAAAATCGACCCAACGTTCGCCCAAAAGCAGTAGGAGTACTCATAAGACGTACCTCATCCTTAAGGATAGCGCAGTGCGTCTAAAGTACAAATTTCGAGAAACTTTTAAGCCCATAACAGGCGGAAAGTTAAGCGGAATACATAATCTTTAAAATGTTCGTAAGTTGTTGTAGTTCATGAGAAAAATATCGTCTTGGACAAAGCCCAAACATATCACCGCGCTGTGTCTAAACAAAGCCTAAAGACACACCCTCCTTCATCCGAAAGGCTCTTATGAAACTCAATCCGATCGTCGTTGGGCTATGTTTTCTGGTCTCATCATCGTCCGCTTTCGCGAGCGGCGCTTACCTCGAAATTTCAGGTGGGCCGAAGTACACGCTGAGCAATCCGGCAATCCTCGGAACGGGGGGAGCAATGGACGGCCAGGAGGTCAAAAACCGGGAGGGACTCGGTTATGAAGCCTACGGGACTTTTGGCTACGCGATGTGGGACAAATTCTTGATCGGATTTACCTACTATCACCTGGTCCTTCCCGAGAAACAGGAAGGCACCGCGACCTCGGGGTCTGTGGACCAAAACCTCACCAGAGACCAGTACGGACCCACACTGGGTCTCCTCGCGGGGGGCTTTCGTCTGACCTTCACCGGCTTGGTCGGCGGCAAGAGAACGATCACGTACAAAACAGTCGATCCAGCCGACGCGGGCGGAACCATTTCAGATACAAAATGGGAGGATAAGGTAGGCCTCGGGTATCAGATTACGGCCGGCTACGCCTTTCATCTCGGCCCGCGCGTGCTACTCGGCCCGAGCCTTGTCTACCGCCGCGTGAATTACAAAACCCAGACGAAAACACAAAGCATCACCCCGGACCCCGGGTACACACCGGAGACCTACACCGACAAGGCGTACTCCACCCGTCCCATCGAAGGCAGCCTCACGCCGATGTTGACGTTCGTTTTCAAATTCTAGCCTGACCCGTGTAACATTTTGTAATCGAAAACGGCGCTCTCAGCACCCGCTGCCTTGAAAAGACCGTCTTCTCGGCCCTATAAGCGGGTCAGAGGTCACGTTATGAAAAAACACTTATTCGTTGTTTTTATCTACAATTTGGCATTACTCGTGAGCGCGTCCGCGTCAGCAACGAGTGCTCCGCTTGCACCGCTCGCGATATATTCATGTCCACTCAATAAGTCATTCTCGCTCGTCATCACGCTTCAAGGCGACGAGCGCGGAGTGACTCAGGTCCTGCTCGAAGAAAAGGATTTTCTCGGAAGGCTTGCAAAACACGTCGCCGAACTCAAAGCTCCGCGCCTTCATCACATCGATTACGGAAACGTGGTCATGCTGTCGCAAAGCTTCGGACGAAGCGGTTACGTTTTCATCCGAATTGAAGAAGCGGAACTCGACTACCGAGGATACCTGGATATCAACCTGTTCAGCCGGCAGAACGTTTTTAACGGCGGGACGTTGACGCCGGTGGTTTGCTATAAATTGCAATAATCAGTTATGGACGGTGATCCCGCCCTTTCCGTACCTGGGGTCCTGGTCAGTGAAATGGATCAGGACCCCGTTCATATTTAGCGGATTGGGATAAACAGTCTCGATCTGTTTCAAATCGGCCGAACTTTTTACCTTCACGGCGACGCAAGGAACGACGGGCCCCTTGGCGAACAAGAATACCAGCTTGCCCGTTTCTTTTTCGCAGGTGGATGTAGTCACATAATCCACGCCCGAAAGTTGGAGCAAAAGATCCTGATATCGGGTTTGGACATCGAGCACACCGTTTTTCCGGCGCGCCGATTCACAACGTCCGTCCACGCTTCCCGCGAGAATCGCCAGCGCGACGCCAAACAGAACCAAGGTGTTTTTGATTTTTTTCGTCATAGGAACTCCTGGAAATTTCTGCCCTTCTCATTCAGGGACTTCTCATAGGGAAAAAGCTGAAGATTCAACTGCATCACCGTTTCCCCGGCCTCTTCATCCGACAATTCGGTAATTTTTTCGATCATTTTCTTCATTTCTTCCACATAACGCTCGAGACTCGCCGCATTCAGGGTGAAGGTGTGCGCGAAAAACTTGCCTTCTTTTTCGTACATTCGCTCGAACGCCCGCTGCGACAGACGAAGCTGCTGCGAGAGAAAACTTTTCTGCGCCTGACTCTGTGCTTTCCTGTCATGCAAAATCAGATGGCGTTGCGAAAGACGATATTTTGAATCCTTGATTTCGAGGATCTTTTCCCGAACAAGCTGATTCAGGATCTTTGCCGTTTCCTGTTCACTGAAGCCAAATGATTCTCCGACACGCCCAACTCCGTCCACGCGCTTTCCGTCGATCGAAAGAAGGAGGGCAGGCAAGATACCGCTTGAAAGCAAAGACGAAACTTTGAGCCGGGCCGAGGATCGCGGTTTGCCCGCGCGAAGCGCCGTCAATCGTTCGTCGTAATATTTCTTCTCGGAGGGGCTCTGGGCCTGATTGCAGTGAACCATCGTCTCGAAGTACTCGAGCTCTCCCTTGGGAAGAACCAGCCCCTCGGCTGCCCTGTGGATGTTATGAACCGTCAGATTACGCCTGCCCGATAAGATAAGTTGAATATGCGCCGGCGATGACAACCCTAACTGTTTCGCGAAAACTGAAAACGAAAAAGAGGGGTTCTTATCCTTTTGAAAGAGATAGACATCCTTCAAAAACGAACGGTACGAGTTGTAATCATAGATCAGCCTCATAACACGTCTTCGGAAAACCCGCCCCCCAAGCCCAAATAGACGGAGTCCACGATCACGCCATTCAGGATAAGGTTGAGAGTGACCGGAAGGCCCTCCTCCAGCCAATTCGGATCAACATTTTCGAATGCCAGCGTGACTGTCCGGGTTTCCCCGGGCTTGAGCCCGTTCATCTGAACGCTGCTGACTATTTCGTCATGGATCAGGAGTTCGACTTCGAGCGGGTGAGCGAGTTCATTTTCACCGAACAAGCTCGTCTCGATTGAAATCGATCCGGCCCCGGCGGGAATGTCTAACGTTTCCTCCGCTTTTCCGAAGCTCGCGCCGGCGAGAAGTTCAGAAAAGCCCTCGGCAAGCGCGGAGCTCCTCGTCGCCGATTCACCCTCACAGGGAGGTTCGCCGAACTTACAGCGCCGTGCGGTTAAACACTGGTCTTCCGGATTTCGCACCCAATCGGGCGCCCCCCTGACGAGAATGCCCTCGAATCTTCCGGGTGCGCGCATTAAAAACCGCGCTCCCGGAATTTCCGGAAAACGTGTCCAGATCGGCTCGAAAATAGTTTTCGGTAATCGACTGTACATGCGCCCCAGAGGCGACCTTCGCGGGCAGCCCGGAGGGGTGGCCAATCACCAAAAGCGGAGTCCCCTCCGGAATGGGTGAAAAGTTCACCTCAAGGGGTGCGTGATTCGGGACCGGACGATCCAACTGAACCAGCGCGTAATCCGGACGGTCGTCCTTTTCGCCTTGGCTGGTTCGAAGAATCTTCCTGCACCGGTAAATTTCACTGCCGGGGATGGTCTCAACCGATGCCCCCTCCTGTTTGAGCGCGAAACCGAAAACAATACTCATCTGATTGCAGTCCAGCTGGTCTTCAATGCAGTGGCCCGCCGTCAGGATGATGTTGGGAGCTACCAGCGCACCCGAACAGGAAGCCGCCGCGCTTTGGTCAAAGAAGCGCTCACCGCGACAAAGCCGCTGCTGGATGCCATGGACTTTGGTGGACAGGTGCGCCGACGCGTTCGCGGGATCAAGCGTAATCCATTCGGATTTGATGAGGGCGACAGTTGAATCGGCCAGCTTCAGGATCTCTTTGTCTGAAATCTGATAAAGATCGCGACGGCTGTCGTCGCCATAGATCACCTGCGCCGAGTTTTGGACTGCTTGCGCAGAAAAAAACGGAGCAAAAATCATTACAATCCAGATCCGGTGATTCGGTTTCACAAAAAGCTTTATATCCTTGTAAATCGTGAATTTGCGCATTGCAGCAATACCCCGCCACACAAGGGATGTCAATCATCGAGGTATGCGGACTCGTGAGGAAAAGGTTTTTTCTTTCCAGAACTTATCTGTGAATTTAAAATTCCAATGACTCAGTATCCCGTCTTCTTCTGGTCCAGGGCCTCTTTAGAAGCGTGAGTTCATGCTCTGGCAAGAGGTTGACCTGCAACAAATCAAGGTCAGCGCAAAGCCGCTTCCGGGCAGAATTCGTAACCGTGGATCAAAAAAAATAGTTAACCCTGAGAATCGACTGAAAGCTCCGATACTCGTCCGGGTAGGTCCAATCAAGCCATCGGATGTCGGCGGCAAGCTCCAGGTTTGTCGCCCCCGCTGAAGGCCTTTTGCCCAGATTCGCGAACTGCCAATTCAACTTCGCTCCAAGCGGCAGTCGGAAATGCGGGCTGCGCGAATCCGCCGGAGGAAGGCTTCCGAGATACCGCGCACGCGGCGAACCGAATTCGAGTCCCGGCTCGAGATACGGCCGGACCGCCACCAGGCTGTTCAACTGAAAACGCGAACCAAGCTCCCACGAGAGAGTCCCCGAAAGCGGGTCCCCCGAGCGCCTCACATCAGCCTGCGCGAGGAACCGCGTTTCGACAGCGGCGCCCGTGCTGATGTGATTTCTAGTAAGCACCTCGAAGTACGGACTCCAATCAAAATCCCACCGGCGGTAGTACGGCTCACCGATCAAATTGAAAGCGACGGCTAGCTCGCCTCGAGCGTGCCTCAGTACGGAATAGCGGGCCGCGAGCGGAATCGGGAACCAAATGAGCGTAAAGCGATCCGTCAAGCCTTGCTCCCAGTACCAGGGATAAAATGAAAAGCTCATATCGACCGCTGAGGCACCGCCCTGAGTCGCAATGTTGTCATTACGGGCGGCGACGATGATGGGACTCCAGACAGACAGCCCTTTCGGTAAGGTGAGGGGCCGCTCGATTTCGCGATCGGGATAAGATTCGAGAACCCGAGAAGTCCCACAGGCAGCAAAAAGACCGACCGCAAGGACGATGAGCGCGCTTCGAAGGACTTTCCTTCCGGACATATTCGTATCGAAAGAAGACATGACACCGTATTATGATGACGATGTGAGATGGAAGTCGATAGCGCTGTTATTGTTTTTTCCGATCGGGGCCGCACTGGCTCAGGAAAGTTCGGGCGCGAAAGGCTGGTCGTTGCATTTTTACGGCGGTCCATCAACGAAGGTCCCTCTCGTCGAAATCATCCGTTTTTCAGTACCTACGATGGAACCGTATTCGATTCTGTCCGTCGGAGCGACCCGGGCTCTCGGGACGTCCGATGCGGGATTGAGATGGGAAGTTGAAACCGGCCTGACCAAACATCTCGAACGGGCAAACCTCTTTTCCCTGAGCGCCGCGATCGGCGCGCGATGGCTACGGCCGCCCTGGCATCAGGTTTTCCCGGGTAGCTTCTATTTCGCGAACGGTCTATCCCTGGCCAACGGGACGCCGGGCGTCGAAGTCGAGGCCATCGGCCGGACGAACCGCCTGCTCTACCATATCATCCTTGAATACGAGTTTCGTGCGGACGAAAGTTCCAGATGGTCGTTTTTCTTTCGTGATCATCACCGATCGGGAGCTTATGGCCTCTTCAATGGAATCACCGGCGGCTCGGACTTTCTTTGTCTCGGGATTCGAAGAAGTTTTTAGACTTGCGGGCGGTCCTGAATTTGCAACCCTCTTTGAAAATGGAGACGAACGTGAATTTCGCGGCAGGAAAATGGGTGCTTGTCACGGGCTCGACGGATGGTCTTGGCAAGGAAACCGCGCGGCAACTTGCGAAGCAGGGCTCGTATGTCATTCTTCACGGAAGGAACCGCGAAAAGGTCGCCTCGGTCAAAGGGGAACTGCAATCAGAGTTGGTGACAGCCCGGTTCGAGACCGTCGCGGCCGATTTTGAATCGCTCTCCGAAGTCGAACAGCTGGCCCGCGAGATCAACGAAAGATTTCCAACGCTGCAGATTCTCATCAACAATGCCGGAATTTACAACAACCGGCGCGAGCTTTCACGTGACGGGTACGAAACTACGCTGGCCGTGAATCACCTCGCTCCATTTTTGTTAACCACGCTTCTGCTCGAGCTTTTGAAGCGGAACGCGCCATCCAGAATCATTAACGTCGCGTCAACCGTGCACCAGGGGGCGGAACTCGATTTTGAAAATCTTCAGCTTGACCGCGGCTTCAGCGGCTACGCCGCCTACAGCACATCCAAACTCGCGAACGTGCTCTTCACGTACGAACTTGCCGAAAGGCTTCGCGGGAGCGCGGTAAGCACCTATTGCCTGCATCCGGGGGGCGTCGCGACGAAACTTCTCCGGGCCGGCTTCGGCGGGGGAGGAATCCCCGTTTCCGAAGGGGCGAAAACGCAAGTATATCTCGCTACAGCCCCCGAAATACGGGCAAATTCCGGACAATACTTTGCGCGCAGCCAACCGGAGCGGCCGGATGAGCGTGCCCACGATTCAGAGCTTCGAAAAAAACTCTGGACGGTCAGCGAGAACCTGATCGATCGAAGATCTCGAACTTAGAACCCGAAGCGCATCCCGAAAAGGAGCTGGAAGTCGGATTGTTTCAACTCGTCCGATCCGGCGATGGAAGCATTTTCGATCTGGTTCGAAAGTCCGCGTAAATACCGGGCATCCCAAAGCAGCGCAATCGGCCCAAGCCCCCACGCGCTCGAAAGGCTGACGGCCAGACCGAGATCACTCGTTTTAAAACCAGCTGCCGAGTAGTCCAGCTCCGGGGTGCTGCAAGTCAATGTTCCGGAGCCGGAACAGCCCAGTTTTCCGGTCGTTTTGGCGTAATAAAACCCGGCCCCCAGCGAGACAATATCCAGAGGCGAGAATCGGAAGAGAACGGGAATCTGCAGCTGATTTCCAGAAAAGCTGCGCTCCGATCCCGTCTGCGTGAGCGTGTATTTCGTATTCACGAACAGCGCCCCTGACTGGATGAAAAAAGGACCCACCAGGTCGATGTCGACCAAACCGCCCCAGATAAATCCGAGACCACGCGCCGGATCCGTGTTGTCCAACGTGAACGTGGGGCTGCTGGCGCCGTGCGAATTGAGGCCGACGACCGGCGCGACCCGGAACGCGTGCGCGGCGAGAGGAGTGAGAAGAGCAAGAAACAGAACCAACGATAGAAGCTTTTTCATACTTAGGATGATAGCAGCGCTATTCCGCGAGCGCGAATGAAAATTGACGGTGACCCAAAATGCGCGCCTCAAACCCGGGTCGCTCTTCGGGCACTACGGAGACCGGAATTTTTGCTCCGCTCCGAAGCCACTTCTCCAGCCAATCCTTTCTGAGCAGACCGGGATGCTGTTGGGCAATCTCGTCTCGCGTGAATGCGATGGTCGTTTCTTCTTTAACCCCCGTGCCCACACCGCGAGCCACAAAAAACCCCCCCGCGAGAAGAGCCGCGCGAACCGCGGTTGAAGCCGAATAGGTGTAGAGCTCGGTCAAGGCACCGGCGCGCTCGCAATGTTTGTAAATCGCCGAAAAAACGGCAGGACTCCAGAGCGCTGAATCAGTTTTAAAGGAAAAGGGGTCATAAAAGATAAGGTCCGGCCCCGGCGCGGTCTTGAAAAGGTCCAGAAAATCTCCCGACAGCAACTTCCAGCTCAGGAGACCCGAAGAATGATTCCAACTTCCGGCCTTGAGAACGTCATGCGGAGCACCGTGCCTCAAATGCTTGAAGCGCTCCGGGTGCAGGAGCGCGAGACGGAGCGGGTCCAGGTCCCGCTCGAAGCTGATCAGGTGGACCGGGCGCGGCTCACGCGGCATTCCGAAAAACGATTCCTCAAAACACCGGACTGCGGCCATCGCATTCGAAGCGGCCCCGAGTCCAACGTCCCAGATGACGAGCGGTTTGTCTTTTTCGACCAGAAGTTTTTCGAACAGGCGCGACTGTTCAATATAGAGCCGCTCCGCCTCTTCGGCCGGATCCGAAACAGAATGCATCACCTCTCCGGAGCTGATCTGCCGGACGTTGCCGTAGCCCAGGGGAGAAATCTGTACTTCATAGTCACCGAGCCGGGTCGCCCGGACCTTCCGCCTGCGCCGCCGCTGCGTTTGAACCGGATTCTCCTCGTCCGAACCCGCCAGCGACTCGCGCTTCGAACGATACAGCTCGAGAAACCCTCCGGTCAGAACGGCTTCTCGGATCTGCGCCATGAGGCTGTGATAGAACGTAAGATTGTGCGTGGCGATCAGCTGCCAGCCGAGCAGCTCGTCCGCCTTGATGAGATGATGAAGATAAGCTCTCGAATAATCCCGGCAGGTCGCGCAACCGCAAGCGGGATCGAGCGCATCCTGTGAAAGCTTGTAAACGCCGCGCCGGAGCTGAAGCTTTCCGATCGAGGTGAACGCGACGCCTCTTTGGGCCAGAGCCGTCGGGAGAATACAGTCGAACATGTCGACCCCGCGATGAACCGCCTCGAGAATGTCGAGCGGGGTGCCGACCCCCATTAAATACCGAGGCAGGCCGCGCGGCAACAGCGCGGCCGTCGCTTCGGTAAATTCCTCGCGCTGCTCGCGGGTTTCGCCGACGGCGAGACCGCCGATCGCAAAGCCGTCAAAAGGATGCTCCGTGAGAAAAGCGGCGCTTGCCTTTCTCAGGTCATGAAAGCACGCGCCCTGCACGATTCCAAAAAGCGCCTGCAGCGATTCCGTTCTCGCGTTCAGGCTTCGCAGGGCCCAGCGATGGGTCAGATGCATCGCGCGCTCGGCCTCCTGCCGTTCGGAGGTCGAAGGGATGCACTGATCGAGCGCCATCATGATGTCGCTGCCGATCGCGATTTGGGTTCGAATGCTCTCCTCGGGAGAAAGGTCCGTCCGTCCACATAGCTTTGAAAGGTCGCGCCCTCCTCATCCATTCGCCTGGCGTGAGGAAGCGAAAAGATCTGAAAGCCTCCCGAGTCGGTCAGAACCGGTCCGTCCCAGTTCATGAAACGATGAATCCCGCCGAATTGCCTGAAAACCTCGGTGCCCGGACGGAGCAGAAGATGATAGGTGTTCGCGAGAAGGACCCGGGAACCCGCCGTCCGAAGCGCCTCGACGGGCTGGCCCTTTACGGTCGCTTGCGTTCCGACGGGCATAAAAACGGGAGTTTTGACTTCACCGTGAAGAGTTGCAAAGGTCGCGGCGCGGGCCCCTGATCCCGGCGCCTCGGCCTCGAGCTGAAACTTGAGTCGCGACATAAGACGGCATTACCATAATGCCGGATCGCCGTGTACTGTTAGCGCTTCGGACCGGAAGAAGCGGCGCCCAGCTTGCTTTTGATTTCCTCGAGGTAATTTCTGACCCTCACCTCGTGAGCGGCGAGGGCTGCCTTGTCGGTTGACGGAACAGCCGACGGCGCGCGCGATTCATCCCGCACGACGAGGAGTTTTTGCGGGATTTCATCCATGAAGCGGCTCCTCGTGCGCGGCACCGTTTTTCCGTAACGAATACGATTTTTCGCGCGCGTGATGATGAGATGATTTTTAGCCCGGGTGATCCCGACGTAACAAAGCCGCCGCTCTTCCCCGAGGTCGGACGCTTCCTCGATCGTCCTGCGATGAGGCAGGAACCCGTCCTCCGCGCCGACCATGAACACGATCGGGTATTCGAGTCCCTTGGCCCCGTGAAGCGTCAAAAGCGTTACTTCATCACGAAGTTCATTTTCCTTTGAATCGTCCTCTTCTTCGTCTTGAGCTTCGAGCGTCATCCGCGCCAGGTATTCACGAAGAATGGCAAGGCCGTCGGCCGGACCCTCTTCGCTGTCGCCCGTAATCTCCTCGGGCCGAATCTGCCCGAGTCCATGCACCAATTCTTCGATATTCTCCCATTGCCTCAGCGCGGCGGCCGGATCATCCGTTTCCTCATCGAGGGCCTTTCGGGCCTGAATTTTTTCAAGCGAATTCCTGGCCCAGCTGACAACGGCCGAAATCGCGACCTCCGCCGAGGAACACGGGATTTTTTGGAGTGACTCCCGTAAATCCAGAATCAGCTCACGAAACGCCTTTGTGCCGGCTGCGGCACGTGGGGCTAATTGCGCGGTTTCCGGCAACATCTCGAAAATCGGAACTTCTTTCGTGAAGGCCGCGTTTCCGAGATGTTCAAGGGATGTTCTCCCGATTCCGCGAGCAGGCCAGTTGATCACTCGTCTCAGGGAGGCGTCATCTCCAGGGTTCACGACCAAACGCCAGTAGGCCAGAATGTTCTTCACCTCTTTTCGGTCGAGGAAAGAGAAACCTCCGACAATCTTGTAAGGAACCCGAAGCATGCGAAGCGATTCCTCGAAAATTCTCGATTGCGCGTTGGAGCGATAAAGAACCGCGAAGTCCGCCCAGCGAATATTTTTTTCTTTTGCGAGTCGAAAAATCTCTTCGGCGACGAACTTGCCCTCTTCGCGATCCTCCTCGAGAATCACCTCGCTCACAGGCTCTCCCGAACCCCGATCCGACCAAAGACTCTTCGGGTGTCGCTTGCGGTTGTTTTGAATAACCGCGTTCGCCGCTTCGAGAATGGTCATCGTGCTTCGATAATTTTGGTCAAGAGTGATCGTCTTCGCTCCTCGAAAATGCTGGGCAAACTCGAGAATGTGGGTCGGGTCAGCCCCTCTCCACGCGTAAATGGACTGGTCATCATCACCGACGACGCATAGGTTCTGCTGCCGTTGCGTAAGGAGCCTGAGAAGCCTGAATTGCGCGGGATTGGTGTCCTGGTACTCGTCGACCAGAATGTATCGGAATCGCTGGTTGTAATGCTCACGAACCTCTTCGTGCTTTTCAAGCAGTGCGACGGCATTAAAGAGGAGATCGTCGAAATCCATCGCGTTCTGCGCTTTGAGCTGACTTTGGTAATGAATGTAGCTCGAGGCGGCCGCGATCGCGTAATCCGGACCGAGCCGGCCCGAATCCAGGAAAAAGCCCTGCGCGGCGTCCGGCGAAAGGAATCTGCTTTTGGCCTGTCCGATCTCGAATAAGATAGAGTTTAGATCGAATTTGCGATCGTCTATTTTGATATTTCGCATGATCTGCTTGAGCGTGTCCTGCTGATCGCTCTGGTCCAGAATCGTAAAATCCCGCTGAAACCCGAGCTTCGCTCCGTGGGCCCTGAGGATGCGAACACAAAGGCTGTGAAACGTGCTGATCATGATGTTCCGGGTCGCGCCGAATCCCGCCGCCTCACTGACCAGCCTTATAACGCGTTCTTTCAATTCCGTAGCGGCTTTATTCGTGAACGAGAGGCCCAGAATCGCCGACGCAGGCACGTTACGTTCCGCTATTAGGTGAGCAATCCGATAGGTCATGGTGCTCGTCTTTCCGCTCCCCGCACCAGCGAGAACCAAAAGCGGTCCATTTCCGTATAGAACGGCTTCCCGTTGATTCGGGTTCAGGCGATTTAATGAAAGGGGCAAACGGGAACTCCTTGTTGGCGAAGGGCTGGATTAGAGCAGAGATCATTTCGGGTGCCAATCGAAAACTCTTAAGCCGCTCGTGATCAGACCTAACGCAGCTCGCCAACCGCGTGGCGGGCACCCATTGGTTTTTGCCTCGAATCTGCCGAAAAGAAGAATGAACGCAGCACTTCGGAGTACTCGTGAGCAGTCAACGGCCCCCCGTCAAAAATCGACTCAGACATTTCATCGGAGACGGAATCTGGGCCTCCGTGTGCGACGGCGTGGCCGAAAGCAATTTCACCGCGTTTGCGACAGCGCTCTCGGCATCACCGGGGCAGCTCAGCGTACTTCTCTCGTCACAGAGCCTGCTCGGCTGCTGGCTCCAGCTTTGGAGCGAGAAACTCATTTTCTTTTTTGGCAGCCGAAAGCGCGTCGTTCTCACCCTCGTCAGTCTTCAGGTGGCCACCCTCGCAACGATGATTCTCGCGACTTTTTTCGAGGCGGGGCCACTCGCTTTTATGGGACTCATGCTTCTTTTTGTCGCTTTCGGGAGTACAAGCGGCGCCGTCTGGAACTCCTGGATCAGCGATCTTCTTCCAGCACGCCGGCGGGGCTATTGCTTCGGCGTCAGAAATCAGCGCACTTACCCTGCAAGTTCCCTCGCGCTCGTCGCGGCCGGCGCGATTTTGCTGAGCATCGAATCGGCTCTGGGTGGCGGACGTGGAACTCAGATCGCTTTTTGCGTGATATTCTTCATCGGTCTCACGGCAAAGCTTCTTTCCCTGCGGCATCTCGCGTTGCAGCCAGATGGTCAATGCGAACTGCCGACACGCGCCCTTGGACCCATAGAGCTGGTGAAGACCTGTTATCGGGACCGCGGCTCCCGTCAGGTGCTGTGCTTTTTCGGAGTGATGGGCTTTGCCGTGAGCGTATCCGCGGCTTTCCAGGCGCCCTACTTGCTGACGACGCTTCACCTGAACTACCTGCAGTTCACGTTGGTCACGGCCGTCTTCGTCATCTCGCGTTTTCTCGCGGCTCCCTGGGTCGGAAGGATCGCCGACCGGAGGGGCTCACGACAACCCTTTCTGATATCCGCCGCATTGATGCCGCTCGTCGCGCTGGGCTGGGCCTTATCAACGAACTTCTACGCGCTCCTCCTGACCCAGATCTTCGCGGGTATGATCTGGACGGGTTTCGACCTCTTTTCATTCACCTTCCTGACCGAGAGCACGGGCTCGGCCTATCGTCAGAGGATCTTCGCCGCTAAAAATGTCGCCTGGAATTTGGCCGCTTTCGCCGGCGCCCTGGCAGGCGGCGCGCTCGGAAGCTTTTCAATGCTCCCGGCCCTGGTTTTTTGGGTATCTTTTGCCGGAAGGGGCGCGGCGGCCCTGTTTCTCCTCCGTGTGTCGCAGTACGCGCCGGAATCGGAATCTTCGGCCTCGCTCACATCGGGCACGGTCACGAACGTCGCCGCCTGAAACCTATGGACCCCGCCCAGATGTGACATTATGATTTGAACATGAAAATCGCGTTCACTCACAATCTCCAGCTTCGACCGACGGAAGAAGAAGCCGAATTCGACACCCCGAAGACGATCGAAAGTATTCGCTCCGCGCTGATCCGACTCGGTCATGAAGTCGAACTCGTGGAAGTCTCGGGCCCAGCCTCACGAACCGTCGCTCGACTCGAAGCTCTGAATCCGGATCTGGTCTTCAACACGGCCGAAGGGCGCGAGGGGCGATTCCGCGAAGCTTTTTATCCCGGCCTTTTTGATCAACTCGGAATTCCCTTTACCGGATCAGACGCGTACACCTGCGCGATCACCCTGGACAAGCAGCTGACCAAGTCCATCGTCGCACAGCACGGCGTTCCGGTTCCGAAAGGCTATTTCATCTCATCCCTCGACGACCTTAGATCGGTTGAGACATCGAACCCGCTTTTCATCAAGCCGAACTTCGAAGGAAGCTCGAAGGGCATCACGATGGACTCGATCATTCAATCGCCAACCGACTTAAAACCCAGAGTCGAAGCCCTTTTGAGGCGCTATCCCTCCGGGGTGGTGATCGAGGAATATATCCCGGGCCGCGATATCACCGTTCCATTTCTCCAAAAAGCCTCTCCCGCGACCGGCGGAGTTCTCTGTCCGGCTGAATACGTTTTTTCGCGGGCCGAGAAGGTTCAGTTCGAAATCTATGACTTTGATCTGAAGCAACTCCGGAGCGATTCCGTTGAAGTGAAAGTCCCGGCCGATCTTGATCGGAACACCGCCGAGGCGATCGTGGCGTTCTCGAAGAAGGCCTTCCGTGCGCTGAACGTCGTCGACCTGGGCCGGATCGACTACAGGGTGACCCCGGATGGTCGCGTCTACTTCCTTGAAGTAAATGCGCTTCCGAGCCTGGAGCCTGGAGCCGGAATTTACCTCTCCGCCGGACAGGCCGGCCTTAAAACGACCGAATCCGTTCTGAACGCGGTGCTCACAAGCGCATGCGAACGGTTTAATATCAGCAACAAGTTAACGCAAAAACGATCCGCCCATTCCAAATTACGCGTGGGCCTGACCTATAATTTGAAACGCTACGTTCCGCGCGTCGAGACGGACAACGACGCCGAAGCGGAGTTCGATTCTCCATCGACGATCGACGCGATCGCGAACGCCATCGTGTCATATGGCCACGAGGTGATCCGGCTCGAAGCAACGCCAGAGCTCGCATCCACGATCCACCACGCGCAAGTCGATCTCGTCTTCAATATCGCCGAAGGCATGCGCGGCCGAAACCGCGAAGCACACGTCCCGGCGCTCCTTGAGCTCCTCGATATTCCCTATACCGGCTCCGACCCGGCGGCGCTGTCGATCGCCCTCGACAAAGGGCTCGCAAAGCGCGTTGTCCGCGAGGCGGGTTTCCTCACCCCGCGCTTCTTTTTCATGACAACGGGAAAAGAACGGATCCCGAAGGATATGCCGTTCCCGCTCATCGTGAAACCGATCGCCGAAGGGAGCTCGAAGGGAGTTCTGGGTACGAGCGTCGCGCGCTCCGAAGCCGAACTCCGCGAAAAGGCGTTGATGATCATTCAGAAATACAGCCAGGCGGCACTCGTCGAGGAATTTCTGCCGGGCCGGGAATTCACCGTCGCGCTACTCGGCGAACGGCGGCCTCGCGTTCTCCCGGCCATGGAAATCCGCTTCGTAAAACCCGCGACCGAGCATCCGGTCTACAGTTTCGCTCATAAATTGAAGAGCACGCCCGAAATCGAATACACCGCGCCCGCCGAACTCGATCCCGCCCTGAAGACCGAGATCGAACGGGTTTCGAGGGGATGTTTCACCGCGCTCGGATGCCGGGACGTGGCTCGCATCGACTTCAGACTGGATCAACAAGGCAGGGTGCAATTCATGGAATGCAATCCTCTGCCGGGCCTGACCCCGGATTGGTCCGATCTCTGTCTCATCGCGAACAGCGCGGGCATGGATTATCGCACGCTGATCGGCGAAATTCTCGCTCCGGCAATTCGCCGCTTCAAACAGAAGCAGAAGCGCTACGCGCAGAGCGCGCCGCAAGCTGATGAGGCGCACTCATGAGCCGCAGCTCGGGATCGCACGACCGAAAACGGCTTCGCGACCTTGGAATTCACATCGGCCGGTATCATCCAGGACGCTTCAACGCAATCACCGACGTCCCCGGGGTACTCGTCGGCCATTCCACTCTGATCCGTGGCGAAGGCCCCCTGGTTACCGGAAAAGGTCCAATCCGCACCGGCGTCACCGCAATCCTCCCGAACGGTGCCGACATATATAATGAGCGGATCGTTGGCGGTGGTTTCGTGCTGAACGGCGCGGGCGAGCTCGCCGGCTTGACCCAAGTCGTCGAATGGGGATTGCTCGAAACACCGATTATGCTCACGAATTCGCTCTCGGTCGGAACCTGCTCAGAGGCGATCGTGAAATACATGACCGACCAGCATCCTGAAATCGGAACAACCGAAGATGTCGTCTTGCCGCTCGTTGGCGAATGTGACGACTCATGGCTCAGTGACATCGTGGGCCGGCATGTCCGGTACGAACACGTTCTCGAAGCAGTAAAATCAGCAAAATCAGGCCCGGTTGCCGAAGGAAACGTCGGCGGCGGAACTGGAATGATCACATGTGACTTCAAAGCCGGAATCGGAACCGCTTCGCGCAAGCTGCCGCAGGCCCAGGGTGGCTACACGGTCGGCGTGCTTGTCATGTCCAACTTCGGCAACATGCGTGATTTGCGCGTCGACGGGCTCCCGTTCGGAGAGGCGATCTCATCCCGGTTCGAAGCGATAAGAAAGCGCGGCGACGAGAATTACGGCAGCATTATCGCCGTGATCGCGACGGACGCGCCCTTGCTGCAACACCAGATCACGCGGCTTTGCAAGCGCGTCGGGCTAGGGATCGGGCGCGTCGGTTCCTATGCCGCACACGGCTCGGGCGAGATTATTCTGGGATTTTCCACGGCAAACAAAGTGCCGCGAAAAAGCCAAAAGATGGTTTATCGGATGAAGATTCTTCTCGACCGCCGGATGGACCCGCTCTACGTAGCATCCATCGAGGCGACCGAGGAAGCGATCATGAACGCGCTGTGCATGGCCGAACCCATGACCGGAAAGGATGGGAACACCGCTCCCGCGCTTCCGCTGGGTGAACTGAAAGCGTTTCACGAAAAGTGGCGCAAGCTGCGGTACGGCTAAAGCGTCGCGCGCGCGGCAAAGCTCAGGCTGCGGCGCTTTCGTCAGTCAAACGCATCAAGCAGCGTTCAAGCCGCTCATCTGCTTCGTTGGCGAGTTTCACCAGACCGGGATCGCCTAGGATCTCCATGAGCGCGGTCGCGCGCGCGAGTTCGATGGAGCAGGTCCCGGGAGTGAGCTGGCGGACAACCGCATTGCAGGGCAAGAGGCTCGTCACGTCAGTACTCGCCTGATAGGAATCATAGGCCAGCTTCGGATTGCATGCGCCAAGGATCACGACGGGTTCGATTTCTTTTCCAAGTTTTTCTTTGAATTTTTCGTGTAGATCGATTCGGGTCAAAATCCCGAATCCCTCGTCCTTCAGGGCGGCCGTTACATCCTGGATGACTCGATTGAAATCTCCCCTTACTTCTTTTTTGAAGCTCACCTGTTTCATTCTGACTCCTTCGCTATCCATCAATGCGAATGCAAGGGGGGCGCCTGGAACGAATGAATGCAACAGCGCACCCGAGGGAAAGTCGATTTCTTTTTGAAAGCTGTCGAAATACCTACGTTTTTTATTAATTGACGATTTTGATATGGTATTATAAATATTGCGTCGATGTGTGGCGCAAAATCAGTTGTGAAAGCAGTGACCATAACCTCGGCGGCAATCGCGATACTAGCCGCTTTCTTGCCGATCGCGAAGGCGGCGCCGGCCAGCACCCCGGCCGCTTCGGCTCTCTATGACGAGGTTTATCCGATCTACGCCGAGTTCTGCGCGGCAACGCGGATCGAAAAAAGACCCGGCTTCGGACTTCCGGTCAAAGGGGGGATCGGCGGACACGGAGTCATTTATCTCCAGGGTGCCTGCCGTGACAAGTCTTCTCCGTATCCCCGCATTCAGGTCTGCCGTGACTTTGATCGAACAGCGGGAATGACCGGCGTCGGTGTCAGTGTCAATTCGGATTTCGTTAACGTGAATTGGATCGCTACCGAAAGCAAAAGTTTCTTTTTGAACGGGGATGTTCCGGAAAACGAGCCCCTCAGCCGTCAGGCGTATCTCAAAGCCCGCCAGAGGGCAGTCGAAATGCAGCTTTTGAAGGGCGTCAAGTTTCATCCCGAGCTGCTTCAGAAAAAGCCCCCCGGAATGAGTGACGAAGAATACATGCTCGAAGAGACGATCGGAACCGATTATGCGATCAACTTCGGGCGAAGCCTCTACTGCGCGCGCATCCCGATATCTGATGAAATGCTCGGGTCAATGGTCAAGTACCTGAATTCCCTGAACGAAAAATACTATCACTCCGGGACGCCGTACAACTGGAGCGGCATTAGCGACAACTGCACCCACACCACACGCAACGCGCTTGCCGCCGCGGACGTCTGGAAACAAGCGCTCACAAACCGCTTCATCTTACGGCAGCTTTTCAACATCGCGGCGCCCTCGAATAATTTTGTCGAACTGGCCCGCCGCGGTAACGATCTCCCGCTCGATGATCCCATGGCGATCTACCGTGACCCGATCGCCAGGAAGGCCGTTCTCGAAAATCACTGGCTGCCGACACAGCACGGCGTTCTCATCGAGAGAGTCCCGATTCATCATGATAACCAGGTATTCAAGGAGTTCTCGCAGATCGAGTTTTTGGCCGTACCGGGCATCTCACCGTATCGCGCGCGCTTCAAGAAAATGATGACCGAAAGCCGCTATCACGACCTCCGAACCAATCTTCTCTGGTTCATCGAACGCTATCAGCACGCCCTTGACTCGCGACGGCCCGTGGATGAACTGGTGGCATTCGAGGCGAACGTGAATCCGGGAATTGACGAAAAGGATTTCGAGGCCTTTTATCAAAGCTATTACGTCACGCTCGCGAATCAGCTCGACGACGCTACGATGAAGCTCGCTCTTCTAGGCATCGAGTAGCATCGTGAACACCGCGCTCATGCAATCGATGTCCGCGGGAAATTGATTCTTCAATTCCAAAATCGACCGGGTGTGGATTTGACTTACCCTTGATTCGCTGACCTCCATGATCTGGGAGATTTCCTTGATATTGAGGCCGCGAAAATAATAGCATCGCAAAACCAGGCGCGCGTCTTCCGAAAGCGCCTCAAACAGGCCCTCCAGGAAAGCGCGGGTATCGAGCCTCTGGGCCTCGCTATCCGGATTGAATGCTTCGCGCTGTTCGATGCCCTGGAATTCATTGCCTTCGGCGGATTCAACTTCAGAAGAATGACTGAAATTCACGAGCGAAAGCGATCCGCGGCTCTTGATGCGGCGGAAGCGCTCGGGAGTAATCCCCATCTCCTTGCTGGCCTGTTCATCGGATGGATTTTCGCCGGTTTCCCGTTCATATTTTCGACACACTTCTTCGATTTCCTTGATCGAGTCACGGGCGGACCTCGAGATCCAGTCCTGGTTTCTCAATTCATCCAGAATCGCTCCTCTGATTCTGAACTCGACGTAGGTCCCGAACTTGGCGCCCTTGGAAGGGTCAAATTTATCGGCGGCATCCATGAGCCCGATGAAACCGACACTGACGAGATCCTCGAATAACACCGACGCCGGCAGATTAATCGCCATCTTCGCCGCAATCATTTTCACTTTCATTTCGTATTTCTGGACAAGCTCTGACTTGGACAGTCCCTCGATGAGCTTTTCCTTTTTTCGCGACTTGAAGCCAGGCGCCCTTCTGGCGGCTCTACGGCGATCGATGAAAGTGGATGGTTTTCTAGCTCTTAATGCCTTGCTCATTTACCATGCCCCCGAACGACGACGAACAATTAAGTTGATTACGGATGAAGGAGCAACGGGAATGCCAGCACGTTCAGCGTGTATCCACTGACACAGGCCTTTTTGGATCTCGCTGTTTTCATTGAAAAGCCCGCGCAACCTCCCGCGAGCTTTTGATGATTCCTCATTTCGTGGGTGTACAAGAATTGATCAACCATCAAGGATACAATCACCTGAATTTGCATGCTCTGGAGCCCTCGAAACATGACGTCTCCGGCAAGCTCTCGATTTTAGTTCGAATTCTTAGAAACACGATCTTCTGGCGACTATTGGCACCCCTTCTGCAAAACCAGTAACCGAATCAAACATCACTGGCGCCTAACTCCGGCAATGGAGCGGACCGAAGTTTTTTTGGGGGTAAACATGTCGCTTAAATCTTTTTCTGTCGCCTTGACCGTCCTCGTCTTCACGCTGATGCTGCCACAGGCGGCGCTTTCGGCCGGATACGCTACGGGAGTTGCCGGTTTGAGAGAACTCCTGAAGGGCAGCCCGACACTTCTAAACAAGCTTGAGATGCTGGCTCCCAAGATCAGCTCCGTTCGGGCCGCGCGCGCGCACGCCGAGCTGGCAAAAGCGATGGACCTGTACAAGCCACTTAGAAAGAATATGGCCGCAACCTCGCAGAGACCCGCCGCCCATGAGATGGCGCTAGGAAAAGAAATCAGAAAAGCCACGACCCTGTGGAAAATCGAAAAGGAACTCTACGGAACCACGGATCTCCCAAAAGCCTTCGCCGCCGAGAGGGAAGTGAAAGAAATGTTCAGGGCCGCCCAAGCCCTCAAAGGCAAAACAGGCGCGGTCGACGATCTTGAACAGCAGTTCGCGTTGATCGAGCAAAAGTATGCCGCCGCAATGAAAACCGCGACCAAAGAAGGTCGCCGGCAGCTGGTCGGGCAACGCGTGATGGACAAGAGACAAACGCTTGTCGATTTCGAAGCTTCTTTGTGGAGCGGACTCAGCGCGAAATCCCAACGTGAATTCCGTCAAAAAATCGTGAAAAAGACGGGAGAAGTCGGAGCAACCCTGAGCCTCGGCGGCATCGGCGTGGCAACGGCCATGCAGCAACAGCTCGGTCAGCCGGACCGGAGAGTGACGACGGGCAACTCGGACAAGTTTATCTGGTTTCCTTATCCGGAATCACCCACGGGCAAAGACCACAAGCAAAACTCATCCGATATGGCTCAATAACCGGCAAAAAATCGCGGTTCCCGGGAGACTTGTTGAAAAGCAAGTCTCCCTTTTTATTGAACCTGCGCGACCTGGGTTGCCGCGATCGAGCGACTCACGAGCTGGCTCAAGGTAACAGGCCAGCCGGCAGTGTCGCGACACCCATGACGCTCCAAGACCGACCCGTCCGCGCGCACCAAGCGGGCCCGAATCGGGTTCAGGCAACCGAAAAACGGCTGTTCCGGACCGCTCATCGCTGAAGCCAAACGCACCAGCTCCTCCCGAGCCATGACTCGCGTCATCTTGTTTCCGAGAAGCGGCCCACTCGAGGAAGAGGCAGGAATTCGGTTTTCATGCAGAGCACTCGCGTAATTGGGCCTGAGAAAGTTCGGCCTCAAGAAGTTCGGAATAACCTTGATCTCCGCGGTATCCGAATCACGAGCAAAAATGTGAACGATTACGGAATTGGGTCCGGCCCATCGCTGGGGGGGACCGACATATTCAAGGTATGCTTCGACGAATGGCGACAGGGGCACCGCTTGAGTCGCGGAGGATGTGATTGTATTCTTGCCCGAGCAACCGATCAGTGCAAAAAGCGGAAAGGCCAAAACCACGATAAAAAATTTACTCATACCAGCTCCTTACCGATTCACTTTCCCGGCCGATGCCGCGTCCAAATTAGCTCGGAGTTCCTGTGGCAACAAAAGCCGCTCATGGCACTCTCGACTATCGGCGGTCGCGAACGCCGGAAGCAGGCACCCGGGCGCCGCGACTTTGGCGGCTATCGCCGACGACACGGCCCAGCCCCCTTCTGAATAGGAACCCGCACCACACTTTTGTCCCTCATCAATTTGCATGCAGCTCAGGAATGTCCCCCAGGGATGAGCCTGAATCTCTTTTTCCAGGGCGCAGGGAGACCAGGACTGGGCCACAAGTCGGGCCAGCTCAAACCGCGCGCGCCGAGGCTCATCACGGAGAAGACGAACAAACCCAGCGCCGACGTCTATTGTGGGAATTTTTTCGGAGCTGGGACCCCAAACGCCGATCCCTCGCCAGGCAATGTCGGGTTGTTCCGAGCGGGATGCAATTCGGATTTCCGTCGTCTGCACCCTTCTCTTCATGGAATCATGGACGGACTCACCAAGCCTGCTCTTCGATTTCGAGAGCCACGCCGTCAAGTCACGTTTCACGCTGCTGAAGGCTTTTTGAACTTCCTTCCACTCAGCTGGGGAAATCGAAACCCAGGGAGCGTTTCCAGCAAACTCCACCGATCCACAGAGCTTGAACTCCCCTTCCGGATCGGGAATCATGGGAGCGGACGGCTCACCGGCCGGCCGCCGGTCAGACTTCGAAGCGACGCCCGCAAAATCGAGCGTGCGAGCTTTTGCCGTGAGCGTCTCCGAGAGGGCCTTGAAATCCGCAGGCTCGGTTTTCGCTTGCTTCTCTGGAAGAATTCGAAAACCCGATTCTGAGTGGGTGACGATCTTCTCGACTTGATGATCGCGGGCCTTTCCGCATCCAATGAGGCCGAGCGCGATTACCAAAGCCGCAATTCCGGACGTGTACATCACATGCCCCCTTAGTAAAGGATTATTAATACTTTTAAAGTATATTTATAAATTCCCGATTTGAAAAGAGCCTTTCGCAATACCCAACAACCCCCGTTCTTTCGAGCCCTTAAAGGAGTTATGATGGGGTTACATGTTGGACTCCTTTTCTCGCTTCGCCCCACTGGTCGCTTGCGTAATCCTGTTCGGAACCTCCTGCTCAAGCTTAAATAAGGAGGGCACATCGAAAGCTGAAACTCCCGCGACAGCGGCGGGACCAGATCTATCTTATAAGAACCGCATTGAGCACCCGATGGGAATGACGATCGCCGACGCAAGATCGATCTTTCTCACCAAGGGAGCGCCGAAAATCGAGTCACTTGAAAAATGCGATTTTGACTACCAAGCCGAAGCGATGCTTTCGCGAACGCGCGAAGAGCTTTTCATGACAATGCCCAGCCACGTCAGAGACGAACCAGAGAAACACCACTGGTGTTTCTACGCAAAACTGATCCAGCTCGAGGACGACCTCGAGAAGACGCCCTATATCGAGGACCGACAAAAGCTCATTGTCAGCCGTTATATTTACTTTGTTCATCTTGCCCGTATCTTCCAGGCCGACCTTGATGATGCCCGTTATCTCGAATTCGCCACCCACAATTATAAACGGCTCCGCGGTCTGAATTTTCCGAACTGAGCGAGGCCGGCCGAGGCCGCGTCTTCCTTGCCAAGGCGCCGGCACTCCAGATAAGCTGGCCCGAACAGGCGGACCAATATGTATAACCCGACCAAAGCGAAAAGCCCCTGGATCTTTGTCCCGAGCCTCTACTTTCAGCAAGGCATTCCGGTAATCATCGTCCAGCAGGTTTCCGTGATCCTTTACAAAAAACTCGGGATCCCAAATGATCAGATCGGACTCTGGACAAGTCTGATCATCTGGCCGTGGATTCTTAAAATGTTCTGGGGGCCCCTCGTCGACCTGAACGGAAAAAAGCGCGACTGGGTGCTCGTGATGCAAGGCTTCGTTACCCTCGCGCTTGCCGCCTGCGCCTTTGCCATCACCACTGAATCGTTTCTACCGATTACTCTGGGCATCTTCCTCGTCACAGCTTTCGTTTCAGCGACTCATGATATCGCACTCGATGGCTACTACATGCTCGCCCTGCCCAAGGATAAACAGGCCTTTTTCATGGGAATCAGGTCCACCTTTTTCAGGCTCGCGATGATCTTCGGTAACGGCGCGCTCGTCATTCTAGCGGGGTGGTGGGAAAAGCAGGGAGTCCCGATCGCGCAAAGCTGGCGGGGAGCCTTTCTCGTCGGTGCCGCAGTCTACGGAATCCTCGTGATCTACGCCTGGATGGTAATGCCCCGAATCGCCGCCGATCAGCCAAGCCGCAAAATGCGTGACGCCGCGCCGGGCACGCCCCGGAATCCGGAAGTCCCGGAAACCCCTGAATTCATCGAAGCTATTAAGTCTTTTTTTTCCCAGCGAAAGATCATCCCAATCCTCGGGTTCATTCTTTTCTACCGATTTGGCGAATCCATGCTGACCAAGATGGCGGGTCCTTTTCTGCTCGACAGCCGCGAAATAGGCGGACTCGGCTTCGAGACCCAGCAAGTGGGAATGATACTCGGGAATGTCGGCATCTTCTTTCTTGTTTGCGGCGGTCTGATCGGCGGCATTCTTATTTCGAAGCACGGGCTTCGAAAGTGCATCTGGCCGATGGTCATCACGATGAATCTTCCAAATCTGTTCTATGTTTGGGCCGCTTACGCTCAACCGTCGGCGACCGCGCTTTATTTAATCACCGCGATCGAGCAATTCTCGTATGGTTTTGGAATGGCGTCCTATATGGTTTTTGCGATGTACACCTGTCAAAACTCGAAGTACTCGACTTCGCATTACGCCATCGCGACGGCGCTCATGGCGCTCGGCGCGATGCTCGCGGGCATCACAAGCGGATATCTCCAGCAGGCCGTCGGCTATTTCTGGTTCTTCGTCGCGGTCTGCCTATCCACCATTCCGGGAATGATCCTGCTGAAATTCGTTCCGCTGGAGGCAGACCCGGATACCAGCGCCCCTTCGCGCAAGGAGGAAATTTGTGAACCGACACCCGTTCCAGCTGGGAATCATTGAAGGCTTTTACGGTCAGCCCTGGTCGTGGCAAGCGCGGCAGGAGGCCGCGGGGTTCATGCGCGATTCGGGTTATGCCTTTTACTACTACGCCCCCAAGGCAGATCCCTTCATCCGCAGAAAATGGCGAGAACCTTTTCCCGAGGAACTCTTCCGAAATCTTGAAGCCTTGATCGACCGCTTTCATCGCGCCGGGCTCGAGTTCGGAATCGGCTTCAGCCCCTATGAAATTTATCTCTCATTCGATGATGAGGCCCGCAAGCAGCTCCTCGCAAGGATTGAGACCTTTAACCGGCTTGGGCTCGATCGTCTCGCCATCCTTTTTGACGACATGAAAGGGGGGCTTCCCGGACTCGCGCGGATGCAGGTCGACATTGCCCACCTCGTCCGAGACCACGCGCGCGCACGTCACTTCGCGATCTGCCCGACTTATTACTCCTACGATCCGGTGTTGGACCAGATCTTCGGCAAGCGGCCCGCCGCTTATCTCGAAGAACTCGGTCAAAAGCTCGACCCGAAAATCGACATCTTCTGGACCGGAGAAGTGACCTGCTCCAAGAGTTATCCACCGGAACACCTCCGCGAGGTGAGTGATCTGATTGCGCGGAAGCCACTCCTTTGGGACAACTATCCTGTGAACGACGGGCCAAAAATGTGCAAATTCCTTCATCTCCGCGCATTCGAGGGAAGACCGCGGGAGCTTGCAGATCTCCTCTCCGGACATGCCGTAAACCCGATGAATCAGCCGGTTCTTTCACGAATTCCGATGCTGACACTGGCCGAAATTTACCGTGCAACCAGCTCCTATTCACCCGCTGCGGCATTCCGCCGGGCGGCCGAGAATGTTGGCACTCACGAGTTTGCCGTCCGACTCGCCGCTGATATCGACGTCTTCGCGACGCGGGGGTTTGAACGGCTCTCTCATGCCGAAAAGCAGGATCTTGTCCGAATTTATAGCGAGTTCTTGAACACAAAGGCCGGCCCCGCGGCATCCGAAATTATCGATTGGCTGAATGGACGATCGATTGTCGGGCGCGAAGTTTTTCTGACGCAATAGGCTGACGCTTTGAGCTGCTGCACGTGACCTCGCGAAATATTTCAATTTGCCCTAAGTTGATCGTGCGAACTGAAACTTTTCGAGGAATGATATGAACGAGATCGACCCGTTATTGCGGAAAGCAATCAAAATGCTCCTTTTGCAACTTGCGGCCCGCACCGAGAATCCCGCACATCACCTGGATCATGTTCTCCGCGAGGTCATTCAGGAACTCTATGTCGAGAGCAAAAATGCACTCGAGGAAAAAAAGAGCCATCTTCGTCTTGTTACTCCGGCCATCGCCGCAGAAGGTTGAAAATTTAATTTGCGGTGATCTATTCCGCCGCCTAAAATCGGAACTCACCTCAACAGGAGATTTCTGATGTCGGAATCGGTCACGCAGGGAGTCGCTCAAGGAGACCTCACAGTATCTTCAATTTCGAAAGAGCGTCAGCTCACCGCGCGTGCCGCGGCGGCCGGCATGCTTCTCGGCGGCTTTATGAGCCTCTCGAATCTCTATGTGTCGCTGAAGACGGGATGGAGCTTCGGCGTTTCCATCACGGCGGGAATTTTGGCGTTCGCGATCTTCGCGGTTCTCGTCCGGGTTCGCCTTGCCAAGACTCACTTCGGAATGCTCGAAAACAACGCCATGCAATCGGTGGCGAGCGCTGCCGGATATATGACCGGCGGCGGAACCGTCGCGGCTATTCCGGCGCTCATGATGATCACCGGTCAATCCATGGGTGGCTGGCAGATGTTCGCTTGGATTACGACGATCGCGATGCTGGGCGTCGTTATGGCGATTCCGATGAAACAGCAGATGATCAACGTCGAACAGCTCCGGTTTCCGACCGGCATCGCCGCCGCCGAAACACTCCGAGCGCTCCACGGCGCGGGCGCGAGCGGACAGGCAAAGGCACGACTCCTTGCCTGGAGCGGGCTTATCGGCGGAATTGTCGCTTTTTTTCGTGACGCGAAAGGAAGCCTCATACCCTGGAACCTTCCGGAGAGGATCGCGATTCCGTTCGCCACCCTGCGGGGCAGGCCTCTGGCTGATTACACGCTCTCGTTTGAAGGAAGTCTCATCATGATCGGCGCCGGTGCGATCATGGGCTTCCGCGCCGCGTGGAGCATGCTCTTGGGCGCCGTGATCAATTTCGGCATCCTGGCGCCCTGGCTTTATTCGCAAGGGATCATCAACCCAAAACTCGGCTACAAGCACATCGTCGCCTGGAGTGTCTGGTTCGGATCGTCGATGATTCTTACGAGCGGCCTTCTTTCGTTCGCGTTCCAGTGGCGGACGGTCGTTCGCGCGGTCAAGAGCGTGAGCGCCGCGTTCGGAGGCCCGCAAACAGCCGAAGAACTCGCCGAAGTGCCCATGCCTTGGTTTTTCATCGGCATGCTCATCTTGTCGCCGATCGTGATCTTTCTGGAATATTTTCTTTTCGGAATCAAGATCTGGATGGGCGTCATTTCCGTCTTTCTCGGCTTTTTCATCGCGATCGTCGCCTGCCGGGCTACAGGCGAAACCGACACGACTCCAACGGGAGCGCTCGGAAAAATCACCCAGCTCACCTTCGGCGCGCTTGATCCCGGCAACACGACCACCAATCTTATGACCGCGAACGTCACCGGTGGCGTTGGCCTTCATTCCGCTGATCTTCTTACCGACCTGAAAAGCGGCTATCTTCTCAAAGCCGATCCCCGTCAGCAGTTCTGGGCGCAATTTTTCGGCGTTCTTGCGGGATCGCTTTTCGTCGTCCCCGCCTACAACCTGCTCATCCCGACGGCCGATGTGCTGGGTTCGGCAAAATGGCCCGCTCCCGGCGCGCAGACCTGGAAGGGGGTTGCCGAGCTCCTCGCAAAGGGATTCCACATGCTTCATCCCACCGCGCAGATCGCGATCGCGGTGGGTGGTATTCTGGGCATTGCCCTTGTTCTTCTCGAGAAGTGGATCCCGAAATACCGCCGATATATTCCGTCGCCGACGGGCCTAGGCCTCGCATTTACGACTCCGGCGAACAATACGATCTCGATGTTCCTTGGGGCCCTGATCGCGCTCATGCTCGAAAGGCGAAAACCGACGCTCGCTGAAGAAACCATCGTTCCCGTGAGTTCGGGCTTCATCGCAGGCGAAAGTCTCATGGGGGTTCTCATCGCAGTCCTCGTGGTGCTCGGAATTCTGCAGTCATAACGCGGCGCCAAAACCATGACGCACATTGTGATTGTTTTTTAATATTTAGTGCGCCGTTCGATAAACCTCTGTTATTTATAGTGGTTTTATATACGACTTTTGCCGTCGTGTTTGGTTCTATGAGAGTTTTGATGCGCAGCCGCATGGGACTGCGCTAGAATCTAGGAAGGGGGTTCTGTATGAGAAGTCTAAAACCCGGTTCAGTTGCATTGATTCTCCTGTCGATCTCGACGATCGCATTCGCCGTGGAGGTTCAGAAGAAGGAGAGCGAACCAGCCCAGACCCAAGCTCAGGTCCAAGACACGAACCGCAATCCAGCGCAGACTGTCGAAAAGAAGAGCGTGAAGCCCGCGGAGGAGGAAAGTGATTTCGCCTCCAGAGCAGAACGCTTCATGATGCGCAAGCATTGATAAGCCGCAACGCTGAACACACCCCTTCGGCTTCAAAGCGCCCCGGGTGCGTGTCAAACCGCGACTCTAAAACGGCCAAGCCGCCCCGAATGTGATGAATTCGTGGCTGACTTCGCCGCGCACGGCGAATCCGAGATTCGTCATCCTCAACACTCCGACTCCGAAGCGCGGAAACAGGAGGAAGCGGCTACCTAGCGCCTCGCCGGTGATGTGACCCGCAAGCCCGCCCAAGGCGTAGAAGGTCCAGAGGGGATCTTTCACAAAATCCCACCTGAGGTGGGTGCTGTATGCAAAAGCGGTTTCTCCGGAAATGAAGAGCGGTCCCATCTGAAGTTCGACTGAAACAGAATTATTGATATCGGGCGCGAAACCGCGCTGAACGATCTTTTTGCTCGCGGTTCCCAGAACGGAAAAACCGCCCGTCGAATCAAGAACCCCCAGACCCATCAGGGCGCCGAACATGACCTCTGAAGTGTCCGCCTCACCTTTCCAATTTTCCGGACTCGCGGCCGGACTTGCGGCATCGCCTTGCGCGGCTGAAGCAACGGAGACGGAAAACGACGCAAACACTAGAAGGGTTGAGACCCTCACCAACGATGATCGGATATTCATGTCATTAATCTAACCCAACTACGTCAGACGATCGAGAAGGTTCTTGAGAATCGCGCCTGTCGCCCCCCAGATCCGTTGACCATGTACCTGGTAAACGTGAATCGGGTAGCGCCGCTGTCCGGCGGACAATTCTTCCTTCTTATAAATTCCGGGTTTCGAAAAGAGTGAAAGCGGGACCCAGAATGTCTCAGCGATTTCGTCCTGGCTGATTTTCAATGGGACGGACTCGACGGGCGAATTCAAAATCCCGACCGCTGGCTCAATGGTATAGCCGGTTAAGGTGAAGAGAGCAGGCAAGGTCCCCAAGACCTCGAGCGCGACGGCATCGACCCCTACCTCTTCCCTGGTTTCCCTGAGCGCTGCGGCAATCGGGTTCGCATCCTCGGGCTCAATCACCCCTCCGGGGAAGGCCATCTGTCCTTTATGCGTTTCGACGAATTCCGTTCTCCGCGTGATCAAAACAGCCGGCTCAGTGGCGCCCGTCTGCTCAGCGGCGGTCATCCACCCGAGAAGAACCAGAACCGCGGCAGGAATCGGACGGATGTCCTTCCCGGGCTTCAGTCGCTCCGCGTAGGGCAACGGCAATGTCAGGGCCCGGCTCACTTGATTACGAAACGCGAGTTTATGATCCATTTCAGGCACACCTGAGGTGAGTGGGTGCAGTCTCATTTTCCGCGCAGGTCAATTCCGTACCGCTGCGCCTTTCGATAAAGGGTCGCACGGTCGATACCGAGGACATCCGATGCCCTGGATTTGTTGAAATTAACGTCCTGGAGAACTTTTATGATATGCGCGCGCTCCATGTCTTCGAGGGAGCTTGAAATCCCGGAACTCATTCCTTCAGCCGACTCTGAAGCAGGAAGCGAGCCCCTGATCACCTCGGGCGGAAAATCCTCGGGGAACAAGATCGACGTATTCGTCATGGCGACGGCACGCTCAATGGCATGTTCCAGTTCACGAATATTGCCCGGCCACGCGTAGCTCTTCAAAAGAGCCATTCCGTCGTCGGAAACGTGAGAAACCGGTTTTTTATTTTTTCCCGCGAATTTCGCGAGGAAGTGGCCGACCAGATCGGGAAGGTCCTCGATGCGCTCCCTGAGCGGGGGAAGTTCGATCGAAATCACCTTCAGCCGGTAGTAGAGATCTTCCCGGAACTTTCCTGTTCTTACAAGAAGCTCCAGGTCGCGGTGAGTTGCTGCAATCACCCGCACGTCGACCTTTCGGGTTTCGGAAGAACCCACCGGCTTCAGCTCGTTTTCCTGAAGGACTCGCAGAAGCTTGATCTGAAGCGCTGGTGTGATATCCCCGATTTCGTCCAAAAACAGCGTCCCGCCGTTCGCTTCTTCGATCAGCCCCTTTTTATCAGATAGCGCGCCCGTAAATGAACCCTTCACGTGCCCGAAAAGTTCTGATTCGAGGAGGGTTTCGGCAAGCGCGCCACAATTAACGGCGACGAAATTTTTGCTCCGTTTCTGGCTGTTCTCGTGAATGGCCTTCGCCACGAGCTCCTTGCCCGTGCCGCTTTCACCTATGACAAGAACGTTGCTCATGGACAACGCGGCGCGGGCAAGCGTCTTGTAAACTTCCAGCATCGTCGGTGATTTCCCGATCAGGCCTTTTGTGCTGACCTCAATTCTTTGTGGCGAGGCCGCCGAAATGTCGCCGTGAATCGATTCCCAGTGTTTTGCCGCACGCGAGATCACCGCTTTAAGGTTATCGATTTTGAAAGGTTTGCTGACGTAATCGAACGCCCCCTCCTGAATGGCCTCGATCGCCCCCTCCATGCTCCCAAAGCCCGTCATGAGTATGCTTACCGAACCCGCGCCCGTTTTTTTGGCTTCGCGCAGGACCGCCATTCCGTCCAGCTCAAACATCCGAATGTCGGAAAGGATGATCGGGAACATCTCCCTTCGGATCATCCTCACGGCCTCTTCCCCGCTCGCGGCAAGCTGAACACGATATCCCTCGCGCTCGAGGACCTCACGGAGGAGCTTACGCGTGACCTCATCGTCATCCACGACCAGAATTCGTATTTTTGAATGATCGTCGCTCATGCTAGTTCCTTGCCGATGCCCAATTCGTGATACGGCAATCGCAAAATCACCTTCGTCCAGGCGCCCTCTTTTGAATCGATGTCGAAAGTCCCGCCGTACTTGTGAACCAACTGCTGGCAAATCGTAAGCCCAAGCCCGGTACCCTCTCCGGGCCTCTTCGTCGTGAAAAAGGGTTTCAGAACGTTGTTCAGATCCGCCCGCCGTATCCCTTCACCCGTATCATAAACGCTCAGCTGCGCCCAGTGCTTGCCCTCGAACTCCTCTAGCTTCGTGCTCACCTCGAGGAGGAGGCGGCTCTTTTCCCGAATATGGCTTTTTGCCCTCAGCCCATCAAGCGAGTTGTTCAGAAGATTTAATATGACCTGTTCCATGTCCAGCGGCACCAGGCGAAGCGGCCCCATGTCGCGATCAAACGTGCGACGCACTTCAACCCTGAGGCTGTCGACCCGCGGCTTGAGAATACCGAGCGTACGATCGACCAACCGATTCAGATCGACAAGCTGCCGTTGCGAAACAGGCTTTGCCGTGCTGTGCAAAAACCCTTTGACGATCTCTTCGATTTTCGAGAGCTGGCCATTGATGATCTCGATTCGTCCAGCCGTTCCCTTCCTGGTCGCATCTCCGGAGGCCCCGAGTTCCTCTTGCAACAGCTGAAGATGACCGCCGATCGCGTTGAGCGGGGTCCCGATCTCATGTGCAAAGCTCGCTGTCAGCTGACCCATGACCGCGAGCTTCTCGGTGTTCATCAACTGTCTTTGTGTGTCGTGTAACTGCTCGGCAAGCTGCAGGTTGTGGCTCTCGGCTTCTCGGAGCCGGCGATCGTTCGCGATCGCCTTTCTCAGAAAATACCCTAGCGCCAGAATCAGTGTCACCACGCTGAACGCCGCCGCGGTGGCCGTTGTCTTCCAGAGCGTGTTGACAATCCTCGCGACGAGCTTCGTCGAGATCACGACGTGGACGGCGCCGAGAAGCTTTCGAGGTCCGTGCTGATCCCGGCTTTTCTGCTCGATTGGAACCTGAATTTCCCAGAAACCCATTCCCGTATCATCCAGCCGAAACTCACTGGTGACCACGTCAACGAGCGGGAATGTCGGCTGCGGTGCTCCGGGCTCTTCCTCGATATTGGAACCCACAACTTTGGGCAGCCCCGAGGCGTCCCTGGCGATGACATCGATGCGGACAATGTTCGGCTGCGAATAGAGAAGATCCTGAAGACGCGCCTCGACCATGGGCGTGGGGTTCGGCAAAGAAAGAAGGCGCGAGCTGACGATTTCGGATGCGAGGTTTTTGCCCGAGGTAATGCCGATTTGCCGGATCTCCTCCTCCAGAATCGGCTGCATGACTTTATTTTCGGCAATTGTAAAGATGAGAAACGTCGGAATGATGACCGCCACCAGAACAAGGCTGACTTTCGCCTGAAGATCGAGATGGTGCCGCATCGGTTTCATAGTTCTTGTATTAGCTGAATTTTCCGCTTTCCGTAAAAAAAAAGCCGGGGAGCGTCAGCGTCCCCGGCTAAAATGATTTCAAATCGCTCAGTATTTTACTGGGCGGCGCCTTCTGCCGGAGCGGCTGGCTCGGCCGGCGCAACTGGCTCGGCTGGCGCAGGGGCGGCTTCAGCCTGTTTCTTGGCTTTCTTGCCCTTGCTCTTCTTAACCTTCTTTTTCTTCGCCTTCTGGATGACCGTCTTCGAGGTCGTGGTCATGTTATCATTGGTTGTATTGGTGTTCGTCGTGTTCGTCGTCGTATCAGTCGCAAAGGCTGAAAGGGCGAACAGCGCGGCGATTAAAGTGATCATGGTCTTCATTCTTTTTCTCCTAAAAAGGGTTGATTGAGAATACTCGCCGATGAGAAAAGCAAGCAGGGTGCCACAATGATCGTTCGTCTTTTCAGGGACTTACAAAGCAGCTCCGGCCCATCTTGTCGCTTCTTGCGACAGTGATCTAACGACTACTGGGGGAGGGTGCGACAGCCCGAATTCCTCTTGCCTACTCCCGCTGAGCGTGTCACCCCTGAGCGCAATATGGCACACGGGCGATGTATATTCGTGGATCCGACAGCTCGCAAAATCGTCCTTTGGAGCGAAGCCGGAAAGCGAGAGTACGAGATCAGCGATGCTTCGAACGTGCGACTCGGCGATGTTGTAGAAGTGAACGACCAAACCGCGACCGTGCTGACGCCCAATCGATCGCGAAAAGGCGATCCCGGATTGAAATGGATTTCCCGAATTCTGGACCCAAGACGAATCCGGGCCACCCGGGTACGCTCTGAAATAGAGGCTGGCATTCGCGAATTTTTCATATCACGCAAATTTGCCGAAACGCGAACGCCACTTCTCGTGCCATGCCCCGGAATGGAGCCGCACATCCGTCCCTTTCGCGTTGCTGACCCGACTCACTCACCCGTCGCGTATCTTCCCACCTCGCCCGAGTTCGCCATGAAGCGACTCCTTGTGGGCGGACTTGAGCGAATTTTTCAGCTCTGTCCCGCCTTCCGCGACGAGCCCCGCTCCAGAACACATTCTCCGGAGTTCACCATGCTCGAATGGTATCGGGCTTATGCAGGTTACAACGAGATCATGCGAGATACCGAGCAGCTGATTTCGTTTCTCGCCCAAAAACTTTTCGGTGAGCAAAAAATCCGCTACCAGGGACGGGAAATCTCAGTCGCCGCCCCCTGGTCTCGGCTTCGCGTCCGCGACCTGTTCATGGAACACGCCCAGCTCGACCTTGTTACACAGGGATCGGAAGAGCAGCTGTCGGACGC
>Ga0208375_1001047_pt1 | contig 33600 bp, 31 predicted proteins | sample RifOxyD1_FD_184038 | JGI IMG/M metagenome (GOLD analysis project Ga0208375, IMG submission 184038) | Soil microbial communities from Rifle, Colorado - Rifle Oxygen_injection D1 (SPAdes) | ecosystem: Environmental > Terrestrial > Deep subsurface > Rock core/Sediment | place: Rifle, Colorado... | reverse complement strand
TAGTAACGGTCTTGGTTTTGTTGATGATTTCTTGCAATTTTGTCTCCTTGAGCGCCATGTAGTGCGGGTCATATGAGTTCATGCCCAAAACAGTAGAGTGTAACGTCTATTGCTGCAATGTTAACAAGAGTAACGATGTCGTGCATAGCCGAACATTTGTGTTGAGTGTCGAACGTATGGCATAGATGTATTGTAGGCAACGGTGCGTTGACACCCCGGGGTCACCCGATATAATAGGTCAACTTCAGCGCTGGGTACGCCAGCGCTTAATTTAGTAGCTTAAACGGATACAAAAAGTATGAGCACCAAACGAAAGATCATTCCGCTCGGCGATCGGGTATTGGTGAAGCCCCTTTCGGCCGATGACAAGAAGACCGCATCTGGGATCATTATTCCCGACACGGTTTCGCAAGAGAAGCCGGAGCAGGGCACCGTGGTAGCTGTGGGTGCCGGCCGCGTGAACGATGACGGCAAGGCAATCCCCGTAAGCGTAAAAGTTGGCGATACCATCATTTTCTCGAAATATGGACCCGATGAGATCAAGGTCGACGGCGAAGAATATTATATTCTTGGCGAATCAAGCATTTTGGCAGTCATTAAATAAGTATTTCTATGGCAAAACAAATCCTCTATCACGAAGACGCGCGCGAGGCACTCAAAAAGGGTGTTGAAAAGGTTGCACAAGCCGTACGCATCACCATGGGTCCCCGTGGACGCAATGTGGTCTTGGACAAAGGGTATGGCGTGCCGATGATCACCAACGACGGTGTTTCGATCGCCAAAGATATTACGCTTCCCAACAAGTTCGAGAACATGGGCGCCGAGATCATTAAAGAGGTTGCCACCAAGACCAATGAGACGGCAGGAGATGGCACCACGACCGCCGTTGTTCTTACGCACGCCATCATCGCTGAAGGCATGAAGCAGACCGCCATGGGGTTGAACGCCATGGGTCTTCGCATCGGCATCGAGAAGGCGGCCGCAGATGCTGTTGCCGCACTCCGGGCGATGGCAAAGCCCATCAAAGGCAAGCAGGAGATCAAACAAGTCGCGACCATTTCCGCAGAGTCAGAAGAGATCGGCGGAATCATCGCCGAGACGATCGAGAAGGTCGGCAAAGACGGCGTGGTGACGGTCGAGGAGTCGCAAGGATTCGGCGTTACTTCAGAGTACGTTGAGGGACTTGAGTTTGATAAAGGATATGTCTCCGCGTACATGATCACCAATGCCGAGCGCATGGAGGCAGAGTATCGCGATGCACCGATCCTCATTACGGACAAAAAGATCTCATCAATCAAAGACATTCTCCCTGTCCTTGAGAAACTCGCCCAGACCGGCAAGAAAGACTTGGTCATCATTGCGGACGATGTCGAGGGTGAGGCACTCGCGACCTTTGTGGTGAACAAGCTCCGCGGAGCCTTCAACATTTTGGCGATCAAGGCACCAGGATACGGCGACCGCAAAAAAGATCTGCTCCAGGATATTGCCGTGACCGTGGGTGCAAAAGTTGTCTCTGAAGATCTTGGGATCAAACTCGAAAACGCAGAGCTCACGATGCTCGGCCGCGCAAACAAGGTTGTTTCTACCAAAGACACCACCACGATCGTGGGGGGTAAGGGAAAGAAAGCGGACATTGTTGCGCGCATTGCGGCACTCCGCACGCAGGCAGAAATGACCGAGTCAAAGTTTGATCTCGAGAAGCTCGAAGAGCGCATCGCGAAACTTTCCGGCGGGGTTGCCGTAATCAAGGTTGGTGCGGCGACCGAGTCAGAAATGAAGTATTTGAAATTGAAGATCGAAGACGCCGTGAACGCAACCAAGGCCGCGATCGAAGAGGGAATCGTGCCGGGCGGTGGCGTGGCACTCGTGCGCGTTGCGGACAAGCTCTCAAAGGGAAAGAAATCGGGCGGGATTGAAGAAGACGCGGGTTACCAGATCGTCCTCCGTGCACTCGAGGCACCGCTCCGCCAGATCGCGGTCAATGCCGGCAAAGGCGATGGCTCGATCATTGTTGAGAAGGTAAAGGAGATGGACGGCAACGGCGGGTACGATGCGCTTTCGGGTGAGTTCGTGAAAGACATGGTCTCGGCCGGCATCATCGATCCGGTCAAGGTTACCCGAAGCGGTGTCGAGCGTGCGGCATCGGCGGCAGCGATCCTCCTCACGACCGAGGTGGCGATCACTGACGAACCGAAAGAAGACAAGGGCGGTGCGCCTGATATGGGAATGGGCGGTATGGGCGGGTACTAAAAACCCTATATTTCAGAAGGAATTTAACGGCTCAACAAACGGCTCAGCATTGCTGAGCCGTTTGTTGTTGACACCCTTCATTTTTGGGCATTATGCTATACTAGAACAACCTAATTTGTAATATTATATTGTTATGGACACACTTACTATTGTTTTGATCGTGATCGGCGTACTCGCCCTTTGGGTGATTTTCGCCTACAACCGTTTCGTGCGGCTTATTACCCGCACCAAGGAGGCGTGGGCAGATATTGATGTTCAGCTCAAGCGTCGCTATGACCTAATCCCGAACCTCGTGGAGGCAGTAAAGGGATACGCTACGCACGAGAAGACTGCGTTTGAGAACGTGACCAAAGCGCGTGCTGCGGCAATGGGTGCGAGTACGGTCGCAGAGCAGGGAGAGGCGGAGAATATGCTCACGGGCGCGCTCAAGTCGCTCTTTGCGGTTTCTGAAGCATATCCGGATCTCAAAGCAAATCAGAACTTTATGGAGCTCCAGCGTGAGCTCTCGGATACGGAGAACAAGATCCAGGCTGCTCGCCGTTTCTACAACGGCAATGTGCGTGACCTCAATATCTCGATTGATTCATTCCCGGGAAATATGATCGCCAAAACGTTTAGCTTTATGAAGCAAGAATTCTTCGAGCTCGAAGAAGGCGAGGCAGCAGCACGTCAGCCAGTCGCGGTGAAGTTTTAATAGTTTTTTGAACCACCATGAATAAACTACTCATCGGAATCCTTGCGGTCCTTGCCCTCGGGGCATTCTACGTGTTCGGTGCGTACAACAATCTCGTGACCATGAACGAGGGGATCGATGGACAATGGGCGCAGGTGGAGTCGCAGTACCAGCGCCGATTTGATCTTATTCCTAACCTTGTTGCATCTACGCAAGGTGTGCTCAAGCAGGAGCAGGCGGTATTTGGTGCTATTGCCGAAGCGCGTACACGCTATGCCGGCGCAGGAACTCCTGACGAGAAGGCCGCAGCCGCGAGCGACGTTGAAAGCGCCCTCTCAAGACTTTTGGTGATCGTAGAAAACTACCCGCAACTTAAATCGTCGGAAACGGTCCAGACGCTCATGACTCAGCTCGAAGGTACAGAGAATCGTATTGCGGTAGAACGCCAGCGGTTCAACGATCAGGTACGCTCATACAATACGAAAGTAAAGACCGTCCCTACATCACTGATTGCCGGCTGGTTCGGGTTTGATGCGCGCAACTACTTTGAGGCAGCAGAGGGGACTGACGTTGCTCCTCAGGTCGAGCTTTAATTCTCTCGCATGTTCAAAAAAATCTCACATTCCGTGGTGTTCGCGGCATGTATTCTTGCGCTATCAGCACCACTTTCGTTCGCATACGTAAGCCCGGGGAATCCAACCGGGTTTGTAAACGACTTTGCCGGAGTGTTGAGTGGTGAACAGAAAAATACTCTCGAGCAAACGCTTGAACAAAACAAGACGGAAACGGGAAATGAGATCGTGGTGGTTACCGTTGAGAATCTCGGCGGGGATACGGTTGAGAACTTTGCCGAGAAGCTTTTTCAGGAATGGGGGATCGGCGAGGAGGGGAAAGATAACGGCGCATTACTTTTGGTGGCGCTCGAAGACCGCGCAATGCGTATTGAAGTGGGGTATGGCCTCGAGGGGGCGCTCACCGACTCGATCGCAGGGAAGATCATCCGCAACGACATCACGCCGCAGTTTCGCGACGGCAACTACTACGAAGGCATTCGTCTAGCGGTGGATCAAATGATTGCGGTGACCAAAGGTGAAGGATATGCAGGGAGCAGCGCTCTTTCAGAGAATGTTGATATTGGGGAGTGGATACCACAGGCGTTTTTCTTCATCTTTTTCTTTTTCCAGTGGGTAGGGAGCATCTTGGCACGAAGCAAGTCATGGTGGCTCGGCGGTGTCATTGGGGCGTGTATCGGTGTCGGTATCTGGGTTTTCACTACACCGATGATCGGGCTCGTTTCCGGAGCACTTCTGACGCTCTTTGGGCTTCTACTTGATTTTATTGTTTCCCGGGAATACACGAACAGCAAAGCGGGAGGACGTACACCTCGCTGGTGGGCGGGCGGTTCAGGGTTTCGTGGAGGCGGTGGCGGATTTGGTGGTTTTGGCGGCGGTCGCTCAGGTGGAGGCGGCGCAAGCGGCCGATGGTAGCATGGTATAATTCGCTGGTATGGCAACACTCTATACACATCAAGAATCAAATATCGGAAAAACATGGGCGCTCATGGCGGGGTTTCTTGTGTTTGTTATCGCGATAGGCTTTGCCTTGTCGTGGTATTTTAATGACCAATCGATCCTCTACATTGCGGTCATCTTTAGTATGGTCGCCAACATAACCAGCTATTGGTATTCGGACAAGCTTGCGTTGTCTATGTCGGGCGCACAGCCGATTACGCGCGAACAAATGCCGGATCTTTGGAATATTGTAGAGAATCTTTCAATAACCGCAGGACTTCCGATGCCCCGCGTGTTCATCATCAACGACCCGGCTCCCAATGCATTTGCCACAGGGCGCAACAAAGAGCACGCCGCGGTGGCGGTGACGACAGGGCTCATGCAGATCCTCGATCGGACCGAGCTTGAAGGGGTGATCGCACACGAGCTCTCGCATGTCGGCAACAGGGATATTTTGGTAGGGACGGTCGCCGTGGTTCTTGCGGGCGTCATTAGTATTGTTGCGGACTTCTTTCTGCGGATGTCATTCATGGGGAGCAACAGCGACCGTGGAAAAGGGAACCCCCTCATTCTTATCATTGCGATCGTGATTGCTATTCTTGCACCGATTGCGGCAACGATGATCCGCCTTGCTATATCGCGCAAGCGTGAGTTTCTTGCGGACGCATCAGGGGCGCTCCTTACGCGCTACCCAGAAGGGCTTGCGTCGGCGCTCGAGAAGATCAGTAGTCATTCACAGCCGATGCAGAAGGCAAGCCACGCCACAGCACACCTCTTTCTCAGTGACCCGTTCAAGGGCGGGGGGAGTGGTACAAAATTTCTCACCAAATTGTTTATGACGCACCCGCCGATGGAGGAGCGTATCGCAGCCCTTCGGGGAACAAGCAAAAGCGCTTAAAATCTTGACTTTGCGCTTCGTGAGCGTAGAGTGAATTTGGACCAGTTTTCCTGTTAACCAAAATGTTGTGGAGGTGTTTTCATGTGCTACATAAAGGCCTGTTCTGGGCGTGCGTGTCCAAAATCAACCGCTGATCAGAAATTTCGAACAGCTCTCGAAGAGGCAGATTATCCTCTTCGCAAGCTCATCGAGAAACCTGACGAAGTGCCATGGGGGAGGAACATTGTACTCGCTCGTGACGACGATCGTGGTGCGGATATTGTGGACGCCTTATCGCTGGATGAGGTTTCTGTCGCTGGGATGTACGATGAGCGAGATAGATTGGGGCGCCCCGACTCTGCAGAGCTCATGAACGTCCTTTTGCTCGAAGAAATGGGGACTCCCGTTCCAGGAGAAGAATATACACTCGCCGACTGGTTTGTCGGGGGGGACGAGAGTTTCTGCTCGGGTGAGGTTTCTGTGCTTGAACGCCAGGGGGATCCAGCAGTCATTGATGAAGAGCATGATCCACTGAATGTGTTTGAACAGGAGGACAGAATGAACGTCCTTTTGTTGGTGCTTGAAAAAGCCCAACTGGTGGGGATTGTCGCAGATCCAGACTCGGAAGAGTTCATTGTGTTTGCGCATTCAGTCATTGCTCAATTGCCGGCTTTCAGAGAACAGGCAAAAATGGGGTTTGCTTCCTGAAAACGTAACCAAGGAAAGAGGCGGCGTCGAATGACGCCGCTTTTGTTTTGCAACAGTGCAAAAGACGGTTAATTTTGATACAGTAGGCGAGCATTGGAGGCGTCGCATAGCGGTCTAGTGCGCACGCTTGGAAAGCGTGTGTGGGTCACACCACCGAGAGTTCGAATCTCTCCGCCTCCGCAATAATTCGCAAAGATGGATGGGAACTATCTGCGCGAAGTATCATTGAGCGAGAAGCGGGGGATTCGAAGGTCAAAACAAAACCATCTCGTGCGAGATGGTTTTGTTGTCCTCTGTCATCGGGCTTGCGCCAGATATTACTTGTTTACTGATGCCTGCGCATTTGCATGGGTTGCGACTTCTGCAATAACTGCTTCTGCCACTTGTGCTTTAGTTTGTGCTGAAGCATTTACTCCCGCATTTGCCTTAACGGCAGTGTTGTTTCGAATTTTTGATTCAAGCTCAGCTTTGGCGTAGTTCTCATTCGCTACAAGAAAACTCCACCAAGACAGTTTTGATCGAACTTCTGCTTCCGAATCTGCTTTCATTTCAACAACCGTTGTTGACTTGGTGGTTATCGGAATGAACCCAAGAAGTTTTCCTTTGTGTCGGTACACAACTTTCACCTCATATTTTCCGTCACCGTCAGAATCAATATCTAATTTCGCTACTTGCCTATTCTTGGCTGAGACATTCGCACTAAAGACATCGAGATCGGACTCCGAGGTAACTTCTGCGGAAGAGGCGACCGCGATCCCCGTAGCATTGACCCTCAATGAGGTAGTGGATTCTGATTCCGCACGGCTGTCATTCGTAGAACCTTCTTCTTGGGAATCACTTTCCAGACCTACCTCAATGCCCGCATCTACGCTTGTATCTGAGCTTACGCCTGAACCTACCCCTACCGATGTATCAATATTTGCATCAATTGCGCTGCCCAGCTCTGTCGCCACATCCGCGGTCAAACTAGAGTTTAACTGTGCATGAGAAACCATTGGTGCCAATACAAATGCTGACGACACCACGAGACTTATTCCTGTTTTTGTTAATTTCTTCACGGTATTTTGTAACTAATTATTTTACTAAATTCTCGATCTTTATGTGTCGTACTTGCCGTACACAATCCAAGACCGCCTTTTTTAAAAAATCTTACAACCCCGGTATTTCAGCTTGTATGACAGAGCCGCTCTCGACCTGTAACGGCAGATCGGTTTGTTTCTCAACTTCAATGGTTGCCTCTATATCAAGGGGGTCATTAGATTCATTTGCGCCTGAGCCCGAAACATCAGTAATTGCCTCCTTTGTGTCAACGTGTCCAGTTACATCCAATTCCTCAGGGCCATCAATATTAATATTTGTTTCAATTTTTAACTCCGCATCGATCAAATTATTATAGATTTTTACTTTTTCAGAAACATCAGTATTCTCACCTTTTTCATCAAAGATGGCACTACGCTCTAGTTCCTTTACGTTTTTGTTTGCAGCTTCAGAGCTTGCTTTCTGTGCATCCTCATCAATACCACCTCTCTGCTGTAGACTCTCCAGCTCCGCCACTCTTTTTTGGAGCAGTAGTATTCTGTACTCATTCTTAGACTCTTCGCTAAATCGAAGAGCCAACCCGATCGGCTCAATGATATTTATTTTCATGCCGTACAGTAGATCTCCGGGCAGGCTCAAAGCAGAAGCGTATGAAGTTCCAGAAACGAGCAAGACGATAACCGCTACGGCAGCCAGCACCTTCTGTCTGAAGGAAATAAAATATGAACTCAGTGAAGGCACTACCGGTTTGGTTGCAACCTCCGCGCTCTCTGAATAAATAGCTGAAAGCATGGTGTGCTTTTGAGTACCAGAAAGAGACTTCTTAGAAAAAGTTTTTTGGGCGTCATTAAATTGTTCTCGTGTAATTTTCATATCACTTAAATTTCTCCTGCAACTTTTCCTTCCCGCGATTTATCCGTACCGAAGCCAAGTTTTCAGATATATCCAATATCTCAGCAATTTCTGTCACTTTCATACCTTCAACAAATCTCATGTACACCACATCTCTAAATTCCTTGTCGAGGGCCTCAATGGCTGCCCTTAGAATCGAAGCGTCAGACACGATCTCTGCTGAACTTTCATTTGACCTCGGGTCAAACCCTTCCTCCTGCAGTTCATCCAAGGAGATTGCTTTGTCTGACTTGTAATAATCCACAATTAGATTTCTCGCAATTTGGTAAATATATTGCTTTGGCTTGGTAACTTCTTTGCCAGAAGACAGTGTCTTCCAAAGACGCAAAAAGGTCTCTTGCGTCAAGTCATGGGCGACATCTTCGTTACTTGTTTTGTACAGGCAAAGACGGTATACCACATCAGCATACCCCTGGAATAAACTTTCAAAGTTTTCTCGGTTATTGTCTTTTCCCGCTATATCTTCCATAATTCAAGACCTATTTTTTCTTATTTTCTTACGAAATGTATATGATTTCTCATACGTTTTAGATCTCGTCCCGATTTTGATGACAGTTCCGCCGTATGGGTATGCACATTTTAGCAGTCGAGGCACCATCAGTAAATCGAAAACGAGGAACCATCACAGAAACCACACTGCCTTAGTGGGTATAATGAGGTTTATTTAAAAGAATTAAAGCAAACTCATTATGAAAGGCTACATAGCAAACATTGAGCAGGTGACCAAAGAAAACACGGATTACCGTCGTGTGCTATATACGGGTCGCAATAGTCAGCTGGTGCTTATGTGCATCAAGCCGGGGGATGAGATCGGCGAGGAGGTGCATGACCTCGACCAATTTCTTCGTTTTGAGGAGGGCGACGGCAAGGTGATCCTCGACGGCGTCGAACACACCGTTGAGGCAGAAATGGCGGTGGTGATCCCGCAGGGGACGCGCCACAACGTTATTAATACCGGCTCGGAAGATCTCAAGCTCTATACGGTATACAGTCCGCCCGAACATAAGGACGGCACCGTGCATCCCACCAAAGCAGATGAGAAGGAAGAACATTTTGACGGTAAAACCACGGAGTAATCGCCCGTTCTAATGGCTATGCTATATTAGGGCGATGCAGATACAACGAAAACCCTATACGAAAGAAGATTTTGCGTGGACGCAGTGGTCTGCGAGTGATATTGCGGCTGCGGTCCCCACCATACTAGCAACGGAGGTTGACGCGCTTGAAGCACTCAAGCGTATTCCTGCCGATGAACGCACATTCGGGAACACGATTGCGGCTCTCGATATTGTTCAAAACGATGCACACACAGAACTCCTCAAAATCGACCTGCTCATGAATGTAAGCCCGCTTCCGGAAGTGCGTGAAGCGGCAAAAGAAGCGGTCGAGACACTCACCAAAGAACTGATCGAGCATGCATATGACGAAGAGATCTACAGTGCGGTCAAGGCGTATGCCGAAAAGAAGGAAGCACTTGGGGGTCCCGAGGAGAAGCTTTTGAGAGATACGCTTCGCGCATACCGCCGAATGGGGTTTGAGCTTTCGGCAGACGAGCGCGCAACGGTAAAGGCATGCACGCAAGAGATTGCGGGGCTCGAGACTACGTTTCATAAGAATATCAACGACTGGAAGGATCATATCGTCGTAACACAGAAAGAGATCGAGGGTCTTCCTGAGACGTATGTTGCGGGACTTAAACGCGACGAGGCGGGTAATTACATCGTTACGCTCGAATATCCCGATTTGGTGCCGTTCATGGAGAACGCAAAGTCTGCGACAAAACGCCAAGAACTTGCGGATAAGAACGCACAGAAAGGCGGCCCAGAGAACTTAAAAATTCTTGCGGATATTATCGCGCTTCGCAAAAAGAAAGCCGTGCTCTTGGGCTATGCCGATTACGCGGACTATCGCACCGAAGAGCGTATGGCAAAGACGGGTGCCACGGTACGCGCATTCTTGGAAGGATTGCGTGAGGGCGCGCAACCGCTCGTTGCCGAAGAGCTCGCTGATCTGGTCGCACTTAAGCGTTCCGAGGTGGGCGATCCTGCCGCGGAGCTCTTGTATTACGACGTCACGTATTATGCGCGTCTCTTGCAGGAGAAGTGCTATGACCTCGATGATCAAAAACTCAAGGAATATTTTCCCCTCGAGCAGGTAAAGAAGGGAATGTTTGAGACCTACCAGACTATTTTAGGGGTGGCATTCAAACGAGTCGAAGGGACATCTCTGTGGCACGAGGATGTTGAGTTGTATGAGGTGCGCGATGGTGACGGTGCGCTCATCTCCTACTTTTTGCTTGACCTGTACCCGCGTGAGGGGAAGTATTCGCACGCGGCGGCATTTAATATTGAAAATGGTCACATGAAAGGCACGGACGGTGAGACGGTCTACCATGCGCCAATCGCATGCATGGTGACTAATTTTCCCAAACCTGCTTCAGGCAACCCGTCACTCATGAGCCATAGCGAGGTGGAAACGTTTTTGCATGAATTCGGGCATGTGATGCACCACGTCCTGACCCAAGCAGACTATCCGAGCCAGTCAGGGTTTTCGGCAGCGTGGGACTTCGTCGAGGCACCATCGCAGATGCTTGAGAATTGGGCATGGGAATATGATTCACTTGCGCTTCTTGCCAAGCACTATCAGACCGGCGAGGCGATGCCCAAAGAACTCATCGAAAAGTTGCGTCGCGCACGGCTCCACATGGCTGGGTACGATGTGATGCGTCAACTCTCGTTCGGCATCTTGGATTTTGTGGTTCATACGGAATCGATCGAAAGTCCGCTAAACGAGATCTCACGGGGAATCAGCATGCAGTTGATCGGCATTGCGCCATCGCCCAAGAGTTTGCAGCCAGCGGGATTCGGACACATCGGGGGAGGATATGATGTTGGCTACTACGGCTACCTTTGGTCACGCGTGTATGCGGCGGATATGTACACGCGCTTTGCGGACGGTAAGGTGCTTGATCCAAAAGTGGGGCAGGCATATCGCCAGTGGATCCTTGAAAAGGGTTCAAGTATGGATGAGATCGATTTGGTACGCGGATTCTTGGGTCGCGAATCGAATAAGGACGCGTTTCTTGAGAGCATTGGGCTCAAGTCAACACAGGCCTCGTAGTCGAGTTGGGGATTCCCCACAAGCGTTTTTTCTGAGAGAATGATGGTATGCATCGTTATACAAAACTCATTGCGTTCGGAATTGCCCTAATTCTCCCGATGGTTCTTCTTGCGCAGAACAGCGCTGACACCATAACGACGGACACATCGAACAGTCCTTCTCGTACGGTTGGTGATACGACGGTAACGCAGACCACGACCACCACAAGCTCCTCGCCGACACCAACAACCGCAACGACCGAGCGCACGCAGGCATGTACTACGTTGGCGCAGCGCGTAACGACACCAAAAGCGAGTGACGAAACGACGTTTACGCAATGCTCGCTTGTTCTGGGGACGCTTGGGCAAAGTATTACTGCTGAAGAAGCCGCTGAAACACAGGCAATCACGCAAAGTCGTGCCACATGGGACAAGGTACGCACTGAGCAGTTTATGCAATTGCGTGCCCACGCGACCACAGAGCGACAAAAGGCCGCAGTAGAGAAGTTTATTACGGTAATGAACAGTGCGGTACGTATCCGCAAAGAGGGGGTGAATAGCGCCACAGCAACCTTCCATGGGCGTCGCAAGAGTGCCGTAGGCGAGCGGAGCAGTGCGGTCTCCTCAGTGTACCAACACTATCGGGCGTGGACGGAGGAAATGTCCACAAAAGCCCGTACGGCTTGTTTGAGCGGAGGTACTGAAGAATCCATAGTAGCGGCTATTGCAAAATCACGTGAGGAAAGGGTTCGTTCACAGGTCGAGACGACGGCTACGTCATGCCAGAATCCTGAAGCGGTATTGAATGAACGGAGTACCGCGATCGCTGCTGAACGTGCCGCCTCGATCGAGCGCTCGCTTGCACAGTTTCGTGCCGAAGCCGAAGCCGCCCGTGCAGAGCTCCGCGCCGCGTTCGGGCTCCCCGCCACAGAGTAGCAGCACGGCACCGCAAGGCGTATACTGGGCCGATGATTGACCCAGCGTTTCTCATTGATTTTTTTAAAGAACACCAAGCGCTGGTGCTTATCTTAGGAATGATGATCGGCGGGGAATCAGTTTTGATACCCGCGGTCTATTTGGTGGTTACCGGCTTTATTTCGCCCCCATTTTTCATTGCCGTGGCGCTTGGTGCGGGCGTAGTCTCTGATTCTGTATGGTACGGTGTGGGGAGGATACTCCCGCAAGAGCGGATCCGTCGGTTTGGGTTCATGCGACGCAATCAAACCTTCGTTGAGCGACTCAATGGTTTTTTTGACCAGTATGCACTCAGGATCCTGTATATCTCAAAGTTTATGTACGGTAGTCGCGTGGTGACTCAGGTCCTTTGCGGAGCACGGAAGGTGCACTATCCGCGCTACCTTCTCGTAGACCTTCTCGGGCTCGTTTCATGGCTCCTCACGCTTCTGGCAATCGGGTTTTCGGTTGAGGGTAGCGTTGAGGCGATCGGTGGGGGTGTGTACGCGCTCGGGGTCGGGTTTATGGTGTTTTTGGCGGTTGCCATCGCCGTGCAGTTCTGGTTGCGTTCGTTCATTAAACGAAAACTATGGAAGTGAGAGGTGACGGAACAAAAAAAGTTCTCAGGGGAGCGCTCGGTGCTGCCGCAATCATTGCTAGTATTGCGTTTTTTAGCATGGGGACCCCCGAGGATACTCATACTGAGCCACCTACTTTTCTTCAAAAAGCTATAGAACAAGAGCCTGTTTCGGAATCACCATTTGCGATCCGCGGCGTACCGATCGAGATCGAGATCGTCGACACGCTCAGCACTCGTGAGCAAGGGCTTTCCGGTCGCACCACACTTGGTGAACGCGAGGGGATGCTGTTTGTATTTGAAACTGCGGAGGTCTATCGTTTCTGGATGAAGGACATGATGTTCCCGCTCGACATTATTTGGATCGGAGAAGATTGGCGCGTTGTTGATATCACCCACAACGCACTCCCCACATCGTACCCAGCAACTTTTGCGCCACAAACACCCGCGCGCTATGTCCTTGAGGTGCCAGCGGGGACCGCCAAGAGAGAATCTTTTGCCATTGGCGATGAGGTGACCAGAATCATCCGCACCGGGCCATAGTTTCCAACGCTTCCCCGAGGGTGGTGTTTACAACTTGGAAAAAATATTTCCTGCGTGTTTGTGCACATTGTTGGGGTAGTACGCGGGGCGTATACTATGAAGACCTAAATATTTTTTGGTGTGCGGAGTGGTCTAGAGAAAGCACACTACAGACAAATTATTAACGCAGTAATCCACGGCACCATGTCCACAAAGAAGAGCGGGGTGAAGAGTGCGGCAAAGACCGCACCAAAGGCGAAAGGAGGGTCAGTCACGAAGTCGATCGGGCGCGAGATCCCGATCAAAAAGATCCGCAAGCGTGACGGATCGATTGTCCCATTCGACCTTGACCGTGCAGCATACGCCATTAGCAAGGCAATGAAGGCGACCGGCGAGGGATCACCAAAAGAGGCTGAATATATCGCCCGAAAAGTGCTTTCCGAGCTCCTAAAGCTCAACAAAATGGTGGCAAACTTCATCCCGACCGTGGAAGGGGTGCAGGACATTGTGGAGAAAGAGCTCATGCTCGAGGATTTTGTGACGACCGCCAAGGCGTACATTATCTATCGCCAGGAGCGTTCTCGTGTGCGTGCTGCGCAGGCCGAGGTGCCGGAGCGCGTGCGCAAGGTAACAGAAGAGAGCAAGAAGTATTTTCGTAATCAACTCGCTGAGTTCGTCTACTATCGCACCTACTCGCGCTGGATCCCTGAGGAGGGTCGCCGTGAGACGTGGATCGAGACAATCGACCGCTATGTGAACTTCATGCGCGAGAACCTGGGAAAGAAGCTCACGGAGGCTGAATACAACGAAGTGCGCGAAGCGATGCTCAACCAAGAGGCGGCTCCTTCAATGCGTTTGATGCAGTTTGCCGGTCCTGCAGCGCGCGCCACGCACGTCGCCGCATACAACTGTTCATTCATTGCGCCGACCAAGATCCGCGACTTTGGCGAGATCATGTATGTTCTCATGTGCGGTACCGGCTTGGGCTTCACTATTGAGAGTCGCAACGTCCAGCAGCTCCCGCAGATCAAAGAGCAGAGTGGCGAGAAGCTCCCGACGCACGTTGTGGCCGATAGCCGTGAAGGATGGGCGGATGCGCTCGTGGCCGGCCTTGATGCATGGTGGAACGGCAAGGATGTTGACTTTGATTTTTCGCAAGTGCGCCCATCTGGTGCACGACTTAAGACCTTTGGCGGTCGTGCTTCGGGTCCTGACCCGCTCCGCTCGGTTCTTGAATTTGGGCGCGAGAAGATCCTAAGGAAGCAGGGTCGCCGCCTCTCAAATATTGATGTGCACGACCTTGTCTGCAAGATCGGTGAAGTGGTGCTTGCGGGTGGCGTACGTCGCAGCGCCCTCATTTCACTTTCAGACCTTGATGACGCAGAAATGCGCGATGCCAAGAAGGGTCAGTTCTATTTGACCGAGGCACAGCGCAGTATGGCAAACAACTCTGCGGTCTATGAACAGAAGCCGACGAACGAAGAATTTTTGGATGAGTGGGTAGCGCTTATGAAGTCCCGATCGGGCGAGCGCGGCATCTTTAACCGCGGGGGATTGATGAAGACCCTTCCTGAGCGTCGTTTGAAAGCTCTTTCTGGCTTCATCCAGAACGGACGCCTTGTGGGAGCGATTGGCACCAATCCGTGCGGCGAAATCATCTTGCAGTCAAAGCAGTTCTGTAACCTCTCTGAGGTGATCGCACGCTCGACGGACACCGAGGCAACACTTTTGAAGAAAGTGCGCATCGCCACGATCTTGGGAACCTACCAATCAACCCTCACCAACTTCGAGTATCTCTCTAAAGACTGGAAGGATCACTGCGAAGCAGAGCGTCTGCTCGGTGTTTCGATCACCGGCCAGTGGGATTCTCCTGCCGCACGCAAGCCGGGCATTTTGGAGAAGCTCAAAGCAGAGGCGATTAAGGTCAATAAGGTGTACGCAAAGCGCTTCGGGGTGAATGAATCAACCGCGATCACGTGCGTAAAGCCGTCAGGCACGCTCTCACAAGTGGTGGATTCATCATCGGGAATGCACCCGCGCCACGCCGAGTACTACATCCGCCGCGTACGCATTTCTGCGACCGATCCGCTCTTTAAGATGCTTGCAGATCAGGGCGTGCAGTACGTCCCTGAAGTGGGGCAGACGATGGAGAATGCACACACCTTCGTGTTTGAGTTTCCCGTCAAAGCACCTAAAGGCTCGATATATAAGAACGACATCAGTGCCTTCGACCAGCTCGAGCACTGGAAAGTAGTGAAAAAGCATTTCACCGAGCACAATCCATCAGTGACGGTCTCGGTCTCTGATGACGAGTGGCTTCCGGTTGCGCACTGGGTCATGGAGAACTGGGATCTTGTGGGCGGTCTCTCATTCCTCCCGCGCGACAACCACGTCTATCGCCTGGCACCGTACGAAGCGATCAACAAAGAACGCCACGACGAGATGGTAAAGAAAATGGGCACGATCGACTTCTCGCGCATTGTCCTCTACGAAAAGGATGACAATACTGAGGTAAAGAAAGAACTTGCGTGCGTTTCGGGTGTCTGTGAAGTAGACACGATCCCACAGCAGGCGTAGACAGAGAACAAAAAATCCTGCCATTGGCAGGATTTTTTGCGGAGTACTTTACAAAATGGACAGTTGGAAGGTAGATATGGGGCGGTAGTGTCAAAGGTAGCACGCCCTGTCGTCAACGGAGGAAGTACCAGTTCGACCCTGGTTCGCTCCATATCTGCCTTTCAACTATCTACAAAGTACATATCCTATTGTAATATTGCAACATTACAATAGGATATGTATATCATATATCGCATGAATAGCCACCGCAACATTCTGTTGTGGATAACAATAAATACACCAAAAATCAAGGCGTTTCGAGCAATCGAAACGCCTTGATTTTTGGGTGGGGTATGCCATAGTTACCACAGGTTAGGTTTTAGGGCATACCTCTGCCCGTGAAGAGGATTGTGGAGGAATGGATTATGTCCATCTCGCTAATAATCATTGTTTCGGCTCGTCACGTTGATGGAGATGAGCGCGTTCGGTATCGTGTGTACAAAAGGGAGGAACGACCGGCAAAACCGAGTGTCGGCGAAGATTTTGTGGTATCGGGTGCCGAGGGTATTGAGGGTGTGGTGGAGAGAATACGGAACGGTGAACATACCGTGGAAGTTCATGTTGAAGTTGAAAAACCTGAGGATCTCGAGACGCTTCTTGGTCGAGTTCGCGGGTGGGGAAAAAGAAGCTTTTGAACATTGCGGAGTACTCCGCCTGCAGAGATTTTTCCTGCAGGCGGTTTTGTATATTGATTTTTTACTAAAAATATGCTATAATAGTATTCTTGCGCTGGATTGCTGCTCCGACATTTTTTGTCGGGGAGGAAAGTCCGAACACTTGCCGCTTTCGGGCGGCAGCAGGGTAGCGGGTAACGCCCGTCGCGTCCGTGGTACGACGGCGCCGAGGTGCGAGCAGAGACGCCGAGGTGCGAAAGCGCCGAGGCGCCGAGCACTAAATGAATTTAGTGCTCGGCGAGTCCCGATGGCAACGTCGGGGGTGAAACGGCTAAATCCTTACCTGAGTGCAAGGCCGTGTCCCGACTTCGGTCGGGAAGTGCCGCTTGAGCCGTGCAGTAATGTACGGCCCAGATAAATAGCGATCCATTGAGTGCCGCAAGGTGCTCGAGGACAGAATTCGGCTTATAGGCGCAAGCGTACCTGTGGAGAACCCCCGTGAAAAACGGGGGTTCTTCTTTTTTGTGTGTGATATAATTATGTTCAATATTCAAATTATTAGCGACGTAGGGCGAGAAAGACAAAAAAGTTCATTTTTTTGTCTTCGAGCCGAGGAGCTAACATAGGTGAATACCCGTGGCTTGTTTGGAGGAACCTTTATCAATTCACCACGCACTGTACTTTATATGGATGAACAATTACTCGCCGGCGAAGCAAAAGCAGCAACGCCGTCACTATGGGATCGAATCGCATTCTGGGCGCTTTTGGTAGGATTTTTTGGCGGACTCTTGTTCATGGTTCCTGGGGTCGCCTTTCCGCTTGGTGTGGGACGCGGATTCGTGTTCTCGGCCGGTATTGCGGTCTCGTTCCTTGCGTGGCTCTTTGCGCGCATGAAAGAGGGGAGATTCCTGTTTCCGAAGAGCATGCTCCTGGGAGCGCTCGCACTGATTCCCGCATCCGTAATCCTTTCGGGAGTGTTCTCAGCAACACCCGCGCTCTCATTCTTGGGTGTGGGTGGCGAATCAGGGACTGTTGCTACGGTCGCACTCTTTGCGCTTGCCGCGTTCCTTGCCTCGATCTTCTTTCAATCGCGCTCACGCATTGCGTACCTCTTTGGCGGACTCATGGCGCTCGGGGGCTTTGTGTTTCTGTATGAGATCCTTGTGGTGTTGGTACAGACGGGTATTGTTCCTGCGATCTCGATCCCGGACCACTTGATCGGTTCATGGAGCGATATCGCGATATTCTTTGGGCTCTTGCTCGTGATCGCGCTCGCAACACTTGAAACCATGCCGCTCGCCAAGCCAATCCGCACGATCGTCTGGGCAGTATTCGCTGCCTCACTCATTGCGCTTATTGTTTCCAATTTCCTCCTTGCGTGGATCGTCGTCGGCGTGTTCGCCCTCATGGTGTTTGTCTATGCGCTTTCGTTCGGTCGCATTGGGAAAAGTTCCGTCGTTCCCGCAAGTATCCCCACGCTTTCGTTGGTGGTGATATTCCTTGCGCTCATTTTCTCGATCTTCAATTCGTTTTTGTACACGAACTTGGTGTCGCGCGGCGTACTCCTCCCCCAACGTGTGCTTGAAGAGTCGGCGCGCCCCAACTGGCAGGGGACACTCGCCGTGACGAGCAAAGCACTTGCCCAAGACCCGATCTTTGGTGCAGGTCCAGGACGATTCGTCAGTGCATGGGTACAGCACCGCCCAGCGAACGTGAACGCTGATCGGATCTTTTGGAATGCCAACTTCGAATCAGGCATTGGTGTTATTCCGAGTTTTGCGGTGACGAATGGCGCGGTGGGAATCATCGCGTGGGTTGCTTTCCTAGTGATCTTCTTCTTTGTCGGTTTCCGTGCCATGCTTCTTTCGACGGTTGACCGCCTCCAGCACTATCTCATCACGTCGTCATTCTTGGGCGCGCTCTATTTGTGGATCTTTGCGCTCTTGTATGTGCCGACCTTTATGATGCTCGCGCTCGCTTTCCTCTTTACGGGAGTATTCCTGGCATCGCTCGCGCGTGCTGGTGTGATCAAGAATTACGACATGTCGTTCCTTACGGATCCGCGTGCGGGATTTATTGCGGTCTTCACCCTCATTACGCTCTTTGTAGGAACGGTGACCGGCGGGGCACTGCTCACGAAACGCTTCCTTTCATTCGTGTACTATCAGAATGCTTTGGCGGGTGTCTCGGCGGGCGACGTACAAAAAGCAGAGAAAAACATCCAAAGTGCGCTCCGCTTGAGCAAGCTCGATCTTTACTATCGCGATGGATCGACTATCAAGATACAAGAAGCACGTGAACTTCTTGCTACACAGAGTTCTGCGGCAGCACCGCAGTTCTCTCAAGTGGCAACGGAGATCCTTGACCGCGCATCCCTGGCAGTCAAAGCTGATCCCACCAATTACTTGAACCATCTAGCACTCGCGCGCGCGTACGCCGCACTCCTTCCGGTCTTGAGCGAGGACCAGCGTGCGCGCTCGTATGAGCTTGCACAGAAGAGCTATGCAGACGCCCGCGTGCTCAACCCGCAGACGCCCACGATCGCACTCGAAGAGGCGCGCATGGAACTTGCGCTCAGTAACGTTGAGGGGGCAAAGAAAAAGATCATTGAGGCGCTCGTGATCAAGAGCGACTACACTGAAGCGATCTTCCTCTTCTCGCAGATCCAAGAGAGCGAAGGAAAGCTCAAAGACGCGATCGTTTCCGCAGAAGCAGCGTCGCTCCTTGCACCGCAAGACATTGGTATATTCTTCCAGCTTGGACTTCTCAAGTACAAAGATGGGGATTATCGCGGTGCGATCGCGGCATTCGGCCGTGCAGTTGATCTCAATCCCTACTACGCGAATGCAAAGTATTACCTCGGTTTAAGCTACAGCAAAGTTGGCGATCGCGCGAAAGCGATCGAACAACTCGAAGGTGTTGCCGCTCTCAACCCGGATAACCAGGCGGTGAAAGATGCACTCAATCGCGTGCGCGGCGGCAGTGCCGAACCGGAAGATGAACCGGCCGAGGAAGAAGATACTCCGCCAGTAGAAGAGTCTCGTTCGTAGTCCCCCTACAGAATGGTCGAGCGTATTTTCTCGCTGTTTCAGAAGGAGTGGCATCGGTTGACCGATGCGGCGATCCTGCTCGCGCTCTTCGCGCTCCTCTCACAGCTCTTGGCGCTGGTGCGCGATCGTATCTTTGCGCACCAGTTCGGGGCGGGGGAGACCCTCGATCTCTATTACGCCGCGTTCCGCATTCCTGACCTGCTGTTTGCGCTCGTGGCATCGTTCGTGTCGGCGGCAGTCATCATCCCGCTCTTCGTTGATCGCGCCGAGCGGTCACCGGAAGAAGCCCAGGTTTTTTTCGGGCGTGTGTTGGCAGTCTTTTCTGCAACGCTCTCGATCATGGCGTTTGGTGTTGCGCTCGCGCTACCACTTCTTCTTGATCGGTTTTTCCCGAGCATTGCGCTGGAATCGCGCGACGAGTTTCTTGTTCTATCACGAATACTCCTCCTCTCGCCGATCCTTCTGGGTATTTCAAGTATCTTGGGAAGTGTTGCACAGGCGCATAGAAAGTTTTTGGTCTATGCGCTTTCCCCGGTGCTCTACAATGTCGGCATTATTTTGGGTGTGCTGTTCCTGTATCCGGTTTGGGGCGTTGTCGGGCTGGGTATGGGTGTTGTGTTGGGGGCGCTTCTCCACATGGCGGTGAATATCCCCGCGATCGCCGCACTCCCGCCACGCTTCTTGTGGCGCGGTACAGTGCATGATATCAAGAGCGTGATAGTGCTCTCTCTCCCGCGCACACTCGGGCTTTCCTTGGGTCAGATCACACTCTTTGTGCTCATTGCGTGGGCAGCGCTCCTCCACGAAGGATCGGTGACCGTTTTTACCTTCGCCTTCAATTTGCAGTCGGTCCCGCTCTCGATCATCGGGGTGAGTTTTTCTGTTGCGGCATTTCCGACCCTCGCACGGTTCTATGCAGAAAAAAATACGACCGCATTTTTGGATCACATGATGGGTGCGGCGCGCCAGATCATTTTTTGGTCGCTTCCGGCAGTTGTACTCGCGATCGTGCTGCGCGCACAGGTGGTACGCACGATCTTGGGATCGGGGGCGTTCACCTGGGACGACACGCGCCTCACCGCCGCGGCATTCGCACTCTTTGCGGTCTCGCTTGCCGTGCAGAGCCTCATTTTGCTCTTTGTGCGTGCATATTACGCGGCAGGGAATACGAAGACACCGCTCTGGGCAAGCGGTATCGGTGCGGTGACGACAATTGGTGCGACTATTATATTGCTCCCGCTCTTTGCTGAAGAAAGCATGATCCGCTCGACCCTTGAAACACTTCTGCGGGTTTCGGATGTTGCGGGGACAGAAGTCCTCGCACTCCCACTCGCGTACACGATCGGCGTCTTTCTTCAGGGGTGGATCCTCCTGGGGCTCTTTCGGCGGGATTTTGGCGCGTACGGCGCACTCCGCAGAACCATCGCACAGAGCGCCCTCGCCGCTCTCATGGCCGGTGGCGTGGCGTATGCCGTACTCGACGGCATGAGCAGGGCAATCTCACTCGATACGTTCTGGGGCGTGTTCTTGCAGGGTTTGGTCGCAGGAGTTTTGGGGATCATCACGGCGGCGCTTACCCTCAAAGCGCTCAAGAGTCGTGAATATGAAGAAGTGGCACGTTCGATCCATGCACGGTTCTGGAAGGAGAAGGTTATCGCACCGAGCCCTGAGGAGTTGTAAGTTATATATAATACAAAACCTCCGCGACGTGCCGTCGCGGAGGTGTCTTAATGCGCTGGGGGGACTATTTTGTCCCAGTGGCGCGCTTTCTTGCTCCCACTATCTCATGTGGGCGTTTGATGCCGAGAACTTCACGGCCTGAATTGGCGTGGCGCTCGACGGCAGGAGTGTCACCAGAGATAATGGCCTCGCCGTTGTTTCCGCCGCTAGCCGCGTTCTCGGCCTGGATGCGTGCGTAGATCTCCTCACGATGCACCGCAATATGCTTCGGCGCATTGACACCGATACGTACTTGGTTGCCTTTTACGCCGAGAACCGTGACGGTTACTTCGTCGCCGATCATGAGCGTCTCACCAACGCGGCGGGTTAAGATCAACATTCTGTAACTCCTTTTTAGAGGTTCAAAAACCCCGGCTACGCCTGTATCCGGGAACTAGAGCATATTGTACCATATACACAGAAAAATGCAAGTTTCTGCATGAGCATTTTCGCGAACGAGCAACGTCGAGCAAAGCCACAAAAACTCGCTTTTTTGGACATTTTTCGGTAGTATGACCCTACTATGCGTGAACCTATCCGCCACATCAGGAATTTTTCCATCATCGCCCACATCGACCACGGCAAGTCCACGCTTGCTGACCGGATGCTGGAACTTACCGGCACGATCGAGAAGCGCAAAATGAAGGACCAGGTCCTCGACTCGATGGATCTTGAGCGTGAGCGCGGCATCACCATCAAGATGCAACCGGTGCGCATGGAGTACAAGCACGAGGGCGAACCGTTCATTTTGAATTTGATCGACACGCCGGGCCATATCGACTTCTCATACGAAGTGTCCCGCGCGCTCAAGGCGGTTGAAGGGTCCGTGCTCCTTGTGGATGCCACGCAGGGCGTCCAGGCGCAGACACTCACCGTTCTTGCCACCGCGCGCGAGCTTGGCGTGGTGTTGGTTCCGGTGGTTAGCAAGATCGATTCACCGCTGGCACGCACCGAAGAGGTGAAAGAAGAAGTGGCGAAGCTCATCGGGTGTAGCGTTGAAGAGGTGCTTGAAGTGTCAGGAAAGACGGGTGACGGTGTTGAGCATTTGATCCGGGAGATCATTCGTCGCGTGCCGCCGCCGTCGCGCGAGCAAACGAACGGCCTGCGTGCGCTCGTTTTCGATTTTTCATATTCAGAACACAAGGGGATCATTCTCTACGTGCGCGTGTTTGAGGGAAGTGTGGCGCGCGCCGATGAGTTGGTGCTGGTGGCCGCAAAAGAAAAGTGTTCGGCGCTTGCGGTGGGCATTTTCCATCCCGACCCGCGCGACAAGGATCGCTTGGAGGCGGGAGAGATCGGCTACATCGTGACCGGTATCAAGAAGCCGGGTGTTGCATCGGTGGGAGATACTATTACCACGCAACGCGCCCCGCTTGAGGCGTTGCCTGGGTATATGAACCCTCGACCGGTGGTCTGGGCGTCGCTCTATCCGGAAAGTCAGGATGACTTCACCGCGCTCCGTCAGGCACTCGAGCGCTTGCGTCTCACGGATCCCGCTCTTTCATTCGAAGAAGAGGCGTCCACGATCCTTGGACGCGGTTTTCGCGCTGGGTTCTTGGGGATGCTCCACCTCGAGATCATCAGTGAACGCCTCACCCGTGAATTCGGTATTACGCCTGTGATGACAACCCCGTCGATCACGTACGAAGTTGAGTATACGAATGGCAAGAAGGAAACGATCTACACGCCGGCAAAATTCCCCGACCACGGCACCACCAAAGTGATCCTCGAGCCGTGGGTGACGGTTAAGATCATTCTTCCACCTGAATACGTTGGCCCCCTCATGGTGATGCTCTATGATCACGAGGCAGAGGTGGGGGAGACGGAACTTTTTGGCGACAATCGTACGGCGATCACCGCACAGCTTCCGCTTCGGGAACTGATGCGCAATTTCTTCGATGAGCTTAAAAGTGTGACCTCCGGGTTTGCCTCGCTTTCGTACGAGATCGTAGGCATGCGTTCGGCAGACGTGGCGCGCTTGGACGTGCTGGTTGCCGATGAGCCGGTGCCCGCATTTGCAAAAGTGGTATCACGCAAGAAGATGGAGCGCGAGGCCGAAAGCTCGGTTGAGCGCCTGCACAAGGTACTCCCGCGACAGATGTTCGTCACCAAGATTCAAGGACGCGGCATGGGGCGGATCATTTCATCACGAACGCTCTCCGCCATGCGCAAGGACGTTACCGGATACCTTTACGGCGGTGACATTACGCGCAAAATGAAACTTCTCGAGAAGCAAAAGAAAGGAAAGAAGAAAATGAAAGAACACGGGAAAGTGAATATCCCTCAGGATGTTTTCCTCAAGATGATCAAGGGAGAATAGTGCCGTACGTCCATATTTGGCGAACTAACTTTTTTCTTAAAGCAACGTCAGCATTATGTCAGTTTGGATGAGATGCGCGAAGTCGTCGAGCACTGAACCGAGACGTACGTAATGGTACGGCGAAGGGAGGAGCGGAGGAGCTGAAATGCGGAGCATTTCTGAGCCGGAGCGCGACGGCGCGAGGTGGGGGCTGCAAATTTTTCAGCAGAAAAATATTGTGGCCCGAACCAAAGCAGATCGCCAAACTGGCATAATGAGTACTATACTTACAACACCAAAGCGGGAGCGGCGTACATAAGTACCATACTCAAAATGATGAGAATGGAGAAAACTGTCCAGGCTGTTTTGATACGGCGATTGTGTTTTTTGTCGAAGAGGACCATATGATCTTTGTGGTAATATGAACAGTATACCATGAGTATGCACCAGCAAAAACGAGGGAGGGGAATGCAGGGGAAGTTTGTCCATTCGCCCATCTTTTTAGCTTTTTTGGTCATTCTCGCACTATTTCTTTTGAAGGCGGTGTGGGATCTTTTTGAAAAATCACAGGACGCGCGTATTGCGGCAGAAAGCGTTCAGCGTGAGTATGAAGAACTCGTGGTGCGCGAGGCGGCGCTCAAGGAAAGTCTTGCACGCCTCGAGAGTCCTGACGGAGTTGAATCAGAGATACGACAAAAATTCGGCGTGGTGAAAGAGGGAGAGGAGGTGGTCATCGTCCTTCCTGAAGATCCTACCAATGCCAAGCAAGGCATGGAGAAAGAAGAAGGGTGGTGGCAAAAATTCCTCAGTTTCTTTCAATAATGGTGCGGGTAGGGAGAATCGGTCACGAGTTACTAAGTATTTTTCTCGCTCGCTCGAAAAATTCTAAGTACTCTCGACCCCGACTCGCTGTCGCAGGGCGACATGCTCCGTCTTTCGATTCTCGACGCGAGTGAAGTAGTTCACTCGCTCATCCCTTACACAAAAGCCGCCCGGAGGCGACTTTTCTGGTGCGGGATGCGAGAATCGAACTCGCGCTTACTGCTTGGGAAGCAGTCGTCCTACCACTAAACTAATCCCGCCTTGTGGACCATACCGGAATCGAACCGGTCACCTCTTCCATGCCATGGAAGCGCTCTACCAAATGAGCTAATGGCCCGCATGCCAAAACATCCTACCACGCAGAGCCGTTTTTTCAACCAAAACAAGATTCAAAAAGCTTGCGTGCCGTGGTATACTATACCTATTACCAACCATACATTACCAGAATAAGCGTTGTTCAGGCGCTTGTATCTAAGATCTGTCATATGAAGCACGTTGCTATTTACACCACCCCAACTTGCGGTTATTGCAAAATGGCCAAAGAGTTTTTTGCAGCAAACAATGTTCCGTTCGAGGAGTATGACGTTGCGGCAAACCTTGAAAAGCGCCAGGAAATGGTCGAGAAGAGCGGCCAGATGGGCGTTCCGGTCATTACCGTCGATGATAATCTCATCATCGGCTTCAATAAGCCGCGCCTCGCGGAACTTCTCGAAGTTTCTGCATAATTCTCGGTAGAGGATTTTAAAAAATGCCCCGACTTCTCGGGGCATTTTTTGTTTTAGGGGCATATGCTAGAGTAACGATACGCCCTCGTAGTTCAATGGATAGAACAGCCCCGTCCTAAGGGGCTGATGCTGGTTCGATTCCGGCCGAGGGCATCGAGCGAAGCGAGAATCCCGGCCGGAATCGGACGGGAGGGGGTCGGGGAACGGTAGTTCCCCGTGGAGGAAAGAATTGAGAACCGTGGGTTCTCAAAGAGGAGCGGAGCGACGAGTTCGATAGCGAAGCGTCCGGCCGAGGGCATCAAAATCTTGTTTTTCCGCCTATGTTTGCTATAGTGGGGCGTATGGATCCGAAAGAACGCGAGCTCCTTGAAGAGACCCTCTCCCTTGCACGAGAGAACAATGAGATGCTTCACTCGATAGAGCGCAGCATGCGTTTGTCGCGCGTATTTCGTATTCTGTACTGGGCGCTGATCATCGGATCTGCTATCGGAGCGTACTACTATTTCCAGGATTCCGTTCAGTCGCTCTTTGAGCTCTACAACAAGATGTTGCAGGTCTCTGCTGACTTCAGCAAGATCGGCGACACTTCAAAAGAAGGGTTGATCAACATCTTTAACAGGCCAGTTGCACCATAAGGCATTGGGCCCTATTGGAAAGAAAATTGTTCCCCAAATTTATTTGTCGTGGTAGTTGTCTTGGCTAGACAAGGCATGTTCCGGGAAGTATATTCTAGCGGTAGAGAAAAATAATTTTGCCGAGGTAGCTCAGTTGGTTAGAGCGTCCGCCTGAAGAGCGGTAGGTCGGCGGTTCGAATCCGCCCCTCGGCACTAGTACAAAAACACCCGATATTTAATATCGGGTGTTTTTGTACTCAGGACTAATATGCCCTTATTTTACAATGTCCGAACTCATCTTTAACAAATAAGTCACACCTGTTACTTGACCGTCTGTACAAATAGAGAAATATGTGGTATGTTTACGGTCGACAGTTCTTTTACAGAACGCAAACCAAACATACATTCCTGGAGAAAAAGTGATGGCACGGCAAAAGTGGAGTCCAGAGATTGTCGCAAAGGCAATCAAAGAACTGCACACGGCTGGATCTCGCTTGGATCACAGCTATGTGCGAAAACAGAACCGCATTCTTTTGTGGGCGGCAAATAAATACATTGGCACTTGGAAAAAAGCAATCGAAGCCGCTGGAATTGATTACAGTAGCATTCGGTTAATTGCTGAGGCTGTGCAATGGAGTCGCGAGCGTGTGGTTGAAGAAATAATCGCTCTTAATCAGTCTGGGCAGTCTCTAAATTCAAACTACGCTCAGAGTACTCACCCGCAGCTATATACTGCTACGCTTCGATACTACGGGTCGTGGGGTGATGCTGTAGAAGCTGCCGGTTTTGACTATAGTCAGGAACGGCGAGTGCAGCCTTTCCGACCTGGAACCGAAGAGCGCGTCGTTGCTGACATAAAAGCTCGAGTCGCCGCCGGTAAACACATTGGGGGCGGAGCCGTATCAAGAGAAGACCGAGGTCTTTACGCCGCCGCACACCGAGCATTTCCTGGTTCAAAGTACTGGGAAAAGGCTTTACGTGCTGCTGGGATCGACCCGGATCAACTTCCAGACTCTAAAGAAATTTGGGCTCGGGAGGTTGTGCTCGAAACAATAAAAGAGCGTGCTCGGAAGGAAGAACCTTTGTATTCTTTCTACCTGATGAAGAATGGTCTTGGTGGCCTGACTGCCGCAGGGAGAAGAATATTCGGTAGCTGGAAGGAAGCGGTTGAAGCTGCAGGTCTCAACTATGAATCAGTTCGGGCAGTTAGGCATAACTATTGGACAGAGTCTACGGTAATTGATGGGATCAAGGATTACGCCGCAATAGGAAACAAGCTTAGTCTGAAAAGTACCCAGAAGGAACGAGCTGATCTGATTGGTGGTGCCATAAAGTGCTTTGGGAGTTGGGATCGGGCAGTTACAGCCGCAGGTTTTGACTATCGTGAGCACTGCAAAGTACGATCGACGAAATTTTGGCTCAATCAGCTTCGATTAGAAGCGTACCAAGAAATCATGCGGCAACGTCGTATCAGGCGCGTGAAAACAACTCGTGTAACCAAACGAAGAGGAACCAGATAATGGGCGAACTATTCCACTTGCACCGAGAAGTCCTGACCCTTCCTGTCAGCAAGATTGTTGAACCGGAATTCCAACTCCGTGTCTACTATGACGAGGAAAAACTGCTCGAACTCGCCAACGCCATGGAAGCAGAAGGCATGTTCTATCCTTTGATGGTCAGCGACCGCGGAGATGGAACCTATGAAGTCCATGCAGGATCCCGTCGGCTTCGAGCAGCTCGTCTCAAGAAATATGACGAGGTTCCTGTTGTCATCGTCAAACTTGACGGTCCAGCTCACGCACTCCAACTGGCTTTGATGGAAAACCTTCAGCGCCAGGACCTTGATCCTTTTGAGGAAGCTCGTGGTTTCCTCCGACTTGTTTATGAGTACGGGATGAGTCAAAAGGAAGTGGCCGCGAGTTTGAAACAGTCCGAGGCTTTTATTCGCAAGCGGCTTGCGTTGCTATCTCTGCCTGAATCTGTGCAGGACCGCATCGCTTCTGGCGAACTCGGACTACACTATGCTTCAACGTTGGTGAAGCTTTCAACTGGTGAAGAGCAGTCTCATTATGCTAATCTTGCTGTCGATAAGAACCTGACACAAGCTGAACTGAGAGCGTTTATCGCCAAAGATCAAGAATTGGAAGTGAGGGTGGTAACCAAGGGTGTTTCGGTCGAAAAGATCATTGCCCAAGTCGCAATCCAAAAACGCTGGTTCCGCAAAGTCACTGGGAAAATTAATCTCCGTAACATGTCGGCTGAGGAGCGGCAACGGATTGCTCATGAGCTGCAAGATCTCGAAACGGTTATACGAACCACTCGTGGATTTTTTGCAACCCAAGAAGCGAAGTCAGCAAACGAGGTCGTTTTCTCAGGATATGTCCAGCACACTCCTAACAATCATGGACAGGAATGGACCACCCGTGATCTTAATCGAATCACAGCAAAGGACCGTCCGTCCGATGACATTCTCTCCGGAGAGCTCGGGAGAACAAGGGCTGCAATCGCGGGTATGCGTTCGAAGATAGGCAAGTAAGAAGCTTGCTTGGGTCAAAGCGGCATCCCCTGATGGATGTCGCTTTTTTTATATAAATACTACTGTATGGTGCTACCCCTGCTTCACGCGCACATTTTGCATTTTGGTCTTGTCGAGTTTGGAGAGCTTGATGGTGAGGAGTCCGTGTTTCTGGGACGCTTCAACAGTGTCGGTCTCGACCTCTTGAGGAAGACTTAAGGTTCGTGAGAATGCGCCCCAGTAGAGTTCTCGATAGAAATAGTCGTGGTCGGCGATCGTGATCGGTGCATCGCGCCGTCCTTTTATGGTGATCGTTTCACGCGTCGCCGTGACGGAAAGGGTATCAGGGGATACGCCGGCAACCATTGCCTGCACAATGATCTCGCGGTCGGTCTGGTACACATCCACGGCAAGCTCACCTTCCTCGGGGTCGAGAGGGGCTGTCACGGGAGCGATCTTTGTGGCGACCGCAGGCTGTGTTGACGCGAATCCACCAGGGCGGGAAGCGGAAATCGGAGGCATATCAGAAGCATCATGTTCGTCTTCTTCTTCAAGGTTGATCGTTCCGGTCAAACGCTCAAAGAATGAGCGCTTATCCTTCTCCTTTTCTTTGCCGGTGAGTGTGAACATAAAGGACGAAATGCTAAATAAATATAATTATGAAATAGGTTCAACAGGGTAGATGCGCTTCACTTTTTCAAAGATGAGGATAATGCCAACAATGATCGCCCAAAAGATCGCAAATATTCCCAGCGCATCACCAACACTCTGTGCTTGTATTATAGAAAAGTTAAATCCAGTGTGCAAGGCGATCGCGGCAACAAGGCCCACGAATCCGGCGACAAATCGCACCCCAAAACTCTTGTAGAACGCTAATCCAAGTGCAACACCGATGAGCGCCGATGAGGCAACATGGAGCAGGGTCGCCCCGATGAACCGCAAGTGACCATTCATGATCCCAAACAAGAGCCCGCTGTGAGTGATCGTGTCGAGAAGATAGAGCGAATTCTCCATCGCGGCAAACCCCAGTGCGACTGTGATGAGGTACACGAGCGCATCAACAGGCTCGTCAAAATATCTGCTCGAGAGTGCGATGAGCGCCACCGCAAAATATTTAAAGATCTCCTCGGCGCCTGCAAAGAGCACCATCAAGTAAGGGTACTGTGCAAAAGCCGCGTCGTAAGACATCCCGGCAAGCCCAAGTATTTTTGAGGCGATCAAAAATATGTTTTTTTCGATTGGGATCACAGCAAGCGCGGTGATCATACCACCCAAGAATGCCAAGATTACAAGTGTGCGCGGTTCAGGGTTTTTGGCGTCCTCTTTAAGCCAAAACCAGAGCCAGAGGAGTGCGGGAAGAATCCCTCCAGCAAAGGAGAGAAGCAGGATCTGTTCGTAGGTTAAGAGGATAGGTGGCATGCTACAAGAAGTGGATAAAAACCGTGGGAAAATCGATACGACACTTGATCGTGGAGCAGAAAAAATTCTGCGGCGTATTGATGATACGGTAAGGAATTTTTTCGGGGAACGACGAGTGGCGTGCGGTTTTCACCGGGAGAGAGGCGCTTATTGTAGCAGGCTACCTATAAGGCCATGGGGATACCATAAGGATCCTGTCAGTACCGGAAGTGTGTGCTTCGGGATGCGCGCTCTGCATGATACCCCACAGTTCCTCGGTCTCGAACGGCATGAATGGGTGAAGCAGCGTCAGGGTGGTTTTGAGGATCCTATAGAGTACAAAGCGCGCGGCGGCCGCATCATCCGATGCTCCTTCCATGATACGCTTTTTGCTCTCTTCGATAATGATATCAGCAAATGTGTGCCACACATAATGGTAAAGACCTTCAGCGGCGAGGTGTAGGCGGAACGCATCAATATGCTCGGAGGTTTCTTTGGTGACGCGATCAAGCTCCAGAAGAATTTCTGTGTCACGCTCGGTCAATTGCGGAGCAGAGGACAGGTCGGTGCCTTCAGTATTGGTGAGGACGAACCGCGCAACGTTCCAGAGTTTATTCGCAAAGAGTTTGTATGCCCTGATCTTGTCCTCGGAAAGGTTCGTGTCGTTGCCCGCCGGTGCGCCAACGATGAGGGACATGCGTGCCGCATCAGCGCCATACTTTTCTATCATCGTGAGCGGGTCAATGATATTGCCGAGCGACTTGGACATTTTGCGGCCCTTTGAATCGCGCACCAGTCCGTGCATGTAGACGGTTTTGAATGGCGGTTCACCCAAGAGGTATCCAGACATAAGGATCATGCGTGCAACCCAAAAGAAAAGGATGTCGTAACCGGTTTCAATGACGCTCGTGGGATGAAAGCGCTTCAAATCCTCGGTTTGGTCAGGCCAGCCGAGCGTCGAGAACGTCCAGAGTCCCGATGAGAACCACGTGTCGAGCGTGTCGGGGTCTTGCTCCCAGTTTTCGCCTTCGGGCGCTTCGATTCCCGCATAGATCTCCTGATCTTTTCCTTCACCGCGGTACCACACGGGGATTCGATGTCCATACCAGATCTGGCGCGAGATGCACCAGTCATTTAAATTGTTGATCCAGTGGAAATAAATCTTCGCAAAGCGGTTGGGAAGGATCTCGATCTGACCGTTCTCGACCACCGTACGCATGAGATCTTTGAGTGTCGTGGTTGACCCCGAAGGAATACCCTCAATAGTCGAGTGAGCGAGGGTGAATTCTTTGCGGACGTTCACAAACCACTGCAGTTTGGGAAGTTGCTCGATCACCCCGCCAGTGCGTTCCGCAACGGGAATATTCTGTTGGAGCGCCTCCTCTTTTTCAAGTAACCCTTGGCTCTTGAGCCACTCCACAATGAGCGCACGTGCTTCTTTCACCTTTTTCCCTTGCACAAGCTCGGACTCAACACTCATTTTTGAGTATTCGTTGATGACGGGAATGACCGGAAGATCGTGGCGCTTGCCGATCTCAAAGTCGGTCATGCTGTGTGCGGGGGTAACACCCACAGCTCCGGTACCGAAGAGAGGATCCACGGCGAGATCGCCCACGATTTTTATCGAGAGCGGTACGCCGGCAAAGGTCACTGCAAAAGTCTGTCCGATGTACTTCTGATAGCGCACATCATCAGGGTGCACTGCCACAGCAGTGTCACCAACTTTTGTCTCCGGGCGCGTGGTGGCAACAGAAATAGGGAAGTCTTTCGCATAGCGGAAGGTGTAGAGTACTCCTGTTTCCTCGCGATACACCACCTCTTCATCAGAAACCGTGGTTTGTCCCTTCGGATCCCAGTTCACCACGCGGTAGCCACGGTAGATGAGACCATCATCATACATTTTCTTAAATGCAGTCCGCACGGCGCGGTTGCGCGCATCGTCAAGCGTGAATGCTTCGCGCGACCAGTCAACTGACGAGCCCATGGCGCGCACTTGCCCCACGATCGTATCGTGGCTTTCCTGTGCGAATTGTTCGACACGGCGCAAGAGCTCTTCACGACCAAGGTCGTGGCGATTCTTACCCTCCTCTTTGGCGATGATTCCTTCGACTTTTGATTGCGTGGCGATCGCGGCATGGTCGGTGCCGGGGAGCCAGAGGGTACGGCGCCCTTGCATGCGGGCATAGCGCGCCAGGATGTCCTCGATCACGAGCATCGCGGCGTGGCCCATGTGGAGCGTCCCTGTCACGTTGGGTGGAGGGAGCATCATCGAGAATGGGGGCTTCGCATCGTCCACGAACCCGTCGCGTGCGCAAGTATCGGGGTTAAAATACCCGCTGTCGTTCCAGAGCGCATAGGTGCGCTCCTCGGTGTCTTTCGGGCTGTAGGGCTTAAGCAATCGGTCGTCCATAATGTATCCACTGTATCACAGGATAACCCTTTACCACAAAGCCAAACCGCCACCCCGATACGGTCAGGGTGGCGGTTTTTAGTGCGAGAGGGGCAAACAATTACCCGATCTTTTTCGGTGCGTAGTCGGCAGGCGCGTTCGCTAAATACTCTTCGAGCGTTGCACGCGAGAGGAGTCCTTCCTGTGCGCCCACTTTCTGCACGACCGACATCGAGTTGATCGGTGCCCAGCGGAGCGCATCCTCTACGCTCTTGCCGAGGGCAAGTGCCGCAGTGAATGCCGAGGCGAATGAGTCGCCGGCACCCGTGCGCTCGTAGGGCGGATTCGGGTCAGGGTAGGGTGGCATGAACCATGCGCCCTCACTGTTTGCGGCGTAGGCACCGCGCGGACCGTCGGTGATAACGGCAATCTTGGGTCCAACAGCGAGCATCTTCTTGGCGAGTGTTCCCGGATCTGATTCGGTGTCTTTCAAAATGAGCCGCGCTTCCTCCACATTGCAAAAGAAGACTTCTGTGTGTTCATAGATACCTTTGAGTGTTTCGGTGCCGAGTTTGATCTGGAATGTTCCCGGTTGGAAGGCAAGCCGTACGTTCGGGTGTGCGGCAAGGTAGGAGGCGATTTCTTGGTGGTAGGGAATTGAATTCTCGCCCATTGAGGAGAGGTAGAGCCACTTTGGTTCGCCGATCTCAGGAAGTTTGTACGGATATTCCTCATGCTTGATCAGGATCGTGCGGTCATCGCGATGCCAGAGTACGTAGTGGTAGTTGGTTTTCTTTCCTGGATGTACAGTGACAAACGTTGTGTCCACTCCTTGTCGCTCAAGTTGCGCCAGGCACTCGCGCCCATTGTCGTCGTCTCCCAAATTAGCGATGAGCCCTGAACGGAGTCCGAGTCGTGCCGCAGACACCGCCGCATTTGGGCTATTGCCGACTGCAGAAACGACTTTCACCGACTCGAACGGGATCTTCGCGCCGTTGATGAGGCAAAGTTTTTCATCCGGGTCGCCGTCGTCGCGATGGACGCTTGCTTGATTGATGCGAATGAATGCATCGGTAGTAATGTCGCCGAGAGCCAAAAAGTCAAAATCTGAGCGTGAGGATCCTTCCATGGTGTGTATCGAAACAAAAACGAATGATAATGTTTCCAAGTATATCATAGACCTGCCGCGCAATAATTTTCGTAACGAAATTTTCGGTTTTCGTGCGAGACGAAGTTGAAAATTTTGATGAATATCAGTAGATATTGAGAAAAATTTTCAACAAGGCGGAGCCGAAAACCGGAAAGTGCAGTAGAAAAGGTATTGAGTGGTAGGTCGTAATGAAGAAAAAACGTAATGTTTTCCACAGTATTTTCCTTGGAACCGTGAGTGTTGCACGGTATACTATATTCAATACATGAACTTGTTTCGGAACACTTTTCGACAAACGAGGCTTTTTCGCATTTTCGCTGTCCTTGTGTGGGGAGGGGGACTCGTTGTGGTTCCTGTCTCTGCATCCGCACTCTCATTCTCCGACACGATCACCCGTCTCAACACCACCGCTGATTCGTTCCGCACTGCCCTCATCGCCATCCCCGCAACCACCCTCCGCACGACCAACGAAGTGATGACGCTCACCGCCGATCAACTCCACGAGAACGTCACCACTGCATTCGCCCGCACCCAGGCAAGTGTTGCCACGCTCACCGAAACGGTAAGCA
>Ga0208375_1001045_pt1 | contig 33614 bp, 31 predicted proteins | sample RifOxyD1_FD_184038 | JGI IMG/M metagenome (GOLD analysis project Ga0208375, IMG submission 184038) | Soil microbial communities from Rifle, Colorado - Rifle Oxygen_injection D1 (SPAdes) | ecosystem: Environmental > Terrestrial > Deep subsurface > Rock core/Sediment | place: Rifle, Colorado... | reverse complement strand
TGCTAAACAATCTAAAATTAAATCTTCACCCCGACAAAGTCTCTATCAAAACTCTCGCTTCGGGAGTGGATTTTCTCGGTTGGGTACATTTTCCAGATCATCGAGTGTTGCGGACGGTGACGAAAAAGAGGATGTTGAGGAGGATTAAAAATGATTTGCGCGATGAAGTTATCTGCTCATACTTAGGAATGTTGAAGTGGGGGAATGGATATAAATTGAGGCGAGAAATATTGAATCTTGGCAACTAGCATTAGACACTTATTCACGACCGTGAATAAGTGTCTAATGCTAGTTTTGGTGGTTTAGTTTGAATGTGTTAAAGTTTTGGCAATGAATTTGAGTTTTAGAAAAAAAATGATCTATCTCGACACAGCCAGCACCACCCCGGTAGATAAGCGGGTTTTTAGAGCGATGAAGCCGTATTTCAACGCTAAATTCGGCAATCCGGCTAGTTTGCATCGGCTGGGTACGGAAGCTGATCGGGCGGTAACTATCGCTCGTCAACAAACGGCTGATTTTCTCCAGGCCCACCCGGATGAAATTTATTTTACCAGTGGGGGAACGGAGGCTCTGAACTGGGCTATTTTCGGAGTGACCAGACTTTTTACCACCCCTAAACATCTAGTGATCAGCGCCATCGAACACGAAGCAGTGATCGAGCCGTGTTTATGGTTGGAAAAACAAGGCTGGAAATTGACGCTAGTCTCGCCGGACAAAAATGGCCTGATTACACCGGAGGCGGTTCGAGCGGCCATGACCACGGAGACTGTTCTGGTAGCGGTGATGACTGCTAACAACGAAATCGGCACCATTCAGCCGATCAGAGAGATTGCCAAAGTGATTCGGGCTGAACGGAAAAATCGTAACAATCATCTGCCTTATTTCCTAACCGATGCTTGCCAAGCTCCGCGAGCGGTAGATTTGGCCGTCGATAAGTTAGGAGTCGATTTGTTGGTTTTGAATGGTTCAAAAATTTATGGCCCAAAGGGGATAGGCGCTCTCTTTATCCGCCGCGGTGTCAATATCGAACCTTTACTTCTTGGCGGCGGTCAGGAAGCCGGCCAGCGTAGCGGGACCAGTAACGTGCCTGGCATTGTGGGACTGGGGGAGGCGCTGATGATTTGTGCCCGGGAACGCGAAGCGGAAAAAGCGAAGCTGACTCCCCTGCGTGATTTTTTGGCAACGGAAATAACCAAGAAAATTCCGGAGGCTTTTATCAATGGTGACCCGACCAATCGCCTGCCATCCAATTTGCATTTGACTATCCCCGGCTTGTTGGGCGAACAATTAGTGATTGAACTATCGGCTAAAAATATCTTTTGTTCAGTCGGTAGCGCTTGCTCGGTTTTCGGCACTGGTGGTTCGCGGACCTTGCGAGCGATCGGTTTGACTCCTCAATTGGCGGAGAGTTCTCTGCGTTTTTCTCTTGATCTAAAAACTACAAAGAGTGATTTGAAAAAGGTGGTAACAGCTTTAGCAAAAATCGTGACCAAAATCCGCGCTTTTGAGCCGAAAATTAAGAAGGATTAAAATTTTTCTTGATTTTGACAAAGGTGTTATAATAGCAAGAAATAACTATTTCTAATGGGATGTATAAATTACCGATCTTAAAATACGATTTTAGCGCTCTGGAGCCTTATTTTGATGAGGAGACCATGAGACTTCATTATGGCAAACATCATCAGGCCTATGCCGATAAGCTCAATACTGCTTTGGCTGATTTTCCCGAGTTATCAGCTAAGCCAATCGAAGATTTACTAAAAAATCTCGATTCGATTCCTGAGGGAGTAAAATCAGCCGTGAGGAATTTCGGTGGTGGATTTTACAATCACAATTTCTTTTTTGATATTATTGGATCAAAGTCTGATAGTCTCGAACCGGTTGGCCAGCTCAAGGAAGCGATTGAAAAAAGTTTTGGTTCGTTTGCCGATTTTAAAAAAGAATTTACTGAAAAAACGGTGGCAATCTTTGGCTCGGGTTGGGGTTGGCTGGTAAAAAATCAGACCGGCTCTCTACAAATTATCTCCAGCCCCAATCAAGATTGCCCCCTGTCGGCCGGTCTAAAACCAATCTTAGCTTGTGATGTCTGGGAACATGCTTATTATTTAAAATATCAAAATCGTCGAGCCGAGTTCGTCGAAGTTTTTTTTCAGGTGATAGATTGGAAAAGAGTCGAAGAGATTTATAATTCTTAGAGTATTAATCATTAATAAAAACATATGCGACTAGAAGATCTCACCCATAGCCAGATTATTTTGTTAACTGCCTTGGTCAGTTTTGTCACCGCGATTGCCACTGGCATTTTGACCACTTCGCTTCTCAACAGTGCTGACTCGCAGGATGTTTCCCGATCAATTAATCAAGTGGTGGAAAGAACGATTGAGAAAGTTGTTCCTCAGACTATTATTCAAACGATTACCAAAGAAGTTTCAGTTCCGACCAATGAGGGTGAAAAAATTGTCACCGCCATCAATACGGCTTCTCCGACTGTTTTTAAAATCTACACTTACAAAACGGATGGCACTTATCAGACTCTTGATTCCGGTATCGTTTTGATTGATAAGAAGATCGTTATCACCACCGCTAAGGGTATTGATCGCAATAGTACTTATGTCCTGAAATTGGACAAAGAGCAGAAAATTTCTTTGAAATTGTCCGTATTAGATGATGAACGAGATTTAGCGATTTTTCAGTTAGTTGGTGATTTGACTAGTTTGACCAAGTCCCTACCGGTCCTACCTTTTGCCAAGGCTACAGCTATCGGTCAAACCGTTGTGGGCTTAGGGGCCAGTGAGGGAGCCGATAACAATCCACTGTCCGTGGGTATTTTGCTTTCAGCCGGCACCGGTAATGCTACCTCGACTAATCCGAGTTTCTTTAAAACTAATGCCGCCAATGCCGATACTCTTGGTGGTCCCGTTCTCAATATTAGTGGAGAGCTCGTCGGTCTCGTCGTTCGTCCTGGAGTCGTCCTGTCGGTTCACGATATCGGCGAATCAATTGACAGTATTAAGTAGCTGTTTTAATATCACAATCTATGCCCCCATTCCAAAACTTCACCTCGAAGGCCCGCGAAGCTATTCGCCGGTCTCACGAACTCGCCCTCGAGCGAGGCCAGAACCAAGTTAACCCGACCCATCTCTTGGCGGCTTTGATGTTGCAAGAAGAAGGCACGATTCCTTCGATCATTGAGCGATTGGAAGTCGATTCGATGATGTTGACTGATTATTTATTGGAATTACTCGAAAACTCTAATGCCAGTCAGGCGCTAGCACCGTCCTATCAGATTTATTTAACTCCAGAGTTGGTCAAAGTTTTTGATAGCTCCGCCAAAATGGCTCAGGCCATCAATGATGAATTTGTCTCGTCTGAACATTTACTTTTGGCTTTGATTGAGACACCTAGTCCGGTCAAAGAAGTTTTGGCGCGATTTAAAGTCACTCGTGATGGAGTGATGCACGTGATTGAGGAATTGCGTGAGACTGATCAAATTGGCGATGCTCCAAAGAAAAATCGTTCAATTGAAAAATACACTAAAAATTTGACCGACTTGGCGCGCAAAGACAAACTCGATCCGGTCATTGGTCGGGACAACGAGATTCGGCGGATTATGGAAATCCTCTCTCGGCGAACTAAAAATAATCCGGTCTTGATTGGCGAGGCTGGGACTGGCAAGACCGCGATCGTGGAAGGTTTGGCCAATCGGATTGCCAAAGGTGATGTGCCGGAGTCTTTGCGCGAGAAAGAAATCGTCTCACTGGATTTGGGGATGCTTTTGGCCGGGACCAAATTCCGGGGCGAGTTTGAAGAGCGCCTGAAAAATATTATGAAAGAGATTGAAAAAGCTGACGGCCAGATTATTCTCTTTATTGATGAAATTCATACCATCGTCGGGGCGGGAGCAGCGGAGGGATCAATCGATGCTTCCAATATGTTGAAGCCCGCTTTAGCGCGGGGTGATTTGCGGGCGATTGGCGCCACCACTATCAAAGAGTATCAAAAATATATTGAAAAAGATCAGGCTTTGACGAGACGGTTTCAGCCGGTGTTAGTGGAGGAGCCGTCGATCGAAGATGCGGTGACGATTTTACGGGGTTTGAAAGAGAGGTATGAGGTCCATCATGGAGTGCATATTACTGATGACGCTATTGTCTCAGCCGTGAATTTGTCTAGTCGCTATATTTCTGATCGTTTTCTGCCGGATAAGGCGATTGATTTGATTGATGAAGCCGCTTCGGCTTTGCGGTTACAGTTGGAAAACAAGCCGGCTCAACTGGAAGATGGTGAACGTAAAATTATGCGATTGGAAGTAGAAAGACAAGCTCTGCACAAAGAAATAGAAGCGGGGACTGACAGCCGTGATGTAAAAACGCGAGTCAAAGAGATTGAAAAGATGATTGGTGAATTGCGGGAGACGACTGGTGAATTGGAATTAAAATGGAAAAACGAAAAGCAAATCATCAATGATATTCGCGACACTAAAAAGATGTTAGAATCTTTGCGGATGGAAGCTAGCCAGGCGGAGTTGCATGCCGATCTCGCCAAGGCGGCCGAGATTCGTTATGGCAAAATTCCCGAAGCCCAGAAAGTTTTACAGGCCAAAGAACAAAAACTAAAACGTCTGCAAACTGGTCGCAAAATTTTAAAGGAGGAAGTCAACGAATCAGATATTGCCCGGGTGGTTTCGCGTTGGACGGGGATCCCGGTCGAAAAAATGTTGGAAGAGGAGGCCGAAAAATTACATAAAATGGTGGAGCTGGTCGAGGCTAAAGTCCGAGGACAAAATGAGGCGATTAAAAAGATTGCCGAGGCGGTCAAACGTTCTCGAGCCGGTATCGCCGATCCGGATCGCCCGATTGGTTCCTTTATGTTTCTCGGTCCGTCTGGGGTGGGTAAAACCGAACTGGTTCGATCCTTGGCTTCTTTTCTCTTTAATGATGAGAAAGCTTTGATTCGGATTGATATGTCGGAATATATGGAGAAGTATTCTGTCTCCAAATTGATCGGTTCGCCCCCTGGTTATGTTGGCTATGAAGAAGGTGGTTCTCTGACTGAAACTGTCCGCCACCGCCCCTACTCAGTTTTGCTTTTTGATGAAATCGAAAAAGCTCACCCCGAAGTTTTCAACATTTTGCTCCAAGTTTTAGATAATGGCCGATTGACTGATTCCAAGGGTCGGATTGTCAACTTCAAAAACACGATTATTATTTTGACTTCCAATCTCGGCAGTAATTTCATCAATAGTTTCCAAAAGATTGGTTTCCAAAGTAATGATATCAAGGCCAGTTTTGAAGATACCAAGGTTAAAATTATGGAAACCCTCAAAAATCATTTCCGACCGGAATTTCTCAATCGTCTGGATGAGATTTTGATTTTTGAACCATTGAGCCAAGAGACGATCAGGGAGATTGTTGAATTACAATTAGCAATTGTCAAAACTCGACTGGTGGCCAAGGGGATTATTCTCCAGGTTGGCTCGGAAGTTATGTCCTACCTGGCTCAGGAGGGTTATAGTCCAGAATATGGCGCCAGACCGCTCAAACGTTTGATCCAAAGCAAGATTTTAAATCCGGTGGCCGAATTCATTATTGCCAGGCGAGTAGAAAATGGCGGAGTAGTAGAAGTGACCATGAAAGACGGCCTGCCAAACATCGAATTGAAAAAAATTACTCAAAGTCGCAAAGTGACCACTCGTCGCCAGACTAAAGTTTAAAATTAAATAATCCCCTAAAAATCCGGCTTGGAGCCGGATTTTTAGGGGGAAAAAAGACAACAGAAACTGTTTTAGAAACTTTACTATTGACCTAAAATTTCTCTGATATATAATTTAAATATGGCTAAAATTGAATCAGACAAATTAAATTTGGTTAAAAAACTATATTATGAAGACGGTTTTAGTGCCTCTCAAATTGCCAAAACCCTCGGAGTTTCCTTGGATTCGACATATTATTTTATGAGACGTAATGATTTAAAAAGACGACTGGCCTCTGAAAGCAATAACCTGATTTGGCAAAAGAAATTGCCAAGTTATGTTCTCAATAACAAGTTAGGTCCAAAGGCTGAACAGTTAAAGAATATTGGCGTAACCCTTTATTGGGGCGAGGGCTATAAAGCCGAGAGCGCTTGCGGTGTGGATTTTGCCAACAGTGATATTGAGATGATCAAAGTCTTTATGCGTTTTTTGAGGGAAATTTGTGGCATTAGAGAAGATCGATTAAGGATTTATCTGTATTGTTATTCCAATCAAAAACCTCTTGATTTAATCAAATTTTGGAGTAGAATAACTAAAGTTAGCCCTCGACAATTTTCACGACCTTATATTAGGACCGATTTTGTGGAGAGTAAAAAGGCTAAAATGCCCCACGGCATGATTCATGTTCGTTACGGGGATAAAAAATTGTTGAGACAGATTTTGAAATGGATTGATGATTGTAAACAAGATTTTGCGTAGGTACTCAAGTGGCAACGAGGGCAGTCTGTAAAACTGCTGGCCTTTGGCCTTCGGGGGTTCGAGTCCCTCCCTACGCACAGCAAAAGCTTGATTTGGGGCCCAAAATCTGTTAGACTCTGTAAGTCTAATATTTATTTATATGTCCCAAGATCAACTCATTAAATTAGCCTGTAAGGAGTGCAAACGCATCAATTACTGGAGCCGGAAAAACCGCAAGACTGTGGAGCGTAAAATCGAGCTCAAAAAATACTGTAAATGGTGCAAAAAGCAGACCAAACACGGTGAAGTAAAGAAATAAAGCCAAAAGAAAAGGGACTACCCCATGGGGTAGTCCCTTTTCTTTTGGGTCTTTTTCGGGTAAGATTCGGATGTTAGGGCTAAATCCGCTTGTGACGGATCGCCCGAACAAATTTCTTTTAAATTTGTTTTAGGGCCCATAGTTTAGTGGTAGAACGTCCGTCTCCAAAACGGATAGCCGAGGTTCGAGTCCTCGTGGGCCCGCCTGCACACCAATCGTGGCATTGTGCAATATTTTTTATAAAAAACTTTTTTAACGATATTATCTTTTAAAATTTAGATGACCACCGAGTATTACCAAAAGCACAAAAAATGATGCCACGATTGGTGTGCAGGCCCGCCCCTATAATTTACTTGCAAACAGACTTTAATTAGCAGATAATTTTAATCATATGAGCAAAGGACCAGAAGATTTAAATCAAGAGTCGTTAATATTAAAGGCGAGGGAAATGACTGCAGAAGAAGAAAGCGGTGATGAATTACCGCCCATGAAAGGTATTTTTTTTGGTGGATCTGATGTTGCCGTCGAATCTCAATCACTAGCCGAACCACCATTAGATGAAACTATCAAATTCGAAGATTTACCTATTATTTGGCAGGAGCATATCAATCAGAGAAAGGCCGGTGGTTTTTTACGGGCCGATAAGAATATTTTTACCAAGCAGGAATTGCTAAGAGCCTCATCGGCCGAAACCAGTTTTACTCCATCAGCCATAGTTGACAAAGTCTTTGCTCGGATCAATAAGGAGAAGATTGACTTTGTCGATTTGCCACCAGCTTGGCAAGAACGATTAAAAAATGAAAATACTTTTGGTAATTTTACGGTTGAGTATTTAAAAAAGTTAGGCGCTTTGGATAAAGATATTGTCAAAATCAAAGCTGATGCTGAGGCTAAAAAAGTGGCTGGTCTGAAGAAGGATATTCAAACTACCGCTAAATCTTTTGCGGAACTAGAAAAAGCCGGTCAGTCTTTTATGTCAACTTTGATTAAAGAAAAAGAACGAGAAATGGAACAGATTCCTGTCGCCAAAAAATCGTGGCGGGGTAAATTTAAAAGTTGGTTTCGTTTCTAGCCTAAATTTTTAAAAACTTTTTGGTCAGATTGTTAATCTGAGTTTTGTTTTTGTTCCAAAAAATATTTTTATCTCGCTTAAACCAGGTCATCTGGCGTTTAGCATATTTTAGACTTTCTTTTTCTATCTGTTTGATCATTTCCGTCTTGGTTATTTTCCCTTGCAAAAAAAGCGCTTGATAGCGATATTCTAGACCAAGGGCTTCGAGACGTCTCCAGCTGACACCATCGTCGTGTAGTTTTTTGGCTTCCGCTAACATCCCCTGGTGTAGGCGCTTGGTTAATCTGTTGTGGATGTTATTTTTCAAAATCTCTGGTCCCGGATTGAGGCCGATTTTTAAACAATTATATTTTGGGTCCTTTTTGATTTGGGGCACCGAGCCGAGGGCGGTAGCGATCTCGATGGCGCGAATTAGACGAACGGGATTTTTGATATCAATAGTTTGGACTCTTTTTGGGTCGAGCTTTTTTAGTTCGGTCAGGAGTTCGGCCGAAGTTTTTTTATTTAACTCAGCCCGTAATTTTTTATTTGGTGTGACAGCGGGCCAGATTCGGCCATCAACGATGGCGTCAATATAAAAACCGGTGCCACCACAAATGATCGGCGTTTTTCCTCGTTTGAGAATATCATTAATCGCTCTGGTGGCTAATTTTTGGTATTGATCAATTGAGAAAACTTTTTTTGGGTCAGCCACATCGAGCAAGTGGTGGGCGACACCAGCCATTTCTTTTTTGGTTATTTTACCACTGCCAATATCCAGACCACGATAGACTTGTCGCGAGTCAGCACTGATTACCTCACTGTTTAATTTTTTAGCCAGCCAAACAGCCAAGTTGCTCTTGCCAGAGGCCGTCGGCCCGAGAATGACGATGATTTGGGGTAGCTTTTTAGTTTTCCTTTCCATAAAATTATATTTAAAAAAATTTGAATATTTGAATTTTAGCGATGTAAACAATTCCTACGGCCGTAGGAATTGTTTACATCATATATTTTTGATATATAATTGTAACTGTTGTTATCCTATATAGTTATTCTGAAATAATCAAATGCGGATAGGAAATTGGGAAATAAATAAAATAACTGATCGGATCACTGTCTCCGAATTATTATTGATGATGGTCGCTACGGTTGGGGTAGTGTCTTTGAGCTTAGTGGCCGGTAATGCCATTCAGTTATTAAAAAAAAGAAAAAAATATTATCGACCAGGATACCTCGATGCCCGGCTTAAAAGTTTGATCAAACAAGGTTTGTTAAAAAAAGAAATTATTAATGGCGAAAAAATTATTAGTCTCACCGCAAAAGGAGAAAGGGAATTGGCCGTTTTTAAATATAGGCAAAACCATAAAGGAAAAAAGGTTAGATGGGATGGCAAGTGGCGAGTTGTTATTTTTGATATTAAAGAAAAATATCGAAAGATCAGAGATGAATTGAGAATCGAATTGACTGAAGTTGGTTTTAAACAGTTGCAACAGAGTGTCTGGGTTACTCCATATGATTGTTCTAAATATGTCGAAATGATCAAGGCCGAATTAAACACCGGCTACAGCGTCATATTTTTAGTTGTTGAATATATAGACCAAGCCGAGCAAGTAAAAATGTGGTTTAATCTAAAATAATGTTTGGTAATGATTGTATATGTATTATTTGGCATGTAAACAATTGCTACGGCCGTAGTAATTGTTTACATTAGCAAAATATATTCAATTCAGCGTTTTTTTGGTGTTTTAGCTATAAAAACGGTTGATTATTTTGGAGTACAAAAAACCGCTTAACGCGGTTTGTTTTGTGCCGAAGGAGGGACTTGAACCCTCACCCCTTACGAGACACGATTTTGAGTCGTGCGCGTCTACCATTCCGCCACTTCGGCCTGTTTTTGTCTAAGTCAACACGGCTATTTTAATCGAATTTTACGAAAAAAGCAATCATGCTATAATCTTCTCATATGGTCCCGTTAGAGATAGCGGACGCCACAAAGAATCAATCAACATGACCAAATCATTTTTAACAACTACATTAATTAAGATAGGCAACGGACAATCGTCCGCGTCCTATCTCTAACGGGATGGACGAATACAACCAATCAATCTTTATGATTGAGGTGGATAAGATTAAACCTAATCCTTTTCAGCCTCGTCAGGAATTCAACGAAGACCGCCTGCGCGATCTGTCCGACTCGATTCGTCAGTATGGCGTTTTACAGCCCCTAGTGGTCACTAGGAAGGAAGTAGAGCGGGAGGACGGCCTCTTTACCGAATATGAGCTGATCGCCGGAGAACGTCGTTTACGAGCTTCTCGTTTGGCGGGGTTAACTCTAGTGCCGGCTATTATTCGCTCGGGCGAGCATGCCGATAAGATGAAGTTGGAAATGGCGATTGTGGAAAACCTCCAACGTGAAGACCTCAACGCTGTCGATCGGGCGCAATCTTTTGGTCGCTTAGCCAGAGAATTTAATCTCAAACATACTGAAATTGCCAAGCGGGTCGGTAAGAGTCGGGAATATGTCGCCAACACTATTCGCATCCTTAATCTACCTCAGGAAATTCTCGACGCCCTGGTGGCCGGTAAAATTAACGAAGGCCATACTCGTCCGATTTTGATGTTGATTGATCGGCCAGCCGAACAAGCGTCGCTGTTTCAGGAGATCATGCTTAAAAGGCTAACTGTCCGGGAAGCCGAAAGCTTGGCTCGTCGCGTGGCTTTCGAACGAGTCCGCAATCGGGAAAATCTGTTGTCACCAGAAGTGGCGGAGATGGAGATAAAATTGACCGAGAGGTTGGGCACGCGAGTGCGAGTAGAAAAAAGATCCGGTGCTCAGAGTGGGCGAGTAATGATTGATTTCTTTTCGCCCGAAGATTTAACTAAAATCCTAGCGGCGATCGATGACGGTAGTGTCAACGATAGCCAAGTAAAAATTACTGGTTTAAATAGTGACCAAGACGTAATTGGCCAGACCTCTGAGATGACTGAAATCACTAATGGCGAGAACTTGGGGATTGTGTCCGAAGAAGAAAAGATTGACGCTCCCGCTTCACCAGTCGAAGAACCTGATACCCAAGACCCAGACGATTTGTATTTGATTCGAAATTTTAGTCTGTAAAAGTAAAATATCACAATATCAAAGTCGGACTTTGATATTGGTCAATGGCGTGGTGTTATTTTTTATCAACCTGCAAATATCTTTTGATGTGAGTTTTGGCGGCGTTAGTTTTAACGAACTCAAGCCACTTGACGGTGGGATGACCGGATTTTTTAGTTTCAATTTCTACCAAATCACGATTTTTGAGTGGATGGTTGAGGGGAGAAAATTTACCGTTGACTCTAGCCCCGACGGCGCGATGGCCAATGTCCGAGTGGATGTTGTAGGCAAAATCTAGAGCGGTAGCGCCGAGCGGTAGTTCTATCACTTCACCTTTGGGAGTAAAGACGAAAATTCGACTTTGAAAGAATTCGGTTTTAAGAGTTTGCAAAAATTCGTCATGATGATCAACATTTTTTTGCCACTCAATCAACTCTTGGATCCACTCGATATTTTTTGTCATCTTACCGCCGATTTTCGGCTTACCGGCTTCGTCGTAGGCGAGGTGGGAAGCGACACCATACTCGGCTTCTTGGTGCATGATCAGGGTTCTGATTTGAATTTCTACCATGCCTCCATCACCAGTAAAAACCGCCGTGTGAATGCTTTGGTAACCGTTGGGTTTGGGATTGGCAATATAGTCTTTGAGACGATTGGGCACCGGCCGGTAGAGATTGTGAATAATGCCGAGGGCTTGATAGCAGTCGGAAACCGTTTCCACAATCACTCGTAGGGCTGACAGATCATAAATCTGCTCGATGTTCATATCCTTACGTTGGAGTTTTTCGTAAAGACTATAGAGATACTTGATACGATAATCAATCTGAAAATTTTTCAATTTAAACTTGGCCAGCTCACGCGACAGATCACGATAAACTTTTTCCAATTTTTTAACCGATTCCTTGCCCTTGGTTTTTCGTAGAGTTACGACCTCGGCGTATTCTTTGGGGTGAGCATAAGGAAAACTGGCGTCTTCCAGAGCACCCTTGATCCGCCACATGCCGAGTCGGCTGGCGAGAGGGGCATAAATATCGAGGGTTTCGATGGCAATCCGCCGTTGTTTTTCTTTGGGGACATGTTGGAGAGTGCGAACATTGTGGAGACGGTCAGCCAGGCGAATCATAATAACGCGAATATCTTCGGCTGACGCCACAAAAAATTTGCGTAGGCTTTCAGCGTGTCTTTCAACACCCTGATATTTAAGTTTGCCGAGTTTAGTCACCCCGTCAACGAGAAAGGCGACGGTTGGTCCAAAATTTTTTTCCAAATCGCCTTTTTGAGTGGGACAATCTTCCAGAGTGTCATGAAGCAGTCCGGCCACAATCGTTTCGGTGTCAGCGCCCATTTCAGCCAAGTTTTTGGCTACAGCAAAAGGGTGAATGATATATGGTTCGCCAGAGAATCTTTTTTGGCCTTGGTGAGCTTGGTCGGCAAAAGCTAAAGCCTCGGTGATGATTTTTTCATCGGCCGTCGTCGGTTTGGCCATTAAGTCGATTATTTCTCGGACTTTGAGCATACCCGTATCCTAGCAAAAAAGCTCTCAAAGGTTAAATTTCCCATAAGTTTAACTTCTGTTACAGAAGTTAAACTTATGGGAAAATAATAAATCTTTTTTTGAGGGCTTACTCTTTGGTTTTTTTCTCCAGTTTGTGCGGGTTGTGGTTAACGCACAATTTATTACTACAGCGCTCCGGTATGGTCTTGGTGCCTTGCATCATTAGTGATTGGCAGAGCGGACAAATGTTGCCGGTCGGTTTAGTCTTGATGATGTTTTTACAATCCGGATAATTGGAACAACCATAAAAAATGCCAAAGCGACCGCGTTTTTCTACCATGGTGCCTGCCTTACACAAATTACAGGTGACACCGGTATCGCCAGCTCCACCGGCGCCATTGGCGCTATCATCTTTTTTGATGTATTTACATTTTGGATAACGGTTGCAGGTGATGAAGCGACCATAGCGTCCGTCGCGTTCGATTAATTTACCGTCTTTACATTTTGGACAAGGCTCGCCGGTTTCTTTTGGTCCTTCGAGCACTTCACCTTCGATAGTGCGAGCGCCGGCGCAATCGGGGAATTTGCTACAGCTGTAGAACTTGCCATTCTTGGCTAGCTTGATGACCATGTCACTGTCACAGAGCGGACACTTTATATCTTTTGGGGCCGGACCGAGATTGGTGATTTTGGCAATTTTCTTCTTACTGGCGACCGCTTTGGTAAACGGTCCATAGAATTCTTTCAAAGTTTTAACGTAGTCGCGTTTACCGAGAGCAATGTCGTCGAGTTCGTCTTCCATTTCGGCCGTAAAGGTGTCGCTAATATATTCGCCAAAATGTTCACTCAAAAAGTCGCTGACTAGTTCGCCGGTGTCAGTCGGCTGGAGAGCCCGATCGATTTTTTCCACGTAACCGCGATCGAGAATGGTTTTAATAATCGAAGCATAGGTACTCGGTCGGCCGATGCCACGTTTTTCGAGTTCTTTGACCAAGCCGGCTTCGGAGTAGCGATTGGGCGGAGTAGTTTCCTTGCCAGTAGAAGTAATTTCTTTGAGGGTCAGAGGATCGGCAGTTTTGACCGCTGGTAGTTCGACGTCTTCACCGCGTGCCTCTGGATCAGCTTTGAGCCAACCCTCGAAAACGACTTGCTGACCATTGGCAGTAAACTCCGGTACTTTTTTGTCAGAAGCAGTGGCCACGATTTTGGTTTTGAGTAGTTTGGCGTCGGCCATTTGACTGGCGATGGCTCGTTGCCAAATCAATTTATAGAGTCTTTGTTCTTGAGCTCCACTGCCGGCCGATAGGACACTGGCGTGAGTCGGACGAACGGCCTCGTGGGCTTCTTGAGCATTTTTACTTTTTGTGGTAAAGGTCTGTGGTTTTGAATAACCAGAGCCGTATTGTTTTGTGATCATAGTAGCAATCTCGGCTTGGGCTTGCTGGCTCAAGTTGGTGCTGTCGGTGCGCATGTAGCTGATGTGTCCAGCTTCGTAAAGTTTTTGAGCCAGGCGCATGGTGACCGAAGGGGAGTAGCCTAGTCGTGACGAAGCCGCTTGCTGGAGAGTCGAAGTAGTAAAAGGGGCTTTGGCTCGGCGAACAGCGTCACTAGCTTCAACGCTACCGACTTGCCAATCTGATTTTTCTCCGGCAGAGACAATCTGCTCCGCCTCCTCGGCCGTTTTTGGTTCGATCGAACAGGTAAATTTTACTTGCCTCGTCGTAGCCTTGGGCGAAGGCTGGGCGGCTCGCCCTGAGCTTGTCGAAGGGCTGGTTTCTAGCAACGCCTCGATCACCCAATATTTTTCCGGTATAAAGGCGCGGATTTCTTTTTCGCGTTCGACGAGTAGACGGAGGGCTGGTGATTGTACTCGGCCGGCGGATAAACCATAACGAACTTTTTGCCAAATGAGCGCCGATAGGTCGTAGCCGAAAAGGCGATCGAGTACTCGACGAGCTTCCTGGGCACTGCGGAGATTTTCATCAATTAGCCGAGGGTGTTTGATGGCTTCTTGGACCGCCTCTTTGGTAATTTCGTGGAAGACAATTCGTTTTGGCTTTTTTAAGTTCATGGCTTCTTTGATATGCCAAGCGATAGCCTCACCTTCGCGGTCGGGGTCAGTCGCCAGCACCACCTCCGTGGCTTTTTTAGCCAGAGCTTTGAGATCAGCAACAACTTTTTCTTTGCCGGGAGAAATTTCGTAGTGGGGGATAAAACCACCTTCGATATCGATAGCATTTTTACTGGATTTTGGCAGATCACGAATATGCCCGACCGAAGCCCGGACGGTGTATTCATTATCTAAATATTTTTCGATGGTCTTGGCCTTGGCCGGAGACTCGACAATAAGTAATTTCATCCCGTTAGAAACAGATCGCGACCAAAATGTCGTTTGCTGTCTTAATTAAGTTATTGATAATTAGTTTGTACTGTGCCAGTGTTGGAATTCCAGTAGCGATCGCGGTTTCTAACGGGATTCATCCCTTTCTTGTGGCGTCCGCTATCTCTAACGGGATTCATCCCGTTAGAAATTTAACATTTGATAATATAGCACTTTTCAATGTAAGCAAAACAGAACTTATTATTGGCACATCTTCCCGCTGTAAGATCTCTAACGGGATTCATTTGGTCTTTGTTTTGACATTAAAGCACTAAAACCGGCCAGTGACAATTTTTAATATTTACCCACAGTTTAGGCTATAAATTTTTGTGGCCTTAACTGTGGTTTGTAAATATTAAATCCCGCCCCAATACCAGGGTGAGTGCAGGGCCGAATAGGCCAATCTTTTACACGCGAAGCGCGAGCCCGTAAGTCTACTGGGGCTGGGATGATATTTTTTAAATAAGAAAAAGGCCCAGCGCGAGTCAGAAGAGACGCACTGGGCCTGGACTTGTTTGGTGAGGGGGAGATGAAGGATCCATCTACCGCCAATTTCTGCTTAGACCCAGGCGGAGATCTGGTCTAGCGGACTTGACTCTAGTCGTTTCTGACCGAGCTTGGAAGCAACCCCCCTCACACCCTTGAAAGGAGAAAACCAGCATGGCCTGCTAGCTCTCTATTTATAAGTATACAACATTTCATTTTTTTTAACAAGAGGAGGGGGTGATTTCGCCCGCCACGTCTTTGATCAAATCTTTGAGAGTCAGAAGCATGAGAGCCGTGCCAGCTTCGGCGGAGGAATAACCGCTACGTTCGATCAGTTCGTCGCGATTGGTCAGGCCGTTTTTTAGCAGAGTTAAAATCTTAGTTTCGGCTGGCGTTAGTTCTAGTTCAGAAAAAAGTGATGGCGTCTCCCCGGCCTGTTTATTGTCCAAACCTAGAGCGTGAAGTAAGTCTTCACTATTAGTGATCGGGGTAGCGCCTTCTTTGATCAGCCAATTTGGTCCGACCGAATTTGGCCAGTGAATACTCCCCGGCACGGCTAAAACATCACGGTTGTAATCCAGGGCCAAGCGAGCAGTGATCAGCGTGCCAGATTTTTTACTAGCTTCGATGATCAGAGTGGCTTTGGCTAGTCCGGCCATCAAGCGATTGCGTCTGGGAAAACTGTAGGGCGTGGCTCGAAAATCTGGTTCGTATTCGGAGATGAGAGCGCCTCCACTGTGAATAATTTTCTCGGCTAGTTGGCGGTTGCTGGCTGGGTAGAGGACGGATCGGTCCAGACCAGAGCCAGGGAAGGCGAGAGTCATCAGGCCAGTGGCGAGAGCGGATTGGTGAGCGACAGTATCGATACCGAGAGCCAGCCCAGAAACAATCACGATTGGCTGGCCAGCTAGACCTTTGATCAGCTCAGCACAAACTTCTCGACCGTAGCTACTTAGCCGACGCGAACCAACGACGGTCAATAAAATTTTATCTGGTGCTGGTAATTCCCCTTCTATATATAGAGCGACGGGTGGTTCGGGGATTTCGAGTAGCGGCGCTAGAACAGTGCCAGGCATTTTTTTAAAATGTATTTTTTCCATCTAGTCTTTAATAGGCAAAAGATAATAATCAATTTTCAATTCACAATTTACATTAAATTTTCAATTGAACAATTGATCATTTATTGAAAACTGAAAATTGATGCTTGAAAATTATTATAACAACAAAACAGATTTAAAATAAGGCAAAATTCAAATCTTTGATTTTTTGCCTCTAATTTTGTATCATGGTTGGCATATGTTAGACATCAAATTCATCCGCGAGAACAAGGAGCTGGTGGCGGAAGCGGCTCGTAAAAAGGGCATCATTCTTTTTTTAGAAGAATTATTAAAGATTGACGAACAACGTCTCAAGGTTTTAAACGAAGTCGAGCAGATGCGGGCCCATCAAAATCAGGTCTCAGAAGAGATTGCCAAAGAGGGTATCGGTCGTGATTCTTTGATTTTGGAGATGAAAATTCTCAAAGATAAAATGCAGGCGAAGGAGGAGGAACTGAAAGAATTAATTAAAAAATGGCAGGCGATTATGGTTCAGGTGCCCAATGTGCCGGATGCTTCCGTGCCTGAAGGCAAGGATGACAGCGAAAATGTGGAAGTAAAAGTCTGGGGCGAGCGACCGAAATTTGAGTTTATTCCCAAGGGCCACATCGAGTTGATGCAAAATTTGCATATGCTCGATTTGGAACGGGGCGCCAAGGTGGCCGGCTTCCGTGGTTATTTTTTGAAAAATGAAGCCGCCATGTTGTCTTTTGCCCTGTGGCAGTACTCGATGGATCTGTTAAGTAAAGAAGGTTTCAAGCCGATGTTAGTGCCATCATTAGTCCGTCCGGATTCCTTTTTTGGGACGGGTTATTTACCGCAGGGTGAAGAGGATCTCTATAAAACTCAGGATGGTGATTTCCTGTCTGGTACGGCCGAAGTGGGCACGATGGGTTACCATATGGATGAGACTTTGCCATATGAGCATTTGCCGGTGAAGTATGTTTCTTTCTCACCATGTTTTCGTCGCGAGGCTGGGAGTCATGGTAAAGATACTCGGGGTATTATTCGTCTCCATGAATTTTACAAGGTGGAACAAGTAGTGATTTGTGAAGCCAATCATGAAGAGAGCGTCCGCTGGCATGAAATTCTCCTGGCTAACGCCGAGAAGATTATGCAGGGCCTAAATATTCCTTATCACGTGGTGGTCAACTGCACTGGCGATCTCGGTCAGGGTCAGGTGAAAAAATATGATATCGAAGCTTGGGTGCCATCAGAAAACAAATATCGCGAAACCCACTCGATTTCTTATTTTCACGATTTTCAGACTCGTCGACTTAATCTCAAGTATAAAGATCAGGACGGCAAGACTCGTCTGACTCATTCGCTCAACGGTACGGCTCTGGCTTCGCCCCGCATCCTCGTGCCCCTGATTGAAAACTATCAGCAGGCTGATGGCACTATTATTGTGCCAGAAGTCCTGCGCCCATATTTTGGGGGGCGAGAGGTCATCCGCTAATAATTCACTCAGTTAAATCAATAGGGTAAATGTCCAGCTATAAAAAAGATTTTATCAAAGCCGGGCGGCAAAAACAGCGACGGCGTTATAGTCGGGTGGCTTTGATTTGGTTGGTTTTATTTTTGATTTTGGTCGGTGAGGTTATTTTACTCTTGCGAGCGCCAAAATTTCTAATTACCACAGTGGCAGTCGAAGGGGCTTCGCCTTATGAACAAGCTAAAATCAAAGAAGCGGTGGAACTGGCTCTCAATGAAAAATGCCCCTGCCTCATTCCTAAAGCCAGTATTTTTCTCTATTCTAAAAAATCTTTAATCTCGGCCATCTCCACGGCTTCGTCTCGGGTCAACGACATCACCATCACTCGGACCGGTCAGGTTTTAAAGATCGTTATTTTGGAACGAAAACCGCTGGCTTTGTGGTGCCAGGGTCCACGAGTCGATAAAAGTTGTTTTTTCTTGGACAAAATGGGTCAGATTATTGCTTCGGCACCAGTTTTTTCTCATCAAGTGATGGTGGAATTTTTTTCCGCTTCGGCGACGGCGAAGATCTACGAACGCCCCCTGGGGGATCTCGACCCGGTTCCTTTTTTAGATTTAACTGCTAAATTGACTTCTTTGGTTAATAGCAAGTTTAAAAATCAGTCGCAAATTGATTTCATCGAACCGGAAGAAGGTGGAGATTTAGTTTTGCATTATCTCTCTTTCTCAATACCAAGCTGGACTTTACTGCTTAATAAAAAAATGTCAGCCGAAACCATCCTCGGTAATCTCGGGGCGACTTTAGATTCATCAGCTTTTAAAACCGATGCCCAAAATTCTGGCCAGTTACTTTATCTCGATGCTCGGTTTGATAAAAAAGTCTTTTATAAATTCCAGGCCATGGAATAGCAAAGCGAAATTTGTCAAAAAAACTTTCTTGATTTCAAAATGGTTGGGCTTGGGTCTGGGTTTTGAAATTAAGAAAGTTTTTGAACAAATTTATTCCATAGGGCCAGGGAAATACCCGTATCCTTTTTTAGGTGTGCCGAGTAAGAAGTTTTATAATTTAAAATTTAGAGTTTTCCCTCGATTTTCTGGTCCAGTTTGAATATAATAGAAGTATCTATGGGGATTATCACGATCTTGGTCGATTATCTTCTCTGGCATTACTCGAAAGCGGTGATGTCTTTGTTGGTGATTTATCGCAATTTCTGTTTGTTTTTGAGCAATTTCTTTTCTCTGTCTCTGTTGTTTCGGACCTGGCTGTCACCCTGGCGTCGGCTCGACGAGGGCTATCCTAAAAATTTTACTGACATTGAGTCTGTCCTTAGCGTCTTTGTTCTCAACCTTTTGATGAGAGTGGTCGGTTTTATTATGCGGACCGCTGTAATTACGATAGGACTGTTGTCTCTTCTGATTCTGACTTTATTTTTACCTCTGGCGCTCGTGATTTGGTTACTCCTTCCTTTGATTATTATTTTTCTTTTTTGTCTCGGGATCGGGTTACTTTTTGTCTAAAAAATGAACACTATTACTGATTTAATCCATGCTAGTCGCCTCTATCCAGTTTTAGTTTTGGATAGTCTGATCTCGCCTGCTCGAAGACAGAACATGGTTCACTTGAGTCGGGTCGCGATTGTTTTCCTGGGTTTGATTTTGGCTTTTTATTTAGCTCGAGATTATTTGCCAGCTTTTTTGACTGATTATCTCGATTTAGTTTTATGGTTGAAAAATAAAATTCTCGGTTTACTGCTGATCAATCTGAGCATTTTTGTGGTGGCAATATTGTTGGAAGTTTATTTTTCCTCTTTTTATTATCTAGAATTAATTGCCAAAAATCTTTATCGGGCGGAAGATATTTTCACTATGTCGGTCGGTCGGATTTTATACGGCCTTAAAACTGATGATTTGCTGGTTGGCTTTTTACAATCCGATATTGGCGGTCAAATTATGCGCCGTCTCGGTATTGGCCGGCCGACGATCGATCTTTTTTTGGCTACCAACCCCTCGCCAGTTTCGGCCATGCTTTTGGCCCCGGCCGATGGCCCGGTCATCAAACTCAAGGATTTGACTAAATATCTTTTTGACCAGAGTCCAGCTTTTAGAGAATTTTTACTGTCTCACTCGGCCAAAGAAGCCGACTTTCTCGGTGCGACGAAGTGGATTGTGCTCGGCATAGAATTATCCGTCTGGACCAGTCGCTGGTGGGAGTTAGATAATCTGACTCGGGTGCCGAGTTTAGCTCGCGACTGGTCTTATGGTGGAACTTATTATCTTGATTTATATAGCCGAGATTTATTGAAAGATCGAGAAGTCGATAGTCTGGAAGATACCCCGACTAACCGCCAATCAGAAATGGACCAGCTAGAGATCATCCTGTCTCGCTCCCGTGAGGCCAACGCGCTATTGGTGGGTGAGGCCGGTCCGGACAAGGTAAATATTGTTTATCATTTAGCCCGTCAAATCAAAGCCGGTCAGGCGGTGACAGCCATGGCTGGTCAGAGGCCGGTTTTATTAGAAGTGGCACTTCTGGTCGCAGCCTGCAAAGAAAAGAATACTTTTGAACAGACGATTTTGGCGATTTTTTCTGAAGCGACCAAAGCTGGTAATATTTTGTTAATTATTGATGATTTGGCTAACTTGATTGCTTCGGCTGATCGCTACGAATCTAATCTCATCTCTCTTATTGACCCTTTTCTGGCTAGCAACACCTTGCAAGTAATCGCTTTGTGCGAGACCGATAATTTTCATCGTTTTATCGAATCGCGAGGATCGCTGATGTCGCGTTTCGAAAAAATCACTTTGGCCCAGCTTTCGTCAGAAGCTATTACCGAGATGTTGTTGCAGGCTGTTTGGCGGGTGGAAAATAATTCTCAACTCTTCTTTACTTATCAAGCGGTCAACGAAATTGCGGTAGGGGCTAGCTATTATTTTCCGGACAGTGTTGGCTCGGACAAAGCCATAGATTTATTGACCGAGATTGCTCCTTGGGCCACTAGTGCCAGCTTACAAATTGTTGATGTTTCAGCCGTTCGATCTTTTATCCAAAATAAAACCAACATCCCGATCGGCGAAGTGACCGCCAAAGAAAAAGATAAATTACTTAATCTGGAAAGCATTCTCAGTTCGCGGGTGATTGGACAGCGTGAAGCGGTGTCGGCGGTGGCCAGTGCGGTCAGACGCTCTCGGGCTGGGGTTCGCAATCCGAGCAAACCGATTGGTTCTTTTCTTTTTCTTGGTCCGACCGGAGTGGGTAAAACCGAAACGGCTAAGGCTCTCGCGGCTACTTTTTTCAATAACGAAAATGAGCTTTACCGTCTCGATATGTCAGAATATCATGGAACTGACGCGGTGGATAAATTGATTGGTTCTTTTTCGACTGGTAATACTGGTGTTTTGAGTACGATGGTGCGCGACCATCCTTATGGCGTGATTTTGTTGGATGAATTTGAAAAAACAACACCAGCGGTTTTAAATATTTTCTTGCCTATTTTTGACGAAGGTTTCTTTTCCGATATGAATGGCAAACGAGTCAGTGTTAAAAATATTATTTTTATTGCTACTTCCAATGCTGGCGCGGATTTGATTTGGGAGCTGGTGGAGAAAAATCCTGATCAAGCCATATCGCGTTCAGTTTTGATTGACGCTATTGTCGAACGGGGGATTTATAAACCGGAATTGCTCAATCGTTTTGACGCCACGGTCATCTTCCGACCATTAGGCGAGGCGGAGTTGGCCAAGATTGCTGAACTACAATTGAAAAAACTGGCCAAGCGTTTGATGGAAAAAGGTCTGACTTTGGAAATTACTTCCGAGCTTGTTTCCTCTGTCGCTAAAAATGGCGCCGACCAGATTTTTGGCGCTCGACCGATGCTACGCTATATCCAGGACCAGATCGAACAACAAGTGGCCGATAAAATGATTGCCGGGGAGATAGTGGCTGGTTCCAAATTTTCTTTCATTGCCTCGACGCTATCCCCAACTGGCTTGGAAATTAAAGTCAAAAACCTGTAGATTGTAATAGATGCCTTCAAACAAGCCTATTTTTCAATATGTCTTTTGGTCTGTCGTGGCGGTAGTTTTTGGCGCTGGTAGTATGTGGGCGGTTTCCACTACCGCCAAGATTTTACCCAACCCTTCACTCCTGGGCGGTGAGATTTATCAGGCTTCATCCGGTCTAGCTTTCAAAGAAGTCGGTTTTAAAAATCCCAACCAGAAAATCAGTTTTGCCAATTTTGACCGGGCCAACCCGGAAGTGCCGCCGGTCGGTAAAGTGATCGTGGCGGATTTACGTCAGATGGTTTTGTATTTATATAATAATGGCCAGCTGGTCTCAACTTCAACTGTTTTAGCCAAGGGTCGTCCTGGATCACCGTGGGAGACGCCAGTCGGTGAATACGGCATCAAAACTAAAGAAGCTAAACATTTTTCTTCCATTGGCAAAGTTTGGATGCCCTATAGCATGCAATTTTTTGGCAACTTTTTTATTCATGGTTGGCCTTATGATAGTCGGGGCAAAGCGGTACCCGTAACTTATTCTGGCGGATGTATTCGTTTGTCAGATCTTGATGCCAAAAAAGTTTATGATTTTGCTGATATGAGCACCGCCGTTTTAGTTTTTGGTTCGGATAAAATTTTACCAAAAGTGGCCTCAACCAGTCTCTCTAGTTTAGGTGTGGCTAGTCTCGCCTCGTCATATTTATCGCTTAAAAACCCTGACAAAATGCCAATGTCGGCTGAATCTTATTTGGTGGCGGATATTGATACCGGCGAAGTTATTATTGAAAAAAATAAGGATCGCATTTTGCCGATTGCTTCCGTGACAAAATTAATGACCGCCTTAGTGTCATTGGAGACCATCAATCAGTTGGAAATGACGACTATTAAAAAAGAGTCCTATAAAACCTATAGTAAAACCGGTCGGCTTTATTTAAATGAAAAAGTGACTATTGGCGATTTGATTTACCCACTTTTGTTGGAGTCGAGTAATATGTCGGCCGAAGCGTTGGCTCAGTCTCGCAATCGAACCAGTTTTCTTAATCAAATGAATGAGAAGGCTAAAGCTATCGGTATGGCCAATACTTCTTTTGACGATCCTAGCGGTTTATCGGAAAACAATATTTCGACGGCCTCTGATTTATTTAAACAAGCTCGCTATATTTATAAATACAAGAAGTATATTTTTGATATTACCAAGGAACCAAAAAAGACGGTGGGCAAACACCAGTGGCGTAATGTTAACAACCTCTATGCTTTAGATAATTATATTGGTGGCAAGAATGGTTACACTGACGAAGCCAATCGAACGTTAGTGGCCCTATTTAAATTACCGTTATCAGAATTTGAATCCCGAACGGTCGCCCTGATTTTGCTACGGAGTGAGAATCGCAAGCAAGATACGGCTGAAATCATCAAGTTTTTAACCAACAACGTCTCGCGCGAAACCAAGAGCGCCTTTACCCCGGCGGTACTATAGAGGTTGTGGTAGTTGGATGATTTAGTTTTTTAAGCTAGTATTTTGTCTATGGCTAATTTTTGGCTTAAACTTAAAAAACCAATAATCACTTTGGCGCCGATGTATGATGTGACGGATAGCGCTTTTCGGCAAATTGTGGCAGGTTTTTGCCCGAAGTGCCCGAAGTCGGACTTCAAGGGAGCCCGAAGTCCGACTTCGGGCAAACCGGTATTTTTCACCGAATTCGTTTCGGCCGATGGCCTAGCTAGCGAAGCTGGTCGAGCCAAACTTTTGCGTGAACTTTATTTTACTAAAACCGAACGGCCGATTGTGGCCCAAATTTTTGGCGCCAAGCCAGAGACGATAAAAAAAGCGGTAGCGATTATTCGCGAATTGGGCTTCGATGGCGTTGATATCAATATGGGTTGTCCTGATCGAGCGGTTAATAAAATTGGTGCTGGTGCCGCTTTAATCAAAACACCTAAACTGGCCCAAGAGATTATTGCGGTGGCAAAATCAGAGGCTGGGAAAATGCCGGTCTCGATCAAGATGCGGATTGGCTGGGGCGCACCGGACAAAAAAGAATTTACTAAGTGGTTTAAAACCATCCTAAAAGCTGAGCCCTCCGTTATTACGATTCATTTCCGTACTCGTAACGAGATGTCCGAACCAGAGGCTCACTGGGCCGAGTTTGCACCGCTAGCGGTCAAATTAGCACAGAGGAGCGGTATTTTAATTATGGGTAATGGCGATGTTAAAACTGTTGCCGAAGCGAATGAGCTGAGTAAAAAATACGGCTTGGCTGGTGTGATGATCGGCCGGGGAATTTTTGGCCGGCCGTGGTTGTTTGGGAGAAGCGAGCGAAGTCGGACTTCAAGGGAGTCCGAAGTCCGACTTCGCTCACAACCCGAAATCAAACTCAGCCTCAAAATTTTAGTTAAACATACCAAACTGTTTGGAAAAATGTATGGTCCGGGAAATTTTAATACTAAAAATTTTGGTGGTCACACAAAAAACTTTGCAGTGATGAAAAAACATTTTAAAGCTTATGTGTCCGGCTTTGCCGGGGCTTCTGATTTGCGAGCTAAACTGATGGCTTCGGAAAATAGTCAGGAGGTGGAGAAAATAATTAGAAACTTTGAGATTTGTTGATATTGTGATATAATAAAATCAGAGAATATTGGAGATTTTGGGTGTCAAAACTAATGAGGGATACAAGTCATGTTTGGCAAGCTTGTTGCAGAGCCATTTAAATCAGCAATCGAAGACCGAGAAGCGTGGATTTGGATGATTGCCAGTGCAATCTTCGTTTTCGCAATTGATATCGGAGCGTATTGCAATATCAGTGGCTTTTCCCCCTGGTCTCTTCTTGTGAATGTTGCCACCTGGTTTTTTTGGCTGTCCTTTGTGTGGATTCTGGGGATCTGCATATCATCTAATCCTAAATGCCCGCGATGTGGGGTCCGTGACTACAGGAGAAATCATCAACGACTTCTTTTTCATGGGGTGGATGAGTTATGGTGTCGTCGTTGCAACTACATCATTGAAGAGAAAATGCATTGGTAAAAGGACTATTGACCAGGGTGGGCATGACTAGCGGGAGTTGCTCAATAAGATAACTCCCGCTTTTGTTTTGGCTAATTTTTGATAAGATAATCTTATGTCCGAAATCGCCCTTTATCGTAAATATCGCCCCGCCAAGTTCAATGAGGTAGTGGGTCAGGAGCCCATAGTTAAGGCTCTAGAAGGCTCGATTGCTTCCAGTCAGGTGGCTCACGCCTATCTTTTTGCTGGTCCACGCGGGACGGGCAAGACTAGTATTGCTCGTATTTTTGCTGAAGAGCTGGGCTGTACTGGTAATGACCTTTATGAGATTGACGGCGCCTCTAACAACGGCGTGGGCGAAATTCGCGAACTGCGGGAAGCCGTCGGCTCACTACCTTTTTCTTCGCCTTATAAAGTTTATATTATTGACGAGGTTCACATGTTGTCCAATGCCGCCTTTAATGCCCTACTAAAAACACTCGAAGAGCCACCTCGTCATGTTATTTTTATTCTCGCTACGACCGAATTGCATAAGGTGCCGGAGACAGTGGTCTCTCGTTGCCAAACTTTTCGCTTTCACCAGCCAGAAATTCCGACTCTTCAAAAACATATCAAAGATGTAGTCAAAAAAGAGGGTTACTCGATTGATGAGAAATCTAGCCACCTGATTGCCCTCCTGTCTGAGGGCTCCTTCCGTGACGCTCTGGGTACTTTGCAAAAAGTGATGGTGTCATCGGGTGATAAAAAACTCACGATTGGTGAAGTCGAGAAAATTACCGGCGCGCCAAAGAGGGAACTGATCAAAGATTTTCTTCTCGGTTTGATTACCGCTGATGCCGATCGGGCTTTGACGACGATTGCCAATCTCAGTCGCGATGGGGTTGAGGCAAAAGTGATGTTGCGACTCGCTCTGGAGGAATTACGGCGGGGGATGTTGGCTGGCTATGCACCAGAATTGCTCGGGGATAATTATTTGGCTGTTGATGAAGACGAGCTGGCTTTTTATCAAGAATTAGCTAGTCATGATAACGCCAAATTTTTGTCAGCAATCCTCCGTGAGCTTTTAACCGCCTATGCCGAAACAGGTTTAGCTACTATCCAATCTTTGCCAGTCGAATTGGCGATCATTTCTATCGTTAAACAAATAAAATTATCCACTCAAAACGAAGAAAAATAATTATGACTAAAAAAATCATTTGGCTGGTGCTGATCTTGGCTATTCTGGCTGGTGGTGTTTGGTGGTATCAGAAAAAAAATCCACCAAGCTGGCAAGACCAAAGTACATTGTCTCAAAATTCCTCCGCCCTAGAAGAGCTGGTTAATGATTCGGCTCGTTTGGATAAGTTGATAAAAAACAGTCAGGTCACAGTTGATATTTTCTCTAACGACAAAGGACCTTCGGCTAATCCAGCGACGATTGCTCTCAAAGATGGGGTGGGTGAATTTGTGATGGATTCTAAAACTAATCTCACGGGAGATGTTTTTCTGGTGGCGGTGATTGGTAAAAATAAAGTAGCCGATGGTTATGACATCTTTGCTGATTTAGCTTTTAATTCTGGCGGGACGGGGATTTTTCATAATGTGGCGATTTTTCATCTGACGACTTCGACCGCGACCTATGTTTCTTCTGGTTCACTGGGAGACCGAATCAAAGTTCTGTCAGCCACGGCTCTCTTGACCAGCGATAATTCCTACGACTTGATAGTTAAATATCTCGATCGCCGTGATGAAGAACCAATGTCGGCCGATCCGACTGTGACCAAAACTGCTAAGTTCCAAGTGATTGACCACCTTATCAAATCTTAATGAAGAGTGACCCATCAGAACTTTGGGATGTGGTGGTGATTGGTGGTGGTCCGGCTGGAATGATGACAGCCGGCCGAGCTGGTGCCAAAGGCGCTAAAGTTTTGTTGTTAGAAAAAAATACCGATTTGGGCCGGAAGCTTTTGTTGACTGGTGGTGGGCGATGTAATCTGACCAATGCTGAGCCGGATGAAAAAATATTTTTATCAAAGTATGGTTCGGCCGATAAATTTCTTTTTTCCGCTTTTGCTCGATTTGGAGTTAAAGATACGCTAGATTTTTTTAAGACTCATGGCGTTGAAACTGCGATTGAGCCCGGACAGCGAGTCTTTCCGGTTACCAATCGTTCACAAACGATTCTTAATGCCTTGGTTGATTATTTAAAGGCTGGGCAAGTGAAAATTATGACCGGAGCAATCGTCTCTGGGATAGTCGGTCAAACTGGAACTTTGGAAGCCGTCAAACTGGCCAATGGCAAAAAAGTCAGAGCTAAAGCTTTTGCCCTGGCGACTGGTGGCAAATCTCATCGCGAGACCGGCTCGACCGGTGATGGCTTCGTCTGGCTCAGAGCTTTGGGGCACCAGGTGATTGAACCGAGCGCCGCTCTGGTGCCAGTGGCGATTCGCGAAGCTTGGGTGAAGAAGTTATCTGGTGTGAGTTTAGATCAGGCCAAGCTTACAATTTTGATTGATAGTGTTAAGCAAAAAACTAAAACTGGTAAAATTTTATTCACCCATTTTGGTCTCTCTGGTCCATTGGTGCTCAATCTCAGTCGTGAAATTGGTCAGTGGCAAAAAGAAGGCGAGGTGACTTTGTCTTTGGATATTTTACCGGAGTATGGCTATGATCAACTCAATGCCAAGTTGCAAGAAATTTTTAAACAAGACAGCAATAAAAAATTAAAAAATTCTCTCGGCCTACTGATACCAGAATCAATGGTCGAGCTTGGTCTGAAAATGGCCAAAATAGAGCCAGCTGTTTTCTGCCACAGTGTGACACGGGAAGAACGTCAACGTCTAGTTAGAGGTCTCAAAGCTTGGCCGATGACCGTCGACCGCCTGCTGGGGCTAGATGATGCCACTATTACTAGTGGTGGGGTAGCTTTGACGGAAGTTGATTTCAAAACTATGCGATCTAAACTCTATTCTAATTTTTATCTAGTGGGAGATGTTTTAAATATTGACCGACCGTCAGGTGGTTTTTCTCTCCAACTCTGTTGGACGACTGGTCACGTGGCTGGTGAAGCTTGTGTCTAAATATTGGAAAAAATTGCTTAAAGGTTCTAAATAGGTTAGGATAATCAAATTAGTCGGAAATGATTAGCTTAATTTGAATAAATAATATGGACGAAACAACCAAGTGCGCCGTGTGTGGCAATGAGACCTGTACCTGTGCTGTCGCCGAAGTTGCTCCTGAAGTCGTTGAGACTGAGGAAGTGGCTGAAGTTGCTCCTACCGAAGAGACCGTTGCTTAATTTTTAACCAACAATCAAAATCCCCGGACGCGCTTGCGCGTCCGGGGATTTTGGTTTGTGTTTCTTTCCACTTATATTTTTCTCGTGTATTAAATAAAAAGCGGTCGCACCTTATTTGATACTTTTATTTTTGTTAGTTTATTAAGGTCGGACCTTAATAAACTAACTTTTAGGCAACTCCCGGTTTGAAAGTCGTTCTCTTGGAACGATTGCGATCATTTTCAGTCAGTTGCTGTTTTCGCAAGCGGACGCTCTTCGGAGTAATCTCCAGATATTCATCTTCGTTGATCACTTCCAGACCTCGCTCGATGGTGATTTCAAAATGGGGGAAGAGGACGATGGCTTCGTCGGTCCCGGAGGAACGAATGTTGGTCAAGTTTTTGCCCTTGGTTGGGTTGGCGACCATTTCTTCACCCTTGGCAGTATTGCCGAGGATCATCCCTTCATAGACCTCGATGTTGGGGCCGATATATAGTGTGCCGCGTTCCTGGAGGTTCCAGAGAGCATAGCCCAGGACTTTGCCTGAAGTCATCGAAGTCATGGAGCCGACGGTCCGACGACGGATTTCACCAGCGTAAGGTTTAAAACCGATCACGCGAGAAGACAAGATGCCTTCGCCCTTGGTGTCGATAATAAATTGGTTACGAAAGCCGAGCAGACCGCGAGTTGGACCCTCGAAAGTGAGACGAACCGAATCGCCATGCATTTTAAGATCTTTCATCACAAAACTCCGAGTGCCCAGTCTTTCGATGATGATGCCTTGATAGGTGCTAGGAGCATCGACGATGACTTCCTCAAACGGCTCATGCTTTTTACCATCGACTTCGTGGGTGATAACTTGCGGTTGGGAGACTTGGAGCTCATAACCTTTACGACGCATATTCTCTAGCAGAATAGCGATGTGGAGTTCTCCGCGACCGGAGACTTTGAAAGTATCAGTAGCATCAAATTCGACTCGTAGACCGACGTTGACTTCGAGCTCACGTTCTAGATATTCACGAATTTGGCGAGAAGTAACATAGGTGCCTTCGCGACCAGCGAAAGGGGAGTTGTTAACCAAAAAATTGAGAGTAATAGTTGGTTCATCGACATCAATAGCGGGCAGTGGTTTGGTCTCTGGATCGGTACAAATAGTCTCGCCAATGTAGATGTCTGGCAGACCGGCCAACATCACAATATCACCAGCCCCAGCCGACTCGACTTCGATTTTCTTAATTCCTTGGAAAGTAAAAAGCTTGGTTAGCTTACCGGTCCGAGTCGTGCCGTCTGGTTTTTTGATTAAAACTGTTTGATTAGGTTTGATTTCACCTTCGTAAATTCGGGCGACAGCTAGGCGACCGAGAAAGTTGTCATAGCCGAGGTTGAAAGTTTGCAGGCGAAGCGGTTTGGTCAGAAGTTTTGGCGAAGAAGCCGGCGGGACGTATTTTAAAATAGTTTCAAGTAGAGGCGTGAGGTCACTTGATTCATCGCCCATATTGTTTTTAGCCATACCCTCACGGCCGATCGCATAGACGACCGGAAAATCAGCTTGCTCGTCATTACAGCCAAGCTCGAGAAAGAGTTCGAGCACTTGTTCTTCACAATAATCAGGATTAGCCGCCGGTTTATCGATTTTGTTGATGACCACAATCGGTTTCAGGCCGAGTTCGAGCGACTTTTTTAAAACGAAGCGAGTTTGAGGCATCGGCCCTTCCTGAGCGTCGACAACGAGGAGGACGGAGTCGATCGAGCGGAGGACACGTTCGACTTCGGAACCGAAGTCGGCATGGCCGGGTGTATCGACGATGTTGATTTTGGTGCCCTCTTGCCCTGAGCTTGTCGAAGGGTAAACAATTGAAGTATTTTTGGAATAAATAGTAATACCACGCTCTTGTTCTAGAGCGTTTGAATCCATTGAGACTCCTTCCTCGACGGCACCAGTCTGGCGCATTAAAGCATCGGTCAAGGTCGTCTTGCCATGATCCACGTGGGCGATGATTGCGATGTTACGAATTTCCATCCCGTTAGAAATAGGACGCGGACGATTGCCCGTTACCTAATTGAATTAATACGGCTGTTAAAAATATTTTACCCATGCTCGTTTCTACTTTCTGTGGCGTCCGCTATTTCTAACGGGATCCATTGGTTGATTGACCTTAGGAATGAAAAAACCGCGTCTCGAGCGGAAGGTCCTTCTACAGTACAAGAAAAAAGTGTTTAAGTCAATGATTTTTTTGGATCCGGTATGTATGGAGTGTAGAAGTGTGAGGTAAGAAAAAAGGGCCACCCGCCGGAGCAGGTGACCCTATGGTTTGGTTGGCCTCCCGGGACTGTACGCGCACAGTATCCCAGGTTGAGCTGTTAGTGTTATCCTTTGGGTCAATGGGTTTCCCCTCAGCCTCAGGCACCGAAAGCTCCGTCCTGTCACCGACGACCAACCAAGTCAGTGCATTGGTGTCTTTCTATCAAATTCAGTATTTTTTGTCAAGGATAGCCAAAGAACTGGCCCGAAACGTTTTGCGTCTCGGGCCAGTTCCCCTTGTTATTTTTTCGGTTTCTTTGGTTTTTTGGTCTCTTTTTTATGAGACATGCCTTTAGCCATATATTTGTTTGTTTTTTGCTAATAAAATCTAATTTACCAAAATATTATATCATAGATTAGTTTTGTTTAGATAGTTTTCAGGAGAAAAAACTAGCAATAAAAACTCGAAAATGTAAAACCACTGCCGTGATGATTACCAAGCATAAAAAAGCGAGGGACAGCAGTTCTTTTGGTTCTTTGTTCATAAATCATTTAGTCATGACCTCTAGTGGTGGCACAAAAGATTTTATGCCACCGAAGAAGCAGTGGTTACATTGGTTTGGACACTTTCATCGCTGTGGCGATCAGATAGAGCCCACCCAGTCCGACGATGATGTAGACGATACTACTCAAGACATTGGCTTGGCCAAACAGAGACGCCACGAGGTCAAAGCCGAAAGCTCCATATAGGCCCCAGTTGACCGCTCCGACGACGGAGAGGACAATGGCAATCCAATCCATGAAGTTTAGTTTAGACATAGGCATTTTAGTTAAAATGCTAATAGCACGACCTTTATTTCTGATTTTATTTTATCATAAGTGGGAATTAAAGAGAACAAGTTGAAAATATGTTCTAAGGTTTGTGGATTATTATGACCCTAGAACCTCTTGGTCCTTCTTTTTCGTCTATCAAAGATCCTTCTTCTCTAATTTTTTGCAAAAAAGGCTCAAATTTCTTTACACCTTCTTGCAGGCGATTAAACCAGTAGATTGTCTTTTTTTGTTCCAGCTCTGATTCACCCCTTAATTCCTCATTTAAATCTTCTTCTGTTTCCGGTTCAGCAATATCGGTCATAACTCGTCCGCCAGATTTTACCACTCTTAGTAGTTCCCGTAGAGACCCCTCTCTTTCTTGATCGTCTGTAATAAACATTGGTAAGTAGTTTTTGGCTGTAACAATTTCGAAAGATTCGTCTGCAAAGGGTAGGGATAGGCCACTACCGACGATTACGCCCTCTTTCGATGAATTTACTTTGCGCGCTTGGTATTCGACCCCAAAAGCTTGTTGATTGCCTATGACTTTCCTTAAATACTGGACGAAATAACCTTCACCAGCGCCAACATCGAGGATGGATTTTTGTAAATCTTCCTCGGTTAGGGAAAAGTAGTCCAAGTAAGACTTAAACGATTTTTCCATTTTTTCTGCCTCGCTTGGTTCGGCTTCGGGTGTTTGATAGGTTTCCATATTTAAACTATAACAAAATTCTACTGGACTATACCAGCTCATTTGCGAAAGAAGGAAAAAATATGCTAGGATTAGGCCACATTTATTAGTCTGTGTGTTGAAGGTTAATGTAATTGGGAGATCGTCTAATGGTAGGACAGCGGCCTTTGAAGCCGTGAATCATGGTTCGAATCCATGTCTCCCAGCTAGGAGTTTTTTGTAAAAACGACGAGACTGGAGACTGGATTCGAACCGGAGTGGGGTCGGGAGAACATATGGTCTCCCGTGGAGGAAAACAGTGAGCGAAGCGAGTGTTAGAAACCGTGGGTGTCTAAAGCACAGTGAGTGAATACGAGCGAGCAGTGAGCGTTCCATGTCTTCCATCGGTTATGTGAGACCGCCTGAGTCGATATAGGGTGACTGATCTACTCCGTTATTTTAATAAATAGAGCAACTCTAGTATATATTAACTAAATAATGAAAAAATACTCTAAAATAATAGAATTAATGAGGGATGAGTTGTTTTTTTGTGGGTGGGGAGTGTTTGTTATGTTGCCATTCTTGGCCAATGGATTACTTAATGATTTTAATTGGTATTGGTGGTGGCGATTATTTGTTTCTACGATTATTTATACCGCACTATTTTTATGGTGGTTTGTTTGGGGTGTTAAATGGATGAAAAAAAGAAAATAATGAATTTGGCCTAACGGAAAGGTTGAACCTTTCTTTTAAAAATTATGTGCTAAAATAAACCCCATGACCAATCTCGAAAAAAACCAACAAATGGAATTTAGTGACTTAAAGCCGGAAGCGGTGGAACCAGAATTGGAAAAAACTGATTGTCAGTATTGCGAAGATGTGGGACTATGCATGTATTGCGACCGTGTCCGGACCGAAGTGGTCGAGATGAAAAAGTTAAAAAAGACGGGGTAAAAAATATTAAACATTAGAAAACCATGAATGAATCATTTCGTATTCCTGGCCCAGAAAAAGCGGAGACTTTGAGAAGCCGCGCGGTCGCTCTATACTCTAAATTAAGAGAAGAGAGAAAAGTCACTCATCCCGACGATTTAACTATCGACGACTCAGAAATGGCAGAACTGGCTTATGAAAAATGGCTGGCCGCCGAAGATAATCGAATTATAAAAGGCCCCAGCGAGGAAGATAAAACCACCTTTTACGAAGTTCAATTGTCCAAAGATTTATTTTTTGTCGATGCCGGTTTTACCGACCCAGAATTCTTGGAAACACCAGTCTTGTTTATGCTCAGGAGTACTCTCGAATTAGCTAGGAAAAATCGGGCTCCGCTGGAAATGATCGAAAAAATCAAATCCCAAATTGTTCTAGTCCAGGATCTGATTGATCAACAAAAGCCACAAGATTAAAATGAAAAAATTGGTGGGGAGCCATTCTTTTTTTGTTATCAAAAAAACAGGTAGACGAGAGGCCTACCTGTTCCTGCTATTGGGCTAGACAACCTTCGTCCGATACGCCGTGAAATAATTCATAAAGTTCACCAACAGCCACCCGAAGCTGTCGATATAGTGCAAGACCTCCCCCAGGTTGTAAGCCGATTGTGGCCGATTCCCTCGGCTGATGCGCTTCATGTGCTTCATCAATATTCACCTCCTTTCCAACCTTTTGTCTGACGATAATCATACATCAATTTCCGGTGTTGTCAAATAAAATCATTGGTAAATTCTCTAGCGAAATGCAATTGCTTTTTTTAATGATATTCTCGGCACTCGGCTAATGATACCTCTTTCCAGACTAGCTTCATAGGCGCTCCGATAACCTAGCGACTTCCGCCACTTGCCATT
>Ga0208375_1001043_pt1 | contig 33681 bp, 19 predicted proteins | sample RifOxyD1_FD_184038 | JGI IMG/M metagenome (GOLD analysis project Ga0208375, IMG submission 184038) | Soil microbial communities from Rifle, Colorado - Rifle Oxygen_injection D1 (SPAdes) | ecosystem: Environmental > Terrestrial > Deep subsurface > Rock core/Sediment | place: Rifle, Colorado... | reverse complement strand
CGACTGTATCGATACCGTTAGTGCCTCCCAGGATGGAGAGGGTATCAGTGTTGGTGATGGACTGGCCACCCCCCGCATCTCCCGCGACAGTGAAGCTAGTCATGGCACTGCCGACACAGCTTTGCCACTCAAAGTCACCAGTGGTCGTCTCATAGGTTAAACACTCTTCATCACTAGCAGTATCTACCGCTTTCAAATCAGCTTCTACCACCTTGTTATCGCCGATTGCAGTGGCGCCTGTTCCATCGATCGTGATATCCCCACTCATAGCGGTCGGATTGAAGTTAGTGCCATCGGCAATCAAGAGCATACCGGCAGTATTGGTACCCATATAGAGATCATCACCGGAAATAGTGAGATCACCATCGATTTGAAGAGCTCCAGCGGAGGTTAAGTTAAAGACTTCGGTACTACCATTAACTAGACTTAAATCATTATCAGCGGCGACTGATTGAATTTCCCAAGTATCGGTGACATCATCACCATCATCGGCATCAAGAGTGAGGATGGCACTGGTGGCTTCGGCACCTTGAATTTCGAGGAGATCTTCAGGGGTACTTGTACCGATACCGACGTTCCCACCTGCAAATATTCCGGAATATTCGGTTCCCGTACCACTTACTTCAGAATAAATGCCATAACCCGTACCCGTTGCTTCCGAAGTGGTAGCAGAAAAATATCCACCGTATGAGATACCTGTATTGGTAGTGCCGGTTGATTTTATTCCATATGCAGCTGGTTGTGACGGTCCGCCGATGGTGAAAGTCTCTGTTGCTGTTGATAATATGCCATATATTAGTTTATTACTGGAATCGGAATAACCAATTTTTGTATCGGCTGTGGCGTCCCAAATAGGCGACTCAGAATTTGAACCTGTCTCATATACATGAAGTTGGGCGGTGGGATTGGTTAAACCAATTCCGACGTTGCCCGTACTATTGGGATTGATTAGGATATTGCCGGTAGTGTTGTAGGCCGTGGAGTTACCAATAGTTAAGGACTGTCTGGCAGTAGTAGCGAGAGTTCCATCACTCGTCCAGTAACTGGCTGACATGGAGGCGACTGGAGTACCACTGGCCATATTGAGAACTTTAAATTTGGCGGAGCTGGTAGCTTGTCCACCCACCAAAAGGTCAAGAGTAGAGTTCTTGGGGTAGAGGAGACCAGCATTCTCAATCCAGGGACCACCACTAGTTAGAGCAGTAGTTAGGGTGGAATCGAGATCATTGAGGACTCCTTGGACAGTGGTACTGGCACTATTATCAAATTCATCATTCACTCCCACCAAATAGGCACCACTATCGTTAGCGGCAGTAGTCTCTCCCAAACTAGTAGTACCACCGAAGATAAGGTCAGTGGCGGCAGTCAAAGCTAAGTCCCCTGTGAAGGTGGCGGTACCCGTGGTGAAGGTCTGAGTATTATCCCCAAAGGCAATGGTGGTATCAGTCCCAGCTGAAGCATCAAATGTCCAGGTGACAGCTGCCCCAGACCCAAAGGTGGTGGTTCCCACCTCAGTGGTATCTAAGTTAATCGTCACGGTATCGGTGGCACTATCGACTGTATCGATGCCGTTGGTGCCACCCAGGATAGAGAGGGTATTACCATCTGTGATAGCTTGGCCACCGCCAGAGTCACCGGCTGCGGTGAAGCTAGTCATACTAGAGCCAGCACAACTCTGCCATTCAAAGTCACCGGTCGTGGTCTCATAGGTTAAACACTCTTCATCACTAGCTGTATCTACCGCTTTTAAATCAGCTTCCGTGACCTTGTCATCGCCGATACTAGTAGCACCGCTACTATTAATAGTGATATCACCACTCATGGCAGTTGGTCTAAAGTTAGTACCTTCAGCTATGAGGAGCATCCCGGCAGTATTAGTACCCATAAAGAGATTATTTCCAGTTATAGTGAGGTCGCCAGTAATACTTAGGTTTCCAGTTGTTCCGAGTGTCATGAGAGTAGTTCCATTGTTTCCAGTATTATTGATTAAGTCTGATGATGGTTGTTTTTGGAATATTAACGACCCAGAATCATCGAATCTAATAACAGAGGCAGTCGAAGCTCCTCCAATTGATAATGATTTTCCATCTGTTCTATTGGTAATTATTGATGCTGCTGCACTAGTATTATCGATCCGAAAAGCACTTCCTGAGACGTGAAGTTTTTGCTCTGGATTTGTCGTCCCTATTCCCAGATTCCCGGTGCCGTTGGGGTTGATTAAGATATTGCCGGTAGTGTTGTAGGTAGAAGAATTACCAATGGTTAAAGATTGGCGGGCAGTAGTAGATAGTGTTCCGTCACTAGTCCAGTAACTAGCAGACATGGAGGCGACTGGAGTACCACTGGCCATATTGAGAACTTTAAATTTGGCGGAGCTGGTAGCTTGTCCACCCACCAAGAGGTCGACAGTACTATTTTTGGGGTAGAGGACACCAGAGCCTTCGAGCCAGGGGATAGAGGTGGCAGCCAGGTCATCACTGCCATTTTTATCCCAGGCGGTAGTATCGATATACTTGGTGACTCCAGAGTCGAGGGTCAAGACTTGATTGTTGTCGGTAACACTGGCGACGGAGTTGAGAGTTAGAGTCCCGTTGACGGTGGCGGCATTCAGGTTGGCGGTGCCACTACTATTAATATAGTAGGTGGTGCCGCCGCCCACGGAAATACCCTGGGAAGCTTGGAGGTAGTTGGTAATGCCGGTTAGGGTATTGGTGTTAGGAAGGGTGATAGTACCAGCAGTAATGACATCTCCGTCGTCGGCGACGCTAAATTTGCTGGTGGGGCTTGCGCCGGACAAAAGGTCGAGGAGTTTAAAACCAGAAGTATCATTCGCTGCAGTACCGGTAATCAAGGATCCGGTAGTTAATTGGGCGTTACTGACATTAAAGAAGTTGGTGCTAGTGGTATTGCCATTGATATTCACTTGGCCGGTGCCGTCGGGAGCGAGAGTAATATTGCCGTTGGTGCCGGTGGCCGTCACGAGAGAGAGGGCGGGAGACGAGATTTGAAAGGTGCCGCTAGTGGCGGTGAGCTTCGGAGAGGTTTCTCCAACCAAGATCTCACCCCACTGATTCATAGCAACCACGGAGCTTTTGATGGCACTGACGGTACTACTGAGGGGGAAACCTTGGAGAGTTTCGGCATTAAGAGCATAGGCAACGGTGGCGATCTGCTGGCGGGGATCAAGAACTTCGGCATCGACGGTAACTTCGAGCCAAACGTCTTGGTTTTCGGTAAAGACGGTGGCAGCGATAGGATCTCCACAAGTATCGCCAATTTGAGTGTTAAAGACACCATCAGTATCGGGATCAATGTTACAGCTACCAGTACTATAGAGTTCACTGCCGCCAGAATCCGCGGTGAAGAGTTTAAAGGTCATGGGGGTAATCCCGGTAACCGGGGTACCGGAGGCGTTCTCAAGTCTACCCTGGAAGGAGAGTTGGCGGTTGGGAGTTACAGGAGTTGAGGGATAGGCTTGAGTTAAACGGACGTCACGAGAGAATTGGCGATAGCCAAAGATGGCGAGAGTGGAAGTAAAAATAAGGAGGATTACCAGAGTTGCAAAGTTCCGAACATTCGCTGACGCAAAGTTGGGAACTAAACGAATGCGGGAATTAGTTTTTTTCACGGAATTTTGATTACCAGAGGGAGGGATGTGACTGGGAGGGGTCGAAATGGCTGAAGGAGAGGGTAGGGGGGGTAAACTAGCTGAGAGGGAGTTATTGGATGGGGGGAGAGAGGGGTAGACGGTAGCGTGCCACGCGGCAAAACGATGAAGTGACTTGGCTTTCCTAGCGAGAGTGCTGGATGAAGCGAGATGAGAATCAGATAGATAGATCAAATATTTTTCAATATTTTTTTGTGTTAGCAATAAAGAAAGCTTAGTGCTAGGGTAGGTATCACCTAACCAGCTAAGGTAGCGGGAGATATCCGACTTATAAGCCTTAATAGTCAAAGAAGAACAGTGATCCTTTGTGAGGTAGTTAGTAAAGGCTTTGAGGTAGTTTTGTGAGGGGTCGGTGGAGATGCTTGTGGGGTTAAGAGTGGGTGAGACCGGGTTGGTAAAAGAATAGGTAGCGGCTAGGAAGCTACCAAATTGACGGAAGGAGGCCATTGTGCGCTTGGCAAGGGTGGGATTAATCAGGGAAGATAGGTAGGAGGTGTAGGTAGCGGGGTCTTGAAGAATGGCTAGGGAGGGTTGATCAAGAGTAAGAAAGAAACGCTTGACATCTGCAAAGTAGAGTTTACGCGAAACGGCGCTGAGTTTGAGCGTAAGAAGATATTTTTTGAAGTATTCGAGCAGGTGGTTCATGATCTGGTAGTTATACTTAGTTATACTGACTTATACCACTATAATAATAAAGCGGACTAGTTGTCAATAGCCTGGATGCAAGATAAATACCGCAATTTTTTTGCGGAGATATTTTCACTGATGAAAGCGTATGAAAATGGTAGATTAGACGTAAGACGATAGACGATAGAGGTTAGATGAGAGACATTATAGATAAAGGGTGTAGCGCTGAGCAGAGCGATTAAGCGAGAGAATATGGGTGGTACAAATCTGGTTATTATCGAGTCGAATAGTTAGGGTGGATGAGCGAGCGAGGTGGGGAAGGTAAAGCTGGCCGTGATCATTGGACGTTAGACGATAGATATTAGATGAGCGAGGGGGGTGAGAATGATAAATGACGGAGGAGGGGATGGGGTGATGGGAAAGATCCAACAAAATGAGGTTATAGCGACGTCTCCAGAGAATAAATAGCAATATACCTATGGCTAGTGCTAGCAATCCAATAAGTAGGTATGCAAGAGTACCAGTGGTAGTGATACGATAAATGGTAGCAGGAAAAGAGGGGGGAAAGCCGGGTGGAGCGAGCGAGGGGGGCAGAATTGGTGCGAGTGGACCAGAGGCAGATGGCCCTGAACTAACGGTCAGGGTGAAACCAGGAAGAGTGGTGGTGTTGCCGGTTGCATCGGATGCCGAGATTTGAATGGTGTAGATACCAGGGGAAAAGTGGAGGTAGGGATAGGCAATACCGGAAGCAGGAACAGGGAAGATGGTTCCGTTGATTGAGATGGTGGAACTTGGCTCAGAGTGGATGGTGAAGTAGACATCGGTGGGGCCGGTAACGTCGAAGTTGGTGCCTTCGGGTGGGGAGTTGGGGAGACGAGAATCAAGAGTTAAATCATGATAATTGGCAATGTCGGTAACGAGAATAAAGGGAGGTTGAGAATCAATCACGAGGTGAAAGGAGGCGGAGCGGCTGGTGTTGCCGGAGAGGTCACTAGCGGTCACATACCAGTCGTAGGAGCCGTCGAGGAGATAGTGGGAGGGAATGAGGCGGATAATCTCGGATTCGACGCGAGAGGTGTAATCATTGGTAACGCCGCTGCCGTTATGAGAGATACCGAGATAGGTGGCGACTCCATTTAGGTAGAGGGTGTAGATCACAGTATTACCATTGGGATCCGAACATTGACGCCACATAAACTCGGGAGTGGTATCACCAGTTGAGCTACCATCGGGGGGAGCGATAAGGATGGGAATGGTGGGAGCGGTAGTATCTCCGGTTGTGGGAGTGGTAGCGAGAACAGTAGCACTGGTAGTTGCGGTATGACTGATGGGGTCGGTGCCAGCCAGCGCCGCAGGCGCAGAGATTAGATAACAGACAATAGATGAGAGTAGGGCGGCGAGACTAACTAAATAATGGGCCATGCGATCAGTATAGCTTACTGTCGGGAGTTATTTTCTAGTTCGGAAATCTTGCGTTTGAGTTCGTCAATTTCGTCATCGCGGTGATCGTTTTGCGATTTGAGGTGACGACGGATCAAGATAAAGACTGCAAGCAGAACAAGGAGAGCAACGACAATCGCGGCAATCAAACGGTAGGGCATGATCCAGAAATAAATGGTGCGACTGGCCACAAGACCTGGACCGTAGGCGGCCGAGAGGGTAGCAGTGTAGCGGCCAAAGCCCCAGACTTGATTCCAGGTTCCATTGAGGAGGCGAGAGGTGTAGGGGAAAATATTAACTTCGTCTAGAGGAAGTTCGGTTAGCTGGCGGCCGAGCATATCATGAATGACAATTTTGGTGGTGGGACGAATATGGGTATCAGACTGATTCTCGAGTTCGGCGGTAAAGTCGATGGGGCCAAACTCATTAAAATTCAATTTGGTTTGGAAACTCTTAACCAGCGCATCGTATTTAATATCTCCGGCGATGGTAATACCAAAGAGAGAACCGACTTGGGTAGTAGTGTAGGAAACGGTGTTCTTTCCACCCCTGTTTGTCACTGGCTCAAAAAAGACACCCGCATAGTGACCGCCGGGGAGGGCATCTTGGGGAATAGTAATGATCGCTACCAACTGGGTAGTAGATTTGGGGGGGATCACGAGTTCGGAGCGCTCGAGGGTAAACCAAGGCGAAGCCAGGTAACGGCCGGAAGCAGTTTCGGTGACGCGGATAGGGGTACCTAAATTATCTTGGACAATAAAATCAAAGGTCCGAGCTTGGAGAATCAGTTCGCGGTCGGCGCTGTCGTTGGTAATTTTGATGGTTTTTTGGATGGTTTCGCCGGGATTGGCAGTAATGTCGATACGAGGGGGAGAGACGACTAGGGAGACCTCTTGGGCATGAGTAAGCGAAGGAAATAGGAAATAGGAAATAGGAAATAGGAAAAGAAATAGAAACTTTTTCATTAGAAGGTTCCGGTAGCAGTATAAGTAATTTGGTTTTCGTAATCACCGGCAGCTTGGGTCGCGCCGACTCCAAGGCGGTAGCAAACGTAAGCATTCTCGGCATTGGCAACGGTAGTACTAGAGAAGAGAGTTTCGGGAGTATCGGTGTCTAAAATGGCAAAAGGTTTGGCGCGGAAGGTGGTGCCGGTAGTATCATATTCAAAGGAAATGCTGGCGGCATCGACATTTTCAAGACTGTAACCAAAGCCGTTATCAGTGGCGGTGTTCCACTCGGTCCCACTAGTGATGGTGCAGTCTTCGCCGTCACAATCGGTATCGGGAATGGTGGTGACACCCAAACCATCTTTACTCAATTGATCATTTTCTACAGCAGTTACGACATACCCGCCAACGGCATTGGTGCTGACGGTTAAGTTATGGGCGGCATCTTTGAAGGTATTCAGTGCCATGGTCCCGAAGGGGACAGCCAAGGGGGCGTTGGTACCTGTCGTAGTATCGATATCGGGAGTAGCACCACAGGCAGAGGTGGCAGTATCGATCCCGGCGATCGTGAAACTAATGGTTGGGTCAACAGTGGCAGTCACACGGACGCTTTCGATCAAAGCAATCTTGCCGGGAGTGGCATCGACGAGGTTGTTGTTGGCATCGTAGTTACGAACAATAAAGGTATAAGTGTCAGCGGTGGCTTCGGTATGGGAGGCAACTTCGGTGGGGTTGAGCAAGCTGTTGGTGCCATCGGTATTACCAATGTTGATAGTGATAGCAGTGCCAACGCCGCCGTTGCCGGAATAGTGAACTTCCAAACAATGATAATTGGCGGGGCTGGTACAGCCGGTGCCACCGGAAGCGGTGGCAACACCAACAACAAAGTCGTAGTTGCCGGCGTCAGTAGCAGCCACATCAATACTGCCAGTGCCAAAATCAAACCCGCCATCATCGACATTGCCGTCGGCGGGGGTAGTTTCGTCAGCGGGGATGAGAACGCGGAAATATCCGTTGGCAATGGCGCTGGCGGTGGTCAAACTCACAACGTGCTGAGCGGTTTGTTTGAGTTGAATTGGGTCCCCATCGTCAGCGTCGCCGGCGCCAATTATGGGAGAAACGGTAAATTCATCGGCGTCATAAATACCCACTACTGTGTAACTATTGGCATTGATGTAGATGGTGTCACCGGCCCTCAAGTTGGCAGTACTGGTACTATTGTAGGGGACGGCGGGAGCAGCTTGGATCTGGACGCGGGAGGCACCTTCGTCGGTCCCATCGGCTTCGATACGGGCACTCCAGGAGAGACGAGAGGTTTGGAGAGTGTCTTTGACACTGGTTAAGTTGGCTGAGTCAAGGGTAGCGGGGTGAAGGAGGAAAAATGAGGAAAGAAGAGAAATAATGCCGAGAGAGCAAAGGATATGGATGGAGAACCTGAACTTGGAAGACATAATGATTTAAATGTAGAACGTTGACTAGGGGTTGTCAATGGGCAAGTAAGCGAGTCCGTATCTGACGGGTAATAATAACTATAAGTAAAAGGAGAAAGAATACCAGAATTAGGAAGCGGAGGGGGATGAGCCAAACAACTTTTTCGGATTCGGTCAAGGTACTACCGCCAGCGGTGGTTGCGGTCAAGCGAAAACGGTAGGGACCAAGATTGGACCAGTGGGGGGTCCAGGATGAAGTGTAGGTGCGGGAGGAGTTACCAAGAATGAGCTCGGAAGGGAGGGGTAAAGTCTCAACAACTTGGCCGCGGGGGGAGAGGACGGTCAAAGTTAGATTGGGGCGGAGCATAATGGGAGATTGATTGGCGAGAGTGGGAGAGAGGGGAAGAGTAAGAGCGGTATCCTGCAAAAGGGGGAGCTCGAAAGAGGTGAGTTCGACGTGGGTGGGAATAATGTTGTTGGGGGCAAGGGTAGTTAGAATCAGGGAGGAAATGGCACTACTAACATTAAGTCGATCGGGGCAAGGGGGGTGAGAGCAGTCAGCAGTGGAAGGAGCGACAGTTTGGAAGGAGAGAGCCAGGTAAGTGTCTTCTGGAAGATCGGAGGTGGCTCCTTCGAGAGTGAGAGTTAGCGAGAGCGGGGAATCTCCAAGGGTAAAGGGTTGGTTGAGGGGGAGACTGGAAGAAATAGCCAGAGGAATGTTACCGGCCGGGGAGGGATCCAGGGTGACGTGACCAAAAGAGTCGGAGGGGGTGGCCAAGTGAAGGGAGGGAATAATGGTGAGGGAATCGGGAGTATTGCTTTTAAGGAAGAAGGTTTGAGAAAGTTGTTGATTGGGAGCGAGTAAGATTTCGACAACCGGGGGAGAAACGGAGAGGGAGATGTTTTGAGCATTAACTTTTATTGGAGACGATAGACGATAGACGAAAGACGTTAAAATGAAAAGAAGAGTATACCGAGTGAATATTTTCATATGAAGATTAATATACAGGGGTGGCGGTGTAAATAATTTGGGTGGAGTAGTTGCCGGCAGCTTGAGTGGGAGAAACGTTGAGTTGGTAGGTAACCGTGGCTGTCCGATCTTGGCCGGCTTGGATACTGGTCATAACGGTAGCGGGTGGTTCGGCTGCGCTGAGACTGGGGAAGGGGCGGAAGAACGTAGCGTCGGTGAAATCAGTGGCGGCATCGTGGCCGATTATGTTATAGCCAAAACCAAAGACAGCAGTGTTGACCCAGACTTCGGCGGCAGTTTCGGTACAGCTGGTGTTATCACAAGTAGTATCGGGAATAGTACTGCCTTGAGTGTTGGTCAGGGGAGTGACAGCTAAGGCGGTGACACTATAGCCTTGACCGGGAGCAGAGACAATGAGGGTGTGGTTGACGGAGGCGAAGGTGCCAGAAGTGGCGGTACCCAGATCGGCTAAAAGAGAGCTGACGCTAAAGCTAAAGTCATAAAGAGTATAGAGATATTGGAAGCCAGCTTGGACGAAGTAACCGGTCCCACTAAAGTATTCGGCGGCGGTTTGACCGACGGTGTCGGTAAGCGAATAATTGGTAGACGTTTTGGTGCCGGAAGTCATATTAAAGTTACCCATCCGGATGCGATAGCTATCGCTTTCGAGATTTTGTCCAATGGCTTTAGAGGGGGAAATAAGTAAAAACAAAATTCCAAGTAGGAGGCTAAGTTTGGACATGATCCAAGTATAGCTTATTCGTTAGTCGAGGAGGAGACGACTAGTAGGATCCAAAGGAGGAGCGTTAGTTTCCAGAGGAAGGGGAGTGATCCAGGGCCTAGGAGTACCAGCGTAATCGGTGCGACTAGAGTGAGTGGGGAGAGCAAGAAAAGTATTATTGACACCAGCATGGTGATGAAGAGAGTGGATTAGGGGAGATAAATCTTGTTGAGAAAGGAGGATATTTTTGTATTTGCCGCGATAGATGGTGCCGTGAACCTTGTAGGTTTGGTTGTAATACATAGCGTAGCCTACGGAAGTGCGACGGAGGAGGTTACTAATACCAGGTTGGGGTCCACCTTGATTTTCGCGAAGAACTAGATGAAAGTGGTCAGGAAGCAAAAGAAAGCCATGGAGGGTGACGGGCGAGGCGCCAAGAGTTGAAGCGTTGCGTTTGGCAATCACGGTCTGGGGGGTTAGGCGTTTGACCCAAGAGAGTGGGGTAGCGTCGGGGAAGCGGAGATAGTAGGACAACAACAAGAGAAAGTTTTTGTAATCAGCATCAGTTCGGAAGAGGAGAGTGTCTTTTTTGGCGGTGTGCTTGAGATGATAGTAGGATCCCTGGGTGAAATCGCGTTTGAGCAGTAAGCTAGGCATAAATCAAAGGTACACTAAGAAGACTATCCTTGTCAAGTCTCGGTACTAATCAGTTTCGTGATCAATGGAGTTGGCTAAATCGTTAGCGCTTCGGTAGAGTTTTTTCAGATCTGAGTAGAGGGTTTGGAGATGAGTGCGGACCGCCGTAACACGAGTTAGGGGAATGGTGGTAGCTAGATTGTCGAGGGCAGAAATGAGGGTAGTTTTGAGATTGAGAGAGAGAAAGAGGAGGGTATCGGTTTCCTCGTGACCGAGATTTTTGGTGAGTTTGGCACGCGCTCGTTTGGCGTCAAGGGCAGTTTCGTACTGATGACCAAAAAGAATAGCCAAGGGAGTAATCATGATGAGGGCGAGGAGTTCGGAAAGATGGGCGAGGTCACTGAGATTGGTCCCAGGAAGGAATAGGAAAAAAAGAATCAAAACTCCGGTCAAGACTAGGGTAGCTTCGATTTCGTAAAGCATGGCGACTCCAAACAAAAGGAAGTAGAGCAAAAAGAAAAGCGGGGAGGTCAGCGCACCAGTTTCGGATACCAACAGGAGAATCATACAAGTTAAAATGGTGATATCGAGGGTAATAGTTGAACGGTGGAACCAGTGAGGTTTTTTGGATTTCAGCCAGTGGGAAGTTAGATAAAGCAGAATCAAAGCGGCCACTAATTGGAGAGAGTAGGAAGTGAGAAAGGGGAGGGTGAGCCAGAAATAGATCCCGGAGGTCGCGGCAAGCAAAAGGATGGTATGAAACAGGAAGCGAGTGGGCATTAATTGGAGTGTACAACAAAATACGTTAGAATAGTAGAATGACAAAGACTTATGTACTAGGGATGTTTCCGTATCCATCGGGAGAAGGGTTGCATGTCGGACATGTCAGGATCTATACGGCGGTAGACGTCATTTCCCGATATTTGAGGATGAAGGGACGAGAGGTACTTTCTCCAATGGGTTGGGACGCCTTTGGACTGCCAGCGGAGAATGCGGCGATCAAGGCCAAGAAGAATCCAATGGAGATGGTGCCTACCAATTATGCTAACTTTAAACGTCAAATGCAGGATTTATCGCTGTCATTTGATTGGCAACATGAGCTAGCTACCACGGACCCGGCTTATTATGGCTTGACCCAATGGTTGTTTTTGGAATTATATAAACAAGGATTGGTAACCCACGAAGAAGTACCGATTAATTGGTGTCCCAAGTGTAAGACAGGGTTGGCCAATGAGGAAGTCATGGCGGATGGGACCCATGAACGGTGCGGAACAGTTACGGGAAAGAAGAATTTACCTCAGTGGGTGATGAAGATTACGGACTATGCCGAGCGACTGCTTACAGATTTGGATAATGAGCAGTTAGATTGGCCAAGGGGGATTTTGGAGATGCAGAGGAACTGGATTGGGAAGAAGGAGGGAGCAAAGGTTAGATTTAAGATCTTAGACGATAGATTCCAGATTAAAGAATTAGAAGTGTTTACTACTCGCATTGATACGATTAATGGGGTGACATTCGTTGTGATTGCACCAGAGCTGGCCAAGCAGTGGATAAAAGCGGGCTGGAAGGCAAATTCGGAAGTAGAAGAATATGTGGCTGTCGCTTTGGCCAAGTCGGAACAAGCGAGGCTAGAAGAGGCGAAGGAGAAGACTGGGGTTGCGACAGGAATTATGGCCGAGAACCCGGTGAATAAGGAAAAGGTTCCAGTGTGGGTCGCGGATTATGTCTTGGAGGGGGTGGGGACGGGAGCAGTTATGGGAGTGCCCCAATATGATGAGCGCGATTTGGCATTTGCTCAGAAATATGATTTGCCGGTTAGAGATTTACCACTCGACGATTACGCCCAAATACTAGAAAGGCTTGCAAAAGAGGGGGTGGCCAAGCAGGAAACACATTATCATTTGCGAGATTGGGTCTTCTCACGGCAAAGATACTGGGGAGAGCCGATCCCGCTGGTTTACTGCGACAAATGTGGAGATGAAAATGGGGTGGTGGCTTTGCCAGAAACAGAGTTGCCGCTAACTTTGCCAAATCTTGAGTCGTACGAACCCACGGATACGGGAGAGTCACCTTTGTCACGAGTAGCGGAGTGGGTAGAGTGTAAGTGTCCCAAGTGTGGTGGGAAAGCCAGACGTGAGACGGATACGATGCCTAACTGGGCGGGAAGTTGCTGGTACTTTTTGGCTTTTCCTTTTTGGGTATCAGAAAACTCGGAACACTCAGATAACTCGGAAAACTCAGATAGCCAGAAGATTCAGAAAAGCACGAAGAGAATTTTGGAGGAGTATAAGTCTAAATCAAAAACCCCATATGCAGATTTCTGGCGGGAAGTGGCCAAACCGGCGATCGATAAGTGGGGTCCGGTGGATTGGTATTTGGGGGGAGCGGAACACGCGGTCTTACATTTACTGTATGCCAGATTCTGGGTGAAGGTATTTTTGGATCGAGGATTACTTGATTTTGCAGAGCCATTTTTGCGCCTTAGGAGTGTCGGGATGGTACTAGCGACGGATGGGAAAAAGATGAGCAAAAGTTTGGGGAATGTGATCAACCCGGACAACGTTGCCAAAAAATATGGCAGTGATGCGGTTAGACTGTACGAAATGTTTATGGGGCCATGGGATCAAGCGATTAGTTGGGATACCCGAAGCTTGGTCGGACAGCAGCGATTTGTGGAGCGGATAGTTGAGACCGCGGCCAAAACGGGAGCAAAAACTTCGCCCAAATTACTTGCAGAACTAACAAAATTGGCAGAAAAAGTAACGCGGGGAATTCTTGAGCAAAAATTTAATACAGCGATAGCCGGAATGATGGAGCTGATCAATTTGTGGAAGAATAATGATCTGGTAATGAGCCAAAATGACGGACAAAAGTTTGCACAACTATTGTGTCCATTTGCCCCACAGACAGCGCAAAAAGTGTGGGAAATGATGAAGGGGGAGGGACAAGTGGAGAAAAGCCATTGGCCGGAATTTGCGGAGGGGTTGGTAACTGAAGCAGTGCCGGTAACTATGGTGGTCCAAGTGAATGGGAAACTGAGAGCGACGATAGAGATGAGTAAGCAGGAATCCGCAAAGCAGGATGAGGTGTTGAGACAAGTCATGAAGGAGGAAAAGGTCAAAAAATGGTTAACCAAGGGAGAACCCAAAAGAATTGTGTTTGTGCCGGGAAGATTGATTAATCTGGTGAGTTAGAGTTTAGTCGCGGTCGCCGCTTTGCTCACGAGCGGTTTTTTTGGCATCTCCCCCGAGTTTGCGTTGTCTGCCGGGTCCACCCATGGTGTTTGGATCGTGAGGGGAGTGAGATGCATTATATACTTGGGTGTTGCGAATGGCCTGGTTTAGTCGGTTTTGGATTTCCCCTTGATCTATTTCGAGAGGTCCAAGTCCGCTTAGTTGGGCAATAATCGCGGAAACTGTCAGATTTGAATCGATAGGGATTTGAAGAATTTCGTTCAGTTTATCCCTCTGTACCCACATCCTCATTAGTTCATCGCTTGGCATAATGTTATTCTATACTATATGGCAAGCGGGGGGTTAAATCGGTTGATGTAGTATATTGTTACTGATTGATATATTTCTAGAAAAATTTACCAGAGGAAGGGGAAATATCCAAAATATAGATGAGCTGAGAAGGAGATTTTTCCCTTACCAAACACTCGGTTGGGTTGCTAGCAATCGTTGGTAGTAGATTGCTAAGGGAATGGTAGGGGTAAAAGAATGGTGATAGAGTAAAAGAATGGGTGAGTGGTGGAAGAAAAACGGGGTCTGGGTGGCTTTGGGGATGGTGGGAGTGGGATGTTTGCTTTACGGATTGTGGGGAGTGATTTGGCCGGAGCCGGCAGTGGTGGAAATTGTGCAATCAAGTTCAATAGAAAAAGGGGGTGAGATTGTGGTTGACGTGGGCGGCGAGGTGATTACGCCGGGAGTCTATAAATTGCCAACGGGAGCGAGGATCGGAGACGCGCTTGTTTTGGCGGGAGGGTTATCGGCTGAGGCGGACAGACAGTGGGTGGCACAAACGATGAATTTGGCACAAGAAATAAAGGATGGCGGGAAAATCTATATACCCACGAGAAACGAAATTAATAACCAAATTCCAATAACCAATAACCAAACAATAAGTAATCAAGCGAAAACAATTAATATCAATACAGCGAGTGTGGCAGAATTGGATAAACTAACGGGGATTGGGGAGGTGAGAGCACAGGCGATTGTCGCGAACCGACCATATGGGAGTACGGAGGAGTTGGTGAGTAAAGCCAAGATACCAGAGAGTGTGTATGAGAAAATCAAAGATCAGGTGAGTGTGTATTGAAATGAAAAGTAAATTTTCTTCTGCAAATCTCGGCATGTTTGTTATTTTATTGATAATTTTGTGGCTGAGATGGGTAAGTTTACCGAAAATCTTACCGACGAGTTGGACACCCGAATCGGTGGTCAGTTTTACCGCACCGATCTTGGATAAACCAGAACAGACTGAATCAAATGTGATCATACGCCAGGGAAGATGGTATATCAAACTAAAGAGTGATGCAGGAATTAACCAAGGGGACAAGGTCCGCTTTGTTGGCAGCGTTATCCCGTTATTGCTAGGAGGGAAAGAGCGGCAAATTAAAATGATGGATCCGAATTTTGAGATTATCGAGAGAGAAAACCAAAGGAGGTTATCTTTGATTGAAGTGATCCAGATTGGGTTGGGAAAATGGAGGAAGAAGTGGGTAACCATATTGGAAAAAACCCTGCCAGAGCCCATGTCCAGCTTGGGTGCGGGAATACTCTTGGGGGTGAGGGGAGAGATGCCCCGAGAATTTTATGACCAATTGGTGGCAACAGGCACGCTCCATGTGATTGCGGCTTCGGGATTTAACGTGATGATTGTGGCGGGAGTATTGATGAGCCTGTTTAAGCGATGGTTCAGCCGGGGAGTGGCTACGATTGTGGGGATCACGGGGATTGGAGTGTATGTCGGATTAGCTGGAGGGTCGGCGTCCGTGGTTAGAGCGGGGATTATGGGGAGCCTAACTTTGATGGCATATTTTTGGGGGAGGCCGACGGAAGCCAAAAGGCTACTATGGGTGGCGGCTTACGGCATGTTGTTAATAAACCCACTGCTAATTGCAGATGTAGGGTGGCAATTGTCAGTTTCGGCGACGGCAGGATTATTATATTTAGAGCCAAAGTTGCACAAGGTTAAGGTGGGGCTGGGAGCGGAGTACATTTATCCGACGGTGGCGGCGAGTGTAGCGACGGCACCGATTATTTGGTGGCATTTCGGGAGAGTAGCGTGGATCTCCCCGATCGTTAATTTACTAATTTTACCGATCGTGCCACTAATAATGTTGCTGGCGGCAGTCGTAGTGGGGGCCGGAAGTTTGAGCATGCGAGTGGGGCAGGTGATCGGATGGATTTTGTACGTGCCTCTATGGTGGATGGTGAGAGTTATTGAATGGTGGGGTAATTTATGAACAAAGGTTGGTGGTATGGAGTTGGGTTACTAGTGGGGTTGATAATTCTGATCCTAGGTCAGATGCCTGATGAACGAATACACTTGGTAGTGTGTGATGTGGGGCAGGGGGATGCGATCCTTTTGATCAAGGGTAGTAACCAAGTACTGGTGGATGGAGGACCAAGTCAGGAGAAAATTTTGACCTGCCTGGAAAAATACTTGCCCTTCTATGATCGGAGAATCGAACTTATAGTGTTGACCAATACGGATCACGACCATTTGGCGGGGTTGATACCTGTAATAGAAAGATATGAGGTGATACAGTTTGTAACAGCTGATGGGGTGCGAGCAAGTAGTACTCTTACCAAATTGAGAGAGATTTTGATTGAGCAACAAATCCCGGTAACAGGAGTTGAGCGAGGGCAAAAACTACGAGTGGGACGAGTGGGGGAGGAGAGCAAAATAGAATTGGAGGTAGTGTGGCCGAGAGAAACAAACAGGGAATATGTGGCGGTGTTTAGCCAACAAATGGAAAAAAATATGCGCGAGCAGATACTAGGTGCAAGTGCCAAGGAGGGAAAGGTGAACGAGCGGAGTGTTGTTTTGCTCTTACTAGAGGATAATCGAAAAATTCTCCTCATGGGAGATGCGGGTGACCAGACAGAGAAAACCTTATTGGAGTTGGGAGGGTTACCTGACATAGATATCCTCAAAGTAGGTCATCATGGATCAAAGTATGCCAGTACTCTCCCATTTTTGGAAAGAATCAAACCAGAATTGGCGATCATTAGTGTGGGGAAGGGGAATCGCTATGGGCACCCGACACAGGAAACATTAGAGAGGTTAGAGCGAGTTGGGACAGAAATTGCTCGGACGGATCAGGAAGGCATAATCGAGGTTAATTTCTAATCGTATCCAGAGATTAAAGAATGTTAGCTATATAAACTATATAAACTACTGATAGTTGCATAAGAACGAGTAGTATGCTAGTCTCTGGTAAGTGCAGAATAAAATCGCGCGGTTGAGTTATAACCAGTTGTTGTTACTAGCTTATTTTCTTCAGGGTGGGGAGAAAATTTTGACAGTAAGACAAATGGAGGCGGGAACTCCTCTCAAAAAGAAGGTTTTGGGGGGAGTATTGTCGAGTTTGTCGCGAACTAGATTTCGGGGGATTAGTTTGATTGAGCCGATGGGGAAAGCCCAGGATAAGGTGGGACTTAGGTGGAAGTTGAATACCCAGATATTAGATCTGATTAAAACCAAAAAGGAGGTCGCAAGGTTACTTGCGAGTTACTAATATGGCAAATTTTGAGTGGATCGAAACAGGAAAAATAATGGGGGCGCAGGTTTACCAAGATTCGGCGCTAGTAGTTTCGTCGGTACTAAATCAACAGTATCGGGATAATTTGCACAGCCATGATCTGAAAATAATTTGGGTATCTTGGGTGCTGGTGAGTATCTTGTGGCTATATCAATTAATTAGATTGTTAGTGAGGGCGCGGAAAACTGGACGATTTGAGTTTGTGAGGTGGTTGGGTTGGTGGATTGTAGATGGATTGGTGTTTGTGGCACTAGTGGTACTACAAGTATATGTAAATTATCGGGTGCTAAAAATTGAGTATCCTCAAGACGTACGGATTGAGCGGTTGGGGGAAACATTGGTGCGAGTCAGGTGGCAAACTTATGATAAGACCTTGGGGATTATGGTCTGGGGTTATCAGGGAGAGTCAATTGAGAGAGTAATGGTAGCTAATGAAGGGAATGTGGAGACAAAAGAGCACGATTTGTTATTGGAGGTGGAAGAGGGGAAAGAAATTAAATTTTATCTGGTAGTAGGAGAAGAGGAATATGGGCAAAGCGAAAATGAACCATACGTGGTTAATCAGGAATCATTAATTTATCCATTGGAAGAAATAGAGACAAATGATTAAACGAGTCGGTCAAGTATTGGTGTTGAGTGGACTTCTCATCTTGGGAGGGGTGGTTAATGTGAAGGCTACAAGCTTTGATTACAGCGAGACTGCGGAGTGGGAGACGGGGGTATTTAATGGGGTAACCGGGGAGAGTTCGGCAGGGGAGATTAAGCTAAGATCAGCGGGAGAGTGGGAACAGAGAGCCTGGCAGACACCGGAACTACCGTTGACGACAGGGACAGCGATTGAGTCGGATGGGGAGTATGTCTATGTCTTGGCAGGATATGACACGTGGTTTGCGAGATACCATCAGGCAACTAATCGGTGGGAAGTTTTGGCTTCGGCTCCTTACTCGGCGGGATACGGCTCAGATATGGTGTATTTGGATGGATATCTTTACGCCATGTTTGGGGGGTATCAAAAAGAGTATGCCAGGTACGACATAACTAATAATACTTGGACCGAGTTAGCAGATACACCCGACTTGGTTTACCGCGGAGGTAGTTTGGCGACGAACGGAACGGATATTTATGCCTTGCATGGTAATAGTACGACTGACTTTTGGAAATATACGACTAGCACGGGTGAGTGGAGTATGTTAACGGGGACGCCGGCAACGATTAATTACGGAGCCTCATTGGTGTATAACGACGGGTATTTTTACACTCTGCGCGGAGTGTCGACTAATACCATGTATCGATATTCAGTGGCGGCGGGAACGTGGTCCACCATGACAAATATGACGGCGGTGATTGCGGAAGACAGTCATGCAGCTATCAGAGGAGCGTATATCTACATTACTTTGAATGGAAATACCACCACAATGTATCGATACGACATTGCGGGCAATAGTTGGAGCACGATGGCGGTCTTACCCCAAGCTTCGCGTTATGTGGGGAGCGTGTATAACGCGATAGATGACATGATCTATGTGTTTAGAGGAAATGGAACGTATGAATTTTGGAAGTATGATCCAGATACAGATGGGTATTTGGGACCGGTAGATATGACTCTGGCTCCAGGATCGGGTTCGGATTTGGTGTATTACGGGGGATATATTTATCAACCGAGAGGAGCCAACACCACCACTTTCTATCGTTATAACCTGACGAGTAAGACCTGGGAGTCGAGGGCGGTGGCGCCGGCAGCCTTTAATGATGATACGACAGGAGTGGTGGCGGGTAGTTACTTATATTTCTTCCAAGGGAGTAATACTACTAATTTTTACCGCTATGATCCGGCGGCAGATAGTTGGGCGACGATGGCGGTGGCTCCGGCAAATGTAAATTATGGAGGCAGTTTGGCGTACCCTGGGAGTGGTGATTATCTTTATGCAACCGTAGGAGGTTATACCCTCAAACATTATCGTTACTCAATTTCGGGGAATAGCTGGGAAGATACCCCAACTGACCTTCCTAATAACAGTGAAGCGAGTTATGGGGCTAGGCTATTTTCGGATGGGACGAATCTTTACTATGTTTCTGGTTCGCGAACCGGATTTTTGTTGAAATATACGATTTCAACTGATACTTGGAGTGAAGTAGCATCGCTACCGTATGCACCGTATTGGGGGAGTGATGCAGTTTATTGGGATGGAAATATCTATATTCAGGCTGGATATTACAAAGGTCAATTCTGGAGATACAACATTAGCAGCGGAGAGTGGCTGTATCTGGATTCATTAAACGAGTACTACGGATATCATCAGGGAGCTTATAACGGCGGAGCGCTGGTCGTTGATACCATAAACGCGATTTTGTATTCGGCGGTGGGAGCGAGTATTTTGAATATGGCAAGCTATTCGATTGATGCCAATGATTATTTAGCGAGTGGGACGTGGATTAGTCCGGTAGAGGATTTGACATATGTGACGGCGTGGACATCTTTAGTGGAAACAGCAACTAAGCCTGGCGATAGTAGTATTAGTTACGAGACGAGAACAAGTGCCGACAAAGTTACGTGGGGAGAGTGGACGGCGGTAGCGGGAACTACGATTGGGTCAAGTGTCAACCGCTACATCCAAGTGCGAGCAACTTTGACAGCAAGTACAGATCGGACAGAAACCCCGACTTTGACAGCTCTAACGATCAATTATCAAGGGGATGTGACAGCACCGACGGCACCCACCACATTTACTGGAAAGTCGAGTGAGGTGGGAGGGAGTACCTTGGTTTCGGGGAGTAGTTACCGGTACAACTATCCTTACTTTAGTTGGAGTGGAGCAAGCGATGCCGAAACTAGTGTGGCAGGGTATTATGTGTATTTCGGGACTAATGCGAGTGCTGATCCAATTACAGCCGGAAATTACCAGACAACAAGCGATTATGTGGTTACCAGTAATTTGACCACGGGGACATATTACTTGCGGGTAGTAGCCAAGGATAGTGCTGGTAATACTAGTAGTGTGGCAAGCGGATTTACCTATGGGTATCAGGGGGTGGTGGCGACTAGTGTGGCATATACAAGTAGTGGTGATTTTGCGGGGAGTACGGTAGATAACATGACCATTACAGGTGATGAGATTAAGTTGGCGGGGAAAGCTGGGTTTTGGCGGGAAGAGGCTCCGGGACTGATACCGGCGGCACCGTATTACGGATCCAGTACGGCATATGTCAGTACCAGCAGCAAGTTGTACACCCTGCGGGGATATAACACGGCAAATTTTTATAGTTATGATATTGCGAGCAGTACTTGGTCGACCCTAGCGGATACTCCGGCGGTGGTGCATTATGGAGGCAAAATTGTGGAGGGACCGGGAGGGTATTTGTATGCCTTTGCCGGGAATCAGACAAGTACTTTTTGGCGGTATGATATTGCGCAAAATACGTGGGATGATGCGGCGGCGACGGATTCACCACTGACAATTTATTATGATTCGGCGCTAGTATATGACGGAACTCAGTATATTTACGCTTTGCGGGGAACTTCGGATGATGCATTTATGCGCTATAACACAACAAATGACAGTTGGGAATCGATGGCAAATGTGGATTTTGGGGCGACAACAGAACAAATCAGTAATTTGATTAATTATGGAGCAGCTTTGACGTATGACGGGGCAGATACGATTTATGCTTTGCAGGGTACGCAGTATACCGGACTAGCAGCTTACAGCATCAGTACCAATACTTGGACTCAGCTGGCCAAAACTCCGCACAACGTTTATCAGGGGGGACATTTACAGTATGACACGACTAGCAATGCTTTGTACATGATCCCTGGCGGAGGAAAACCTTATCTATATAAATATGCGATTGCGAGTGATACCTGGAGCCAGTTGGATGAGGCGCCATGGACTTTGGGGCTAGGGAGTTCGATGCGCAATGCCGGAGGGAAGTTGTATGCAGTGCGAGGGATGGCAACTACTAGTATGGCGATTTATGATATTGCCAAAGCGGAGTGGTTAGTACCCGAAAGAGGATTTTTCCGGGAGATGTTTTTTGGAAGTGATCTGGCGACCCAAGGATATGGAGCAGATATTATCAAAGGTGACGGAAGCAATTACTACCTAACCAGAGGGAATCAGGATAGTACTTTTGTTAAGTATGATCCGACAACTGGGATCGCAACAGAGCTAGCAGATGTGCCGGGAGGAATGTATTTGGGAGGAGCGTTGGTTTATGACAGTACCGCAGAGAAAATTTATGCGAGCACAAGCAATATTAATAATAATTTTTATGTGTACGATATAGCGACGAATGTCTGGAGCCGGGAAGCAGATGATTTGCTGCCGGTTGATCCAGGGGCGGGATCATCGCTCGCTTATGATGGATCGCGTTATATTTATTATGCGAGGGGGGCGGGAACAACCAGCTTTTACCGGTTTGATACGCAAGGATCGGCGGGGAATAAGTGGAGTACTCTGACCAATATTACGGCGACTGTCAGTTACGGAGCCCAACTGGTTTATAAGAACGGATATTTGTATATCATGCGGGGAAGTGCAGTCAATCCTAACCCGCTTTACCGATATGATGTGGCGGGAGGTAGCTGGAGTACCTTAACGGCTTTGAGTGACTCGGTTTATAACGATGGCTTTTTGGTTGATTCAGGAGGAGATTATTTGTATGCCTGTAAAGGTTACAATACCGCCAGTTGTTACCGTTATAGCGTGAGTGGGGACAGTTGGAGTGCGATTGCGAATTTCCCGGGGGCAATTTACTACGGCGGGGCGGCGGCTAGTGATGGGAGCGGAAAGATGTATGTGTTACCAGGACCGGGAACGAATAGTTATGCCAATGGTTTGTATACCTACGTGATGGAATCAAGTACCACTTCGTTTGAAGAAGCCGGGTCATACCAGTCGGCAACGATTGATCTGGGGGAGGTTTACCGATTGGCGAACTTGACCTTGACGTATTCGTCTGCGACCAATAATACCTTAACTGTATCGACACGGACCAGTACCGATGGAGTGGTGTGGGATGCGTGGGTTTCTGCCAATGAAGAAAAAGCGGTGGGAACGAGTTATGAGTACAAAATAAACTCAACGGTACAGCGGTATTTACAAGTGCAGTTTGAACTTGCCAGTTCGGATGGGATTTACTCGGGAGTAATTGCGGATTATTCGATCAAGTATTATTCGGATACGACCCCTCCGACTAACGCGAGTGAACTATCGGCGTATACGACCGCAACGGCTAGCGCCAGTATGGTGACTAATACTTGGTATAACCATACCAGTCCTTATTTTGACTGGCCGGATGCGGAAGTAACAGGCGGGGCCAGTGATACCGAGACGGGAAGTGCAATAGTTGGGTATTATGTATATTTCGGATCCGATAGCGACGCTGATCCAGAAACAGCGGGAACTTTGATTACTCCAAGCTCGTTTACAGCTAGCTCGCTAGTTACCGGGAGTACTTACTATTTACGGATTAAAAGCAAGGATGATGCGGGGAATGTGAGTGGGACGGCATGGCAACCATTTATTTATAAATATGATAATGAAGCTCCGAATGTGCCAACCGGTTTGGCGGCGGATCCTTCGGGTTATACCGCGGTCAATGATTTTGATTTTAGCTGGGAGAGTGCGACCGATAGTGCCAGTGGAGGGATTGAGTACTGTTATAAAACGGCAACGGCTTCAGGGACTTTGGCGAGTGATCAGTGTACGAGCGGAGTGAGTGTGACAGGGATTACGGGATACCAGACCGGAACGAATACTTTTTATGTGCGTTCGCGTGATACGGCTGGTAACTATAGCAGTTATACGACCGGATCTTTTTATTACAATAATGGCGCTCCGTCGGCTCCGACCAGTTTGACGGTGACACCGGAAACAAATACGGTCAATTCGTTTGAGTTCGAGTGGGAGGCACCGGTTGCTTATTATGGCTCACTGGTTAATTTGCAGTACTATTACTCGGTTAATGCACTCCCAACCGAGTCGTCAGTTACGAGAGCTTATTCGAATAGTTTGGGAGCGTCGGCATATGCGACACTTCCTGGAGAAAATACTTTGTATGTGGTAGTCATGGATGAAGCGGGGAATGTTGATTATGACAACTATGCAAGCGTTACCTTTACGGCCAATACGACGGCTCCTGGAATACCTCTAAACGCTGACATTGCGGACGTCTCGGTCAAAGCCAGTTCGGCGTGGAAGCTAGCCTTGACTTGGGAGTCACCCTCGTCGGTCGGGGCGGGAGTAGCGAGTTATCAAGTTTATCGGTCGACGGATGGCGTTACCTACACCCAACGAGCATCAACTTCGGGCATTTCGTATGTGGATACAGGGTTAAGCCAGATAACCTACTACTACAAGATAAGAGCCTGTGATTCGGCCAATAACTGCGGAGCATTTTCGAGTGCAGTATCGCTATATCCAGATGGAAAATATACCACGGCAGCGCCTTTGGTCGGGGAGCCTGAGGTTGGTGAGATTACCACCAAGAAGGCTGAGGTGGATTGGACGACGTCACGAACGGCCGATTCGAAAGTGGCGTACGGGACGGCGAGCGGAGATTATTTTGATGAAGAGGTGGGGAATTCTGATCAAGTGACAGTACATTCATTGACGCTCAACAATTTGAGCCCAGGGGCAACCTATTATTTTGTGGCGAAGTGGACGGATGAGGACGGGAATTTGGGATCGAGCGAAGAATATACGTTTGCGACTGATCCGGCGCCAACTGCTAAAGAAGTGAAGGCGGTGTCGATTGGACTGGATACAGTGAATATCCAGTTTACGAGTAAAGACGCGAGTAAAGCGAAAGTGTATTACGGTACTACCACGGCTTTTGGAGGCTATAGTGAGATGGGTGTGGGGACGGCTGAGTCGACCTATACTGTCCAGTTGACCGGACTGGCGGATGGGACCAAGTATTATTACAAGGTTAGTCTGTTTGACAGTGAGAATAATGAATACGAGGGAGATACCTATTCCTTTGAGACTCTGCCGCGACCAAGAATTGATTTGGTGAAGCTGCAACAAGTTAAGGGGACTGCAACGGGAACGATTTTGGTCACGTGGGTGACTAATACGCCAATTTCTTCGATAATTACTTATTACCCCTCGGCCAATCCATCTGCTGCGCAGGATAATATTGATGTGAAGTTGGTGACAGCCCACCGAGCTTTGATCTCTGGGTTACTGCCCAATACTGCATATACGATGGTAGTAAAAGGACGCGATAAGGTAGGAAATGAGGCGGTAGCGTCAGCACAGACATTTAGTACGGCGTCGGATACGCGACCGCCGTCGATTGCCAATTTGAAAGTTGAGCCAGTGATTCTGGGAGTAGGGGAAGAGGCAACGGCCCAACTAGTTGTGTCCTGGGATACGGATGAACTCTCGACTTCTCAGGTGGCTTATGGAGAAGGATCGGGTGGGAGTTTGGGGAGCAAAACTCAGCAAGACAGTAATCGAACTTTCAATCATTTGGTGGTGATATCTAATTTGCAGCCATCAAAGGTATATCACCTCAAGGCTTTGTCGATGGATGAAGCAAGTAATGAAGCAACCTCGGTAGATCGAGTCGTAATTACTCCGAAAGAAACTAAGAGTGCCTTAAATTTGGTGGTATCCAACTTATCCCAAGCCTTCGGGTTCTTGGGAGGAATAGCGGGGAATTAATTAACAAGATAAACATATGACGATCAAAGAAAAGTTGATAAATCGATATTTGAAACCAAGGTTTTCGTTTGTGTGGTTACAGATGGCGGTTATTAGTGCGTTGACGGCTGGAATGGCGATTGGACTATTTTTCTTGGTGAATGATGTGGTAATTCCACGAATTAGAGCGACAAGTACGCCATGGGTCCAAACGGACTGGAGTGGAGGGGATAGTTCCACGTTAGTTTCTGAGACAGTAAATACCTGGACGAGTTTGGATGGAGTTGAAGCCACAGCCAGCGCTGGTTTGATTGTCCTTGATCAGACGGATGGTTGGAGTAGTGATTATCATAATTGGGCATATCGAAGGAAGATTACCTTTGATAATACTGACGCTACTTTGGGAGTAACTAGTGAAAATCTAACTGATTTCCCGGTATTGGTGAAGCTGGACACAGGGACAAATATTGATTACACCAAGACTCAAGACTTGGGTCAGGATTTGAGATTCACTGATTCTGATGGGACGGTTTTGGCTTATGAAATCGAGAAGTGGGATGAAACCGGGTCTTCATACGTGTGGGTTAAAGTTCCCCAAATTGATCAAAATTCTAACACTGATTATGTATATATATATTACGGTAATACCGGAGCGAGTGATGGACAAACAGAAAGTAGTGTTTGGAATAGTGGTTATAAGATGGTCCAACATTTTAATGAGAGCAGTGGCGTTCACTATGATTCGACTGCAAATAATTTTGATTCAAATAGTGTAACGGTGACCGAGCAAGGGGCAGACATTGGTCAGATTGATGGAGCAGATCACTTTAATGGTGCCGGCGATAACATTACGATTACTGCGATTAGCCCAGCCTCACAAGTGACAGTTACTACCTGGTTTAAGAGATTAGGAGTGGCAGGGAGTGGATATCATACGATTTATATGCAAGGTACCCAGATTGAGTTGGATGCGATTGAGAGCACAGGACAAATTAGAGCAGGAGTCACGACAGCAACGATGGGGAGACAAGTATTTAATAGTGGAAGTGGGCTGGGAGATGGGCAATTTCATCAATTAGGCTTGGTGTATAACGGAGAAACACTAAAGGCCTATATTGATGGGGTTCAAACAAGCTCTCAATCAGTATCAGGGGCGCTTTCTACCGGGAGTGCAACTACAATTGGTAAACTTGCACCTAGCTATTATGTTAATGGAGTTCTCGATGAAATTAGAGTTTCAGATATTGGACGTTCAGCCGCTTGGATTGCAGCTTCTTACAAATCTGAAACGAATGCTTTTAATACAATCGCTGATGAGGTAAGTCAGTATCCTGATTCTGGTATTTTGATTTCGAATATTTTGGATGCCGGATTTGCGGCTGACTGGGGGGAGTTGAGTTACACGGCTTCAGGGTCCGGAGTAACGATTAAAGTTAGAACTGATAGCAGTCCGGATATGTCTGGGGCTACGGATTGGGGGTCTTGTAGTGGGATTGCTTCTGGGACAGATCTGACAGAAACTGATTGTGTTACTGACCAGGATCAATATCTTCAATACCAGGCAACTTTGACTGTCCAGGGAGCATTATCTCCGGAGCTTTATGATATTTCTGTTCCTTTTACAGCTTCAGATCAATTGAGACCTAGCGTGAATGCAGCTAATGTGGCAATTACTGGGTTAACCAGTGGGAATTGGACGAGCACTGAACCTACCATCACTTGGACAGCTGGGACTGATGATACGGCTGTTGCTGGTTACTGTATCTCTTTGGATGAGCAAACGGTAGATGCAACTCCGTCAGCTAGTCTTAATCCGGAGACTGATGCAGGAGAGATGAACGGTTTGGATGATGGAATTACCAATAACTCAACTTGTCCTTATATTGTTGCCGGAACAAGCGTGGATTTGAGTTCGATTTCTGGTTTAACTTTACCGACTAACAAACAGTATTGGTTTTCGATTAAGGCGGTGGATGCGGCTGGGAATGTGGCCAATGATATCGCTGGTCCTTGGCAGGATTTGGTGAGCTTTAAGTACGATAGTACTGTCCCTACTAATGTAGCTTATCTGACTATGCCTTCAACTAATTTTTCTAATGTAGTGGATATGAATTTTTCTTGGCCGACTAGTGGTGGCAGTGCCAGTTCCGATTCCGAATCGGGAGTTTTGGGTTGGCAATATCAGCTTAATTCGAGTGCCGGTTCTTGGCAGGGAACGACTTATAATGCGGAATTTGATTTGGACTATATCCCGGCTACTGCCTCTGCATATACATTTATTGCTGCTCGTGATGAAGCTAATGTAATAACTGGCAATAATGTGGTTTATTTCCGGACGGTCGACAATGCCGGCAATCCCTCTTCGGCGGCAACTTACCGGACCGGTAATTTGACTTACGGTGGGGAGGCTCCGAGTTTTCCTGGAGATGGTGTGGTAACAATTGATCCTACTACTTCAGATACCAATGAGTTTTCTCTTTCATGGTCGGAGGCAACACCGACCGATGGTCAAAATGTGACTAGTTACTATTACATGATTAATACCAGTCCGCCTTCATCTTTGGCGACACTGCAAGGTAATGCCAGTACCTATTGGGATAATGGTACTGAAATTACTTTAGTCGCTGCTGCTTTACCCAATGTTAATAAAGGGGTGAACACGGTTTATGTGGTGGCAATAGATGATGCCGAAACCCCAAATTACTCTCCCAGCAACTATATTTCCGGTAGCTTTACTTTAAATTCAACCGATCCGGACAATGTGGGTAATTTAGTTGCTTCAGATTCTAGTATTAAATCTTCATCTCAATGGAATGTGACCTTGACCTGGACAGCTCCGAGTTACCAGGGAGCGGGTAATTTAACTTATCTGATTTATCGTTCTGTCGATGGGTCTAGTTTTTCTCGGGTAGGTAGTACTTCCGGTCTTTCCTATGTGGACAATACTCCGGCTTCCGTTCTTTATTACTACAAAGTATATTCTCAGGATGGAGCTGAAGCGATTTCTTCCGGGACAAATGCGGTTTCAATAACTCCGACCGGTAAGTGGACCAGTGCGCCAGGATTGAGTGTTAATCCGGCAGTGTCATCGATTACAACCAAGAAAGCGACGATAACCTGGTCGACTGATCGAACATCTGATTCAAAAATTCAGTATGGGACAGGCAGTGGGAGCTATGGGAGTGTGGAACCGAGTAATTCAAGTCAAGTGGCGGCGCACTCAATTCAACTAACGGGATTATCTCCAGGGACGACTTATTATTATAAAGCTAAGTGGACGGATGAAGATGGCAATACGGGAACTAGTAGTGAGTATAGTTTTACGACAGATGCTGCACCGGTAGCACAAAACGTGAACGTAACTAGTATTGGATTGGATTCAGCGGTAATTAATTATACAGTGACTGGAGCTAGTCAAGTAAAAATATATTACGGGACAACAAATAGTTTTGGTGGTTCTACGACCTTGACTACTTCTACCAGTGAAACGACATATTCTACGATATTATCTGGTTTGACTGACGGGACTAAGTATTACTACAGAATTAATGTGTTTGACGAAGAAACGGCAGAATATGAGGGGACGATTTTGGATTTTACTACTTTACCTCGGCCAAAAATTGCGACGGTAAGGTTACAACAGGTGAGGGGATCCTCTAGTTCGACAGTTTTGGTTACTTGGACTAGTAACACAGAAATTTCGAGTATTGTGACTTATTATCCATCAGCCAATGCTTCGGCGGCGCAAGATAAGATTGAGATTAAATTAGTGAAAGCCCATACAATGTTGATTGAGGGACTATTGCCTAATACGGCGTATACTCTGATTGTTAAAGGAAGAGATAAGATTGGCAACGAGGCTTTGAGTAATCCGCAAACATTTACCACGGCGACTGATACTCGACCACCGGTATTGGCCAATTTGAAAGTAGAGACAGTGATACAAGGGGCGGGAGAAGAAACTACGGCACAATTAGTTGTGGCGTGGGATACGGATGAACTCTCAACTTCTCAGGTAGCGTATGGGGAAGGATCAAGTGGGAATTTGGTGAATAAAACTCAGCATGATACTGATTTAACATATAATCATGTAGTAGTCGTCCCCAATCTTCAACCTTCGAGAGTTTATCATGTTAAGGCAATTTCTTTTGATGATGCGGATAATGAATCTCAATCGGTGGACCGGGTAGTGATTACCCCTAAAGCAACCCAGAGTGCGCTTAACTTGGTAATTATTAATCTCTCGAAAGCCTTTGGATTCCTTGGCAATTACGGGAGTAACTAGTAAACTGGTAGTAAAGATATGAGTAATATAACGGTAAGTAAAAATTCTCCAGTCATGAGTGTAGAGCATGTGAATAAGAATTATCAGGTGGGAACACAGGAAGTTCAGGTGTTAAAGGATGTATCTACCCAGATTCACGGGGGGGATTTCTTTGTCATTTTTGGACCATCGGGATCAGGAAAGAGTACTTTATTACACACCCTGCTAGGACTGGAAAAGCCGACCGCGGGGAAAGTGATGTTACTAGAGAAAGATTTTGCTCAGATGAGTCAGGATGAGGCGGCGGAGTTTCGGAAAACCCGAGTAGGGATGGTGTATCAACAGCCATATTGGATCAAGTCGTTAACGGTACTAGAAAATGTGGCCTTCCCTTTGTTTTTGTTGGGTCAGATGCCGTCGGAGGCATTTGGAAAATCGCTAGAGATGTTAAAAATCGTGGGGATGGAAGATTGGCAAAATTATTCACCGACGGAGTTATCGAGTGGACAGCAACAGAGAGTGTCTTTGGCGAGAGCCTTAATTAATGACCCGGTTATTTTGGTGGCGGATGAACCAACCGGAAATCTGGATACCCAGTCAGGAGAAGAGTTAATGCAGCTATTGTCTAATTTGAATAAGCAGGATGGGAGAACTATCGTGATGGTGACTCATGACTTGGAATACTTGAAGTATGCGACCAGGATGATTCGAGTGGTAGATGGAAAAATTGAGAATGAATATAATCAGGCCGAAGTGAGTAAACTCTTTAAGGAAATGGCAGGGAAGCGGGGAGCCAGACATATCCAAGAGTTGGAAGTAGCCGGAGATACCAAGAGTACACATATTGGAAGAGGAGAAAATAATGTTAGCTGATTTACTGCAAAACCATCAACATGAAGCCAAAGCTGAGGAGCGAACGGCTGGGGTAAAAGTTCCTAAAAGGTCATGGAAGGAAAGACTGCGGAATTGGAGACATTTTTTCTCCAAAGAAACGGTAATTAAGCTACAAGAAGAGGGTAAAACAATTTTGTCACTGTTAAGTTTCTTTGGCTTGTTATTGGTATTTTTGCTTGAGCTATTATGGAAAATGATTGGGCAGATCAAGATATTGGGGAAAATTGTCAGTTCAACGGATCGATTTTGGCAAACTAAACTGGGGAATTGGGGAGAGAGAGTAATTGCTAAGTTAGAAGGACACAGGGGAGGGGTGCGGCGAAGCTTTCTCATCGCTTTGGCTTTCCGAAATATGCGAGCTAAAAGAACTCGATCATTTGTGACAGTGGGAGGGATGGGGGTGGGGATTGCGGCGATTGTGTTTTTGGTTTCGGTGGGGTATGGGTTACAACGACTAGTAGTTTCGCGGGTGGCGCGGCTGGAAGAATTAAAAATGGCCGATGTCACGATCGGTCAGGCCTCGAATATTCGATTGGACGGGGAGGCTATTCAAACCATGCAAAATATCGGCGGGGTGGAAAAGGTGATGCCGATAGTGTCACTGGTCGGGAAGGTATTTTTTGAAGGGGGAAATAGCGAGAGTGTGGTTTATGGAGTGAGTGGAGAGTATTTGGAGGTGGCGGGATTGAACAAAATTAAGGGAGATTGGTTTACCACCAGAGAAGAAGCGGGGTTATTGCCCGATGTGAGAGTGGCGGGAGTCAGTACCGAATGGAATTTTCAAGAGGCTAGTTTTGGAAGTCGAATCCGCAATGTCGAATTTAACGTAGAACCAGAGATTTATCTCAAGGTATTAGCTGAACCTCGGAAAGGTGCAGAGATTTTGGGTTATGTAAAGAGGGTGGAAGGGGGATATGAAGGAGTGGAGCATTGGGGCGAGAGTTACCAGGAAGACGAGCGGGGTGGGGAAGGACGCAGTGTTCAGGGAGTAGTATTGGGGAGATGGATTAAGGCTCCATACCCGTTGTGGCAGAAGAAAGGATTTAATTACGAGGTTGTTTATGATAGCGAACGGATCCAGGAATGGAGAGAAGGATACATTGCCGAAGTTGGGGTGATGGTGGACGAAGATGCGAGTAGTTACATCGAGTGGGATGATGATACTGATTATGGAACGGTTTTGGGGGAGGCCAGTGGGAGTGCGGAGATTGTGACGAGCGTGAATCCGGCGGCTTCTATTTCGGCGATGGTGGTTGGGACGGATGAGAATGGAGTAGAGTGGGTGTCAATTGGAGAGAGCGCCTCAGAGAGTGCTCAGGCAGCCGCGGTACTAATGATTGAAACACCAGAGTCGATGCAGAGACAGGCGGTAGTAAATCGAGCCTTTATTGAATTGTTGGGAATAGATGTGAATAAGGCGGTTGGATCGACTTTTGAGATTGGATTTGTGATTCTCAATACACTGAAACCAGATTTGGATCGGACGGCGGAATCAAAACCGACAGTGTATACAGTTTCGGCGGTAATTGAAGAGGGGAGTACACCCTTGGTGTACGTACCATTAGGGGATATTGTGGGTTTGGGGACAACTAATTATTCCCAAGTTAAGTTGGTGGCTAAGGATAAGAGTGATCTGGAAAAGATTCGTCAGCAAATTGATAACTTGGGGTACAAAACGGCCTCGGTGGCTGACACGGTGGCACAGATTGATCGGTTATTTGGAACTGCCAGAGCGGTGTTAGCGACTTTTGGCTTGGTGGCTTTGGCGGTGGCATCGCTGGGGATGTTTAATACGTTAACGGTGTCACTGATGGAGCGGACACGGGAGGTGGGGATTATGAAAGCGATGGGAATGCAGAGCTCGGAGGTTAAAGAGTTGTTTTTGGCAGAAGCGATGGCGATGGGACTCTTGGGAGGAGTATTTGGGGTACTGACAGGATTTTTGGCAGGGAAGTTGTTGGGGATAGTACTTTCAACCTTTGCGATTGTAAAGGGAGTGGGGTGGATAGATATTAGTTATATTCCCCCGTTATTCGTCGTGTTCGTCTTGATATTATCTTTTGCGGTGGGGGTGGTAACGGGGATTTACCCAGCCAGACGCGCAACCAAGATTTCGGCCCTGGATGCTTTAAGGTATGAGTAGAATGGGGGAATAGGGTAGAATAAAGACATGCAAATGATTAGGGAGGGGATTCAAGCCCAATTAAAGAAACTGAAAATGCCGGTTGTTAACTTTAAGGTGGAACATCCAAAAGATGAACAACACGGGGATTATTCCACCAATGTGGTGCTAGTTTTGGCCAAAGAAGTTGGAATTAAGCCGCGGGAAGTGGCGGAAAAGATATGGGAATTGTTAGCAAATGATATAGAAATGAATAGATTGATAGAGAAAATAGAAGTGGCGGGAGCGGGTTTTATCAATTTCTACCTAAAGAAAGAGTATCTGATTGAGGAAGCTGGAGCCGCCAGGAAGAAAGGTTATGGGAAAAATAAACAACTGGCAGGACAAAGGATCATGGTTGAGTATACCGATCCCAACCCGTTTAAGGAGATGCACATAGGCCACCTAATGAGTAACACGATCGGCGAGAGTCTGGCCAGGATATTGATCGCGCAAGGAGCAGAAGTGAAACGAGCCAATTACCAGGGAGATGTGGGATTACATGTGGCCAAGGCGATTTGGGGAATACGTCAGGAATTAGGAATGAGGAAGTTGGAACTAGGGGAGTTAGAGAAATGGGAACTCAAAGAGCGACAGAAGTTGATGGGACAGGCATATGCACTGGGGGCGACAAGATATGAGGAAGATGAAGAAGTGAAAAAAGAAATCCACGAATTGAACCTGCAAATTTATCAGAGAAGTAATGCAGAGACTAACAAACTGTATGATGTGGGGAGAGAGTGGTCACTGGCATATTTTGAGACGATTTATGCTCGGCTGGGAACCAAGTTTGATGAATATTTTTTTGAGAGCGAAGCGGGACCGGTGGGACTAGAGGTTGTTAAGGAAGGGTTAGCAAAGGGTGTTTTGGAAGTAGGCGAAGAGGGAGCGGTAGTATATAAAGGAGAAAAAGATCATTTACATACCCGAGTATTCCGCAATAAATTGGGGCTACCGACTTATGAAGCCAAGGATTTGGGACTGGCGAAGACTAAGTATGGGAGATACTCCTACGATCGATCGTATATTGTCACAGCCAACGAGATTACCGAGTATTTTAAGGTAGTTTTGCGGGTGATGGAACAGTTGTACCCCGAACTGGCAGCAAAAACGACGCATATTCCCCATGGGATGATGAAGCTAGTAAGCGGGAAGATGAGTAGTCGGACTGGCAAGGTAATAACAGGGGAGGGGTTACTCAATGATTTGAAAGCGGTGGTACAACTTAAGATGGGGGAGAGGGAAATCAAGGAGCGAGAGCGGGTAGCGGATATGGTAGCGGTGGGGGCGCTTAAATATACGGTGCTAAGGCAGGCAATCGGCGGGGATATTGTCTATGAACCAGAGAAGATGACCAATCTGGAAGGGGATACCGGGCCATATCTCCAGTATACCTTTGCTCGGGCAAAAAGTGTTTTGGCAAAGAGTGAGATTACAAGGGATCAACCCTCGCAATTGCATGGGATCAACCCTAGTAATGAAGAGATGAGTATTCTGCGCTGGATT
>Ga0208375_1001041_pt1 | contig 33749 bp, 30 predicted proteins | sample RifOxyD1_FD_184038 | JGI IMG/M metagenome (GOLD analysis project Ga0208375, IMG submission 184038) | Soil microbial communities from Rifle, Colorado - Rifle Oxygen_injection D1 (SPAdes) | ecosystem: Environmental > Terrestrial > Deep subsurface > Rock core/Sediment | place: Rifle, Colorado... | reverse complement strand
CGGCGGCACGCTGTTCCTGGACGAAATCGGCGACATGCCGCTGCCGCTGCAGACGCGGCTGCTGCGCGTGCTGGCCGAGGGCGAGTTCTTCCGCGTCGGCGGGCGCGAGTTGATCCGCGTCGACGTTCGCGTGATCGCGGCGACGCACCAGGACCTGCAGGCGCGCGTCGCCGACGGCCGCTTCCGCGAGGACCTGCTGCACCGCCTGGACGTGGTGCGCCTGCACGTGCCGCCGCTGCGCGAACGTGGCGACGACGTCCCGCGGCTGGCCGAGCGGTTCCTCGCACTGGCCGCGCAGCGGTTCGACGCGCCGGCGAAAACGCTGTCGCGCGCGGCCGTCGCGCGGCTGCGCACGCATCCGTGGCCCGGCAACGTGCGCGAGCTGGAGAACCTGTGCTGGCGCATGGCTGCGCTGGCACAGGGTGACCGGCTCGACGCCGGCGACGTGGAGACGGCGCTCGGTGCCTCGGCGCTGCAGGCGTCCGCCGACGACTGGGCTTCAACGCTGGACGCGTGGGCGCGCGCGCAACTGGCCGCCGGCGCCGGCGGCCTCCATGCCGCGGTGGTGCCGCGTGTCGAGCGCATCCTGCTGGAGGCCGCGCTGGACCACACCGGCGGCCGCCGTGCCGAAGCCGCCGCGCAGTTGGGGCTGGGTCGGAATACGTTGACGCGCAAGCTCAAGCCGGCGGGGCGCGGTCGCAAGTAACGGCGCGTGGCGGGCTCCGGCTGTCTATGGATTCACCCGCGCTGAACCCGGCTTCCGCTAGCGTGCGCGGCCCAACCACGGAACACGACGGAGTCGTCATGAAGACCGCCCTGCTTGCTGCCGCCTGCGCCATTGCCGTCGCCGGTTGCGCGTCCAGTCCGTCCACGACATCGCGTGCACCGGCTGCCACGCCGCAGGCCCCGGCGGTATCGACCGCCAAGTCCGCGCGCGTCGTGCTGGCACCGGCCTCCGGCAGCCTGGTCAGCGGCACGCTTAACCTGGTGCCGACAGCCGACGGAGTGCGCATTGCCGGCGAGATCGGCGGCCTCACCCCAGGCGGCACGCACGCGATCCACATCCATGAGACCGGCGACTGCTCCGCGGCCGACGCCAGCAGCGCGGGCGGCCACTTCAACCCGGGCAGCGATCCGCACGGCCGCGCCGGGACCGCCGCCCACCACGGCGGCGACATGGACAACCTCACCGCCAACGCCGAAGGCGTGGCCCAGGCCAGCGTCGAAGCACGCGGCGTCACGCTCGGCGGCGGTGCGGCCAACGACGTGGACGGTCGCGCCGTCGTGGTGCATGCCAAGGCCGACGACTACACCAGCCAGCCGGCCGGCAATGCGGGCGATCGGGTGGCCTGCGGCGTCATCGAAATCACCGGCTGACGCGCGGCGATGACCCATGCCGGTGCCCTGAGGGTGCGGCGCGCCGTCGCTGACGACGCGCCGCTGCTGGCCGGTTGGGCGGCCGACATGGCATGGGAAACCGAGCACAAGCGGCTCGACCCGGCCACGGTGCTGGCCGGGGTCGCGGCTGGCATCGCCGACCCGCTCAAGGCGCGTTACTACGTCGCGATGCACGACCTGCCGCTGGCGGGTCGCGAAACCGTTGGCCAGCCCGTCGGCACGCTGATGCTGACCACGGAGTGGAGCGACTGGCGCAACGGCTGGTGGTGGTGGATCCAGAGCGTCTATGTCGACCCCGGACACCGGCGCCAGGGCGTGTTCGCAGCGCTGTACCGCCACGTGCGCGAGCGGGCGCTTGCCGTGCCCGACGTGCTGGGGCTGAGGCTGTACGTCGAGCAGGACAATGACGCGGCCCGGCGCACCTACGAGGCGCTGGGCATGCGCGATGCGGGCTACCGGCTGCTGGCGGAGGCGTTCGAACGGCCGATGGGTTGAGCTGGAACACGGGGTCGGATATCCCGCATTCCACCTCTGTCGAAGTGCCGTTTCCAGACCTTCTGGAAGGTCTCGTTCCAGTCATCCCGGCGAGGGCCGGGATCCACGTTGTTGTGCGCGGTTCCAGCTACCCGGGGAAAACGCGCGTGAGCTGACGAGTCCCACGCCGTCGTGGGCACAACCGCTTCGCCGAACCCTCACCCCAGCCCTCTCCCGGAGGGAGGGGGCGTGTCAGCCGCGCTACTGCGCGATTGGCGCCCGCAGCCCTTTCTGAAGCGGCGGGACTCAAGGGCACTCAAAATCGGAGCGCTACTTACAGCGCCGCGCGGCAATCGCTGTCCCGGTCGCAATGCACGAAGGTGACCGGCACCGCGTGCGCGCGCAGCACTGCGGCAATCTGCCGCTGGCGTGCCTCGAAATGCTGGTGCCGGCGCTGCAGGCGCTCGCGGCATTCGTCGGTGTCGCATGGCTCGGCCGGCGCGTAGCGCGCGTGCCAGGCCGCCGGCGAGAACAGCGCCATGCGGGCCTCGCCATCAGCGTAGCGCAGCAGCGGCTCGGGCGGCGCGTCGATCCAGGCCTCGGCGGCGGGTTCGAGCAACGCGGTTTCCAGCAGCGGCCACAGCGGCGCCAGGCCGGCGTGGTCGTACTGCATCGCGGTCATCGCGGCGAGGTCGTGCACGGTGAGGTAGCGCGCGTGCTCCACCTGCAGGCCGAACGCGGCCTGCGCCGCCAGGGCCGTGTCGGCCGCGGCCATGCCGCGCTCCAGCAACTGCAGTTCGAACGCCTCGCCGACCGTCGACGCAACATCCGCATCGCCGCCCAGCACGAACGGCACCAGCCGCAGCGGACCGCCGGCATGCTCGGTGGACGGCGCCAGCGTGCCGGGCAGGCGGCCGTCGTGTGCGCCGAACGCGATCACGCGGCCGCCGGCAACGCCGGGCGCACGCGCGGCGAGCTGGTCGAGTTCGCGGTGCAGCGGCCAACCCGGGCGCAGCAGTTCGACGGGGTCGTAGTGCGCGCCGACGGTAACGAGGTCGAGCCGTGCGGCATCGGGCACCAGCGCGGCGAGGTCACGGGCCACCAGGCCGCCGAGGGTCTCGACCTCGCCCGAGGCCAGCGTGTCGCGCGCGACGGCGGCATCGCCGCGAAGCTCGAGCGCGAGCGCGCCCAGCACGTGCACGGCATCGGTGTCGTTGGCGGCGGCAGCGGGCGCGGTCATCGGATCCGGCGGGTGTCCAGGAGGCAGGGCGGGTACGGCGTGCAGGGATGCATACGCTGGCGTTTGGTCGTGCGGGAGGCCGGCGCTACACTCGCCGTCATTATGCCCCGACGGTGTTGCGGGCATGCTGGCCCGCACAGTCCCCCGAGGTGAATCCGATGCGTCAATCCCGTCCCGTCGCCGTGCTCGGCGGCGTCCGCATTCCCTTCTGCCGCCAGAACACCGCCTATGCGGACGTCGGCAACCTGGGCATGTCGGTGCGCACGCTGGGCGCGCTGGTCGAGCGCTTCGGCCTGCACGGGCAGCAGCTGGGCGAGGTCGCGATGGGCGCGGTGATCAAGCACAGCAGCGACTGGAACCTGGGCCGCGAGGCCGCGCTGTCGTCGGGCCTGTCGCCGCTGACGCCGGGCATTACGCTGCAGCGTGCGTGCGGCACGTCGCTGGATTCGATCATCACCGTGGCCAACAAGATTGCCGTGGGCCAGATCGAGTCGGGCATCGGCGGCGGCAGCGACAGCACCTCGGACGTGCCGATCGTGTACGGCAAGTCGCTTCGGCGCCGCCTGCTTGAAGCCGCCGCCGGCAAGACGCCGAAGGACAAGCTGGCCGCGTTCAAGGGCTTCTCGCCGCGCGAGCTCAAGCCCGAATTCCCCGGCGTGGCCGAGCCGCGCACCGGCAAGAGCATGGGCCAGCACTGCGAGGACATGGCCAAGGAGTGGAACATTTCGCGCGACTCGCAGGACGAGTGGGCGCTGGCCTCGCACCAGAAGCTGGCCGCGGCCTACGAGCGCGGGTTCCTGGACGACCTGGTCGTCAGCTTCCGCGGCGTGTCGCGCGACAACATCCTGCGGCCGGACTCGACGCTGGAGAAGCTCGCGTCACTGAAGCCGGCCTTCGACAGGACCTCCGGCCGCGGCACGCTCACCGCGGCCAACTCGACCCCGCTCACCGATGGCGCATCGGCGTGCCTGCTGGCGTCCGACGACTGGGCCCGGCAGCACGACCACGAGGTGCTGTGCTACCTGCGCGACGCGCAGGTGGCCGCGGTCGACTTCGTCCACGGCGAGGGCCTGCTGATGGCGCCGACCGTGGCGGTGCCGGAGATGCTCGCGCGCAACGGGCTGACGCTGCAGGACTTCGACCTCTACGAGATCCACGAGGCGTTCGCGGCGCAGGTGCTGTGCACGCTGCGCGCGTGGGAGAGCGAGGAGTACTGCCGCAACCGCCTCGGCCTGGCGGCGCCGCTGGGTCGCATCGATCCGGCGAAGATCAACCCGAACGGCTCGTCGCTGGCGACCGGCCACCCGTTCGCGGCCACCGGCGCTCGCATCGTTGCGGCCGCGGCGAAGGCCTTGAAGGAGCGCGGCGGTGGCCGCTGCCTGGTGTCGATCTGCACCGCCGGCGGGATGGGCGTGGTGGCGATCCTGGAGCGGTAAGCGCGTCTCGCGTTCCGGCCGGTGCGGCCTCATCGACGCCGGCGGCGGTGCGAGTGCCGGGTGTGTCGAGCGAACATCAAGGATGGGTCCCGGCTTTCGCCGGGACGACGGGCGTGGGTCGCGGCGCGGTGCGGCGTGAACTATTCCTTGTTACCTATTCCCGACCTTATGAATCACGAAGCCGCGGCATGCCGTGGGCGTCGCGGTCCTCGGTGACGGCTTCGTCGTAGATGCGGGCGCGCACGTCGCGGCCGGGCAGTTCGCTGATGGCTTCGCCGCGCGAGGCGCGCAGGGCGTTGGCGTAGCTGTGGCGCGCCAGGGCTTCATCGCCGTGCTGGGCGAAGCCGTGGCCCAGCTCTTCCCACGCCTCGCTGTTGGCGCCCTGCGCGAGCGCGCGGTGGAGGTAGGTTTCCGCCTGCGACCACTGGCCCTGCGCGCGCGCCAGCCGCGCCAGCGTGACCAGCAGGCCGGGGCTGGCGGGGTGCGCCTGCAGCCAGCGCTCGGCATGTTCGCGACGCGCGTCCAGGCGGCCGATCGGCAGTCGCCCGTACAAGCCGGCGAGGCCCTCGTCCCACTGCGTATCCAGCGCGTGTTCGATGCTGCTGGCCGCGGCTTCTTCCCAGCGCAGCGCGGCGGCGCGTTCGGCGTACGCGGCGACGATCGAGGGATGGGCGCGCAGTGGCTTGGGAAGTGCTTCCCAGCGGTCGGCCAGGACATTGGCGTCGCCGGCCTCACGCAGCCCGGCCTCGGCCCATTGGGCTTCGGCGCGCTCCAGGCGCGACTTCGGCCACGCTTCCTGCTGGCGCAGTGCGCCGAGCAAACCATAGGCCTCGCCCGCGCGGCCCAGTTGCGACAGCGCCTCGGCGCGCAGCGCCACGCCGCGCGGCGGCAACGGCTGCGCGTTGGGTGCGTCGAGCGCGCTCAGGGCATCGGTGGGGCGACCGTCGTCCAGGGCCAGCTCGGCCTGCGCGACGGCGCGGGCGGTCGGGTGGCGCGAGGCCAACGCATCGAGGTGCTGCTGGGCGAGCGCGGCATCGCCGCGCGCCGCCGCGGCACGTGCGGCGGCGACGTGGCCGACGGCGCCGATCTCGGCATCGTCGGTCTGCGCCAGCGCCTTTTCCGCGCGGCTCCAATGGCCCAGGTGCGAGGCTTCAAGGCCTTCGATCAGGCGTGCGCGCGCGGCCTTCTTGCGGCGGCGGCGCAGCATCACGAACGGCGTCGTCACCAGCTTCCACACCAGCCAGATCGCCAGCACGCCCACCAGCACCAGCACCAGGCTGTAGGCCAGCGACTTCTCGTACGTCCAGTCGTTGTAGCTGACCACCACCAGGCCCGGGTCCTGTGCCAGAAGTTGCGCCACCAGCGCACCGACCAGCGCGAGCACGATCCAGAACAACAGGCTGCGGAAGAGGTTCATCAGGGCTCCTGGCGCACACTGCGCAACTGACGTAGTTGCTCGAGTGTGCTGCCCAGCGTCGCAAGCTCCGGTGAAAGCGGCAGCGCCGCCAGCGCCGCCAGCGCGTCGCGCCGGGCCTGCAGCTCGGGCGAAGGCGCCCACAGCCGTTGCAGCCATGCGTCCGCGCGGGTCAGCGCGGTGCGCCACGCCTCGACGTCGCGTCGCTCGGCCGCGGCGCGCGCCAGGGTCAATTCCAGCTGGAGGCCGGCCATGGCATCGCCGCGGTCGGCCGGACGGACCGCCAGGCTGCGGTGGCGTGGCTGGATGTCGAACACCGTGGAGAACGCGCGCCGCCACCACGGCCCATCGGCGGGGGTGCTCGCCACCGGCGCGGCGTCGGCCGGCCGATCGAGTTCCGAGGTGAACGCCTGCAGCCGGGCCAACGCGCGGACGCGCGGGTCGTCGCCCAGTTCGTCCAGTGCGGCGCGTTCCTGCACCAGCACCTGGCGCAGGCTGAGGAAGGCGGGGTCGTCGACCCCCGACAGGACGCCACCAGCCAGCGTGTAGGCGCGGCGCGCACCGTCGAGGTCGCCGGCGATCAGCAGCCGCTGCTGCCCCATGGCGAGCAGCAGTTCCGCCTCGTCCAGCCGCAGCGCCTGTGCGCCATGCCGGTCGGGGTCGGACCAGCGCGCAATGCTGTCTTCGATCAGGGCCGCACGCTGGCCCATGCCGAGCAGCTCATCGCGCAGCACGCGGTTGGTGGCATCGGCCTGCTGGATCCGCTGGGCCTGTGCGCGCAGGTCGCCGCGCAATGCGCTGATGCGGTCGTTGAGCGCTTCGATGCGCACGTCCGCTGCCGGCGCGTGGTCTGCGGGTTCGCGTGCCTCCCACCACACCCACGCGCGCCACGCGGCCAGCGCCAGCAGTGCGAGCAGCAGCCACCACGGCCAGCCGGAGCGGCGCGAGGACGGCGAAGGAGACGGTGGTGCGGAGGGGGGCGTGGCGGACACGGGCGTGGCGCGATCGGGGGACCGCTCATGCTACCGGAACGTGGCCTCCAACCGGCCCGCATGCGGCGGCCACGAGATCGGCGGGACGGGGGCTCCGGGCGATGCGCACGCGCTCGAACCCCGCCTCGTGGGCGATGGCCGCAAGACGCTCGCTGGCGGCGATGACCGTTGCAGTGCGCAGGGCGTCGAGCGCGTGCGCGGGCAGTTGCGCCATCACCTGCTGCAAGGCCTCGCCGCTGGTCAGCGCCAGCACCAGCGGCCGGGGCGCGTCGCGCAATGCGTCGACGGCACGCCGTGGCAGCGCCACTGGCACCCGCTCGTAGACATCGGCGCGCAGCACCTCGATGCCGCGCTGTTCCAACGCTGGCTGCAGTGCGCCGCGTCCGCCGGGGGCGGTGACCAGGCCGATGCGGCGAGCGTTGCTGGCCGCCAGCTCGGGCAGGGTGAGCAGGCCCTCGGTGTCCATGCGCCCGGGCACGCGTACCTCGGCGACACCTGCGCGCCGCAACGCCGCCGCGGTACCGCTGCCGACCGCGCAGGCCACCATCGCCGGCAACGCCTGCAGCCGCGCCGCGGCACGGACCGCGGCCGGGCTGGTGAACACCACCGCGTCCGCCGACAGCGCGCGCTGAAGTGCAGTGCGGCTGGCCGGATCGTCGCGATCATGCAGCTGCCATGGCGACAGCGCGACCAAGCCGCCGCCATGGCGCGCCGCCGCGCGGCGCAGGCCGTCGTGGCCGCCGCGCGGACGCAACGAAACCAGCGTCCATCGGGGCGTCGGTGATTGCATGGGGGTCACGTGCATCGGGGCAGCGTGCCATGCGGGGGGGCAACCGGAACAGGCCGACAGGTCCTGCACGGCGTCGGCGTGGGGCTGCGGTTCCGGCCGCATGGGTCCTGCTGCAAGAATGGCGTCCCCCGCACACGTGGTGACCCCATGTCCGACGACGCCCTGACCCGACTCGACCACCACTACCAGTCGATGCCACCGGTCGCGGCCATGCAGCTGCGCATCGCAGGGTTCGATGGCGACCGCCTGCGGCTGCACGCGCCGCTCGCGGCGCACGTCAACGACAAGGGCTGCGCGTTCGGCGGCAGCCTGGGCTCGATGATGACGCTGGTCTCGTGGGGGCTGGTCACATTGCGGATCGAAGCCGCCGGGCTGGACGCGGACGTGTACGTGGCCGACAGCCACGTGCGGTACCTGGCGCCGCTGTTTGCAGACCTCGACGTGGTGGCCGAGGGCGATGCCGACGCCGACTGGGATGCCTTCATCGACACCCTTCGCCAGCGCGGCCGGGCCCGCATCGGCCTGCGCGCATGGGCGGGGCTGCCCGAGGGCGGCGTCGCCACCGAGTTCACCGCCCGCTACGTGGCGATCGTCCGCGATCCCGGCAAAGCGGCGGCGTAGCCTGCTACCTTCGCGGCCTTCGGCCCGTACGCGAGCCCGTCCCTCCGGGCCGCACCCCAGGAGACTCCGATGCGTGTGATCCAGTCGCTGCTGCTGCTCGTTCTCGTCTCGCTGCTGGCCGCCTGCGCCAGCATGTCCAACCAGCAGGACCTGTTGAACCGCAACCAGTACGCGTGGTCGGGCGCCATCCGCTGGGGCGACTTCGAGGGCGCGATGAACCTGATCGACCCGCTCAAGCGCGAGGAACACGCCCTGACGGATGTCGAACTGGCGCGTTACGAGCAGGTGCAGATCTCGCATTACCGCGACATCGGCGCCAGCCAGGACATGGAGGCCGGCACCGCGGTGCGCGACATCGAGATCGGCGTGGTCAACAAGCACACCATGACCGAGCGCACCGTGCGCTACCGCGAGCAGTGGCGCTGGGACGAACCCAGCAAGAACTGGTGGCTGACCTCCGGGATGCCGGATCTGTGGGACGGCGAATGAAACCCGCTTTTGCGCCGCTACCGGCGCTGGGCGACAATCCCGGCCCCCTCGCTGCTGCCGTGACGCCGTGACCATCGAAGAACTGCTCGCCTTTGCCGGGCGCCACCCCTATCTGTCGATGGCGCTGGCGGGCCTGACGGTCGCGATCGCCTACACCGAAATCGCCCGGCTGTTCCGCAGCTACAAGGCCCTGCGGCCGGCCGAGCTGACCGGCCTGATCAACCGCGAGAACGCGCTGGTGGTCGACCTCTCGCCCAGCAACGACTTCCAGAAGGGCCACATCGCCGGCAGCAAGTCGGTGCAGTCCAGCCAGTTCGACGTCGACAGCAAGCTGCTGGCCAGTGCCAAGTCGCTGCCGGTGGTGGCTGTGTGCCGTACCGGGCATGCCTCGGCATCGGCGGCCAAGCGCCTGAAGAAGGCCGGTTTCGAGCACGTGTACTGGCTCGACGGAGGCATCCAGGCCTGGCAGCAGGCCGACCTGCCGCTGGTCAAGGGCCGCGGCTGAACGGGCCGGCCCTGGCCCGCGGGGCCTTGTTTCGCCCCCTCGCGCCCCAAGCCTGAGACCCGGGCACGCAAGGGGTGCGTGCCATAATCGTCCACTTATCGATTTTTAGCCGGAGTTCCGAGTCATGTCCGAAGAAACCGCCAACGGCGCCGCTGCGCCCGCCGATACCGCCGCCCAGACCGGCCCGGCGTTCACGGTCGAGAAGATCTACGCCAAGGACGTGTCCTTCGAGGTGCCCGGCGCCCCGGCGGTGTTCAACGAGACCGCGCAGCCGCAGCTGCAGATGAACCTCAGCCAGAACGTGCAGCGCCTGGGCGAGAGCGCCTACGAGGTGGTGCTCGGCATCACCCTGACCTGCAAGGTCGAGGACAAGTCGCTTTACCTGGTGGAAGTGAAGCAGGCGGGCGTCTTCGGCCTGGCTGGCTTCGACGCCGCGACCCTGGACGGCATGCTCGGCACCCACTGCCCGAACGTGCTTTACCCGTACGCGCGCAACCTGGTCAGCACGCTGGTCCAGTCCGGGGGTTTCCCGCCGTTCCTGCTGCAGCCGATCAATTTCGACGCGCTCTACGCCGAGGGCCTGCGCCAGCGCGCCGCCCAGCAGGCGGGCCAGGAAAACGGCCTGGCCGATACCGAAGCCGCCGGCAACGCCTGATTTGGCCGCCGTGCCGAACGGAGCGGCCGTGCGGGGCGCCCCCATGCCGCGCGTGGCGGTGCTTGGCGCCGGCTCGTGGGGCACCGCGCTGGCGGCACTGACCGCCCGCCACGGGTGCCCCACCACGCTGTGGGGCCGTGACGCCGAATGTGTTGCGGCCATCGACGGCGAGCACCGCAATCCGCGCTACCTGCCCGACCTGGCCTTGCCGGAGTCGCTGCGTGCCACCACCGACCTGGCCGGCGCGCTGCGCGATGCCGAGCTGGTCCTGGTGGTCGTGCCGTCCCACGCCTTCGCCGAAACCCTGCGTGCGCTGGCGCCCCACCGGCCTGCTGGGGCCGGCGTGGCGTGGGCGACCAAGGGTTTCGAGCCGGGCAGTGGCCGCTTCCTGCATGAGGTCGCCGGCGAGGTGCTGGGCGAGGGCGTGCCGCTGGCGGTCGTGACCGGACCGTCCTTCGCCAAGGAAGTCGCCGCCGGCCTGCCGACCGCGCTGACGGTGCATTCGGACACGCCGGCGTTCGCCCAGTCCGTCGCCGACGTGCTGCACGGCCCGGCGTTCCGCGCCTACACCGGCGACGACATGCTCGGCGCCGAACTCGGCGGGGCGATGAAGAACGTGCTGGCCGTCGCCACCGGCGTCGCCGACGGCATGGAGCTCGGCCTCAACGCCCGTGCCGGACTGATCACCCGCGGCCTCAACGAGATGCTGCGGCTCAACCAGGCGATCGGCGGCAAGGCCGAGACACTGATGGGGCTGGCTGGCCTGGGCGACCTAGTGCTGACGTGTACCGGCGACCTGTCGCGCAACCGCCGGTTGGGCCTGGCACTGGGCCGTGGACAGTCGATCGCGGACGCGGTGCGCGCGATCGGCCAGGTGGTCGAATCCGTGCAGACCGCCGACGAGGTGATGCGGCAAGCGCAGCGCCACGGCATCGAGCTGCCGATCTCCAGCGCGGTGCAGGCCGTGCTGCACGGCGACATCACCCCCACCGACGGCCTGCGCCAGTTGCTGGCGCGCGAGCAGAAACCGGAATACCCGAACGGGTTGTTCCAATAAAAAAGCCCGGCTCGAAGCCGGGCTTTTTCATGGTGGGAAGCTGACTCACCACGGTCAGCAGCGAGCGCCGGTCCTCCACGCAGAAAAGAGAAGCCCGGCCGGAGCCGGGCTTCGCATCGCGACAGTCGGGGGGAGACCGACCGGGGGAGAGAGAGATCGCGATGTGGTGCTGCGGTGCCGGTGCGATCAGAACGTGATGCGCGGGCCGACGAAGAACTGGGTATCGCCGTCGATGAACTTCACATCGCCGTTGATGCCCCACATCGGGTTGAACTTCACCTGCGCGCCGAGGCGGCCGTAGAACTCGCCATCGCGGTCGCCGCCGCCGATGGTCTCGCCATCCTCGAAACCGGCCATCGCATAGCCTTCCAGCGCCGGGGCGAGCGAGCCGCGGACACCGGCCTCCACGCTCCAGCCGTCGGCGTCCAGATCGTTGCCGAGGATGTCGCGGCCGGCGTCGAACTTCTCGTAGGCCACGCGGGTGACCAGGTCGGCGCGCGGGCTGACTTCGTGGTTGTAGCCGACGCCGACACGCCACTGGTCGAAGTCGACGTTGCTGTTATCGATTTCCTGGTTGCTGTAGCCGCCGAACAGGTGGAAATTCGGGGCGATGGCACCGGAGCCGTTCACGGCCCAGCCGTCGGCGTCGCCGCCGTCGGTGTTGGTGCCGGCGTAGCCGCCTTCCACATAGTTGTAGGACACGCCGTCGGCGGCGGTCGCGGCCAGCGGCAGCGCGGCCAGCAGGGTGAAGGCGGCAAGCTTGGTCAGGGCGGGGGAACGCTTCATCTGGGGCCTCTCTTGTTTTCGGATTCGGGGGCCGGCGGGCGGACCTTCTTCGGGCCCTGCCGTCCAGTGGCCGCGCGGCGGCCGGCTGGAACCGGTCGGGCCAGTATCCGGAGTGACTTTCAACGAAGCCTTAATATTGAACTGACGGGTGCAGGAACTTACACGCCCGGTTCATGGTCCAGGCGACGCGACCTGGAGGTCGGGGTCAGGCGCCGCCGTCGAAGCCCTGCTGCCGCCAGGCTTCGAACACCACCACCGCCACCGCGTTGGACAGGTTGAGGCTGCGGTTGCCGGGCCTCATCGGCAGGCGCAGGCGCTGCGCGGTCGGCACGGCGGCCAGCACGGCATCGGGCAGGCCCCGGGTTTCGGAGCCGAACAGCAGCGCGTCGCCGGGGGCATAGGCGGGGGTGTCGTAGCGCACCTGCCCGCGCGTGCTCAGGGCGAACAGCCGCTGCGGCGCGATGGCGGCCAGCGCCGCGTCCAGGGTGTCGTGTACCGCCAGCGCGGCGTACTCGTGGTAATCCAGCCCCGCGCGGCGCAACTGCCGGTCCTCCAGCTCGAACCCCAGCGGGCGCACCAGGTGCAGGCGCGCGCCACTGTTGGCACACAGGCGGATGACGTTGCCGGTGTTGGGCGGGATCTCGGGCTGGTAGAGGATGACGTCGAGCATGCAGGGAGGAGGCGGGCGCGGCGCGCGACCCTACCAGTCGATCGCCTCGCCGCGGTAGTCGATGAAGCGGCCGCTGTCGGCGAGCGTGGCGCGCGCGACCTGCTCGAGCAGCCCGGCGACCGAATCGACCGGCTCGACCGGCGCGTCCTTGCCGCCCATGTCGGTGCGCACCCAGCCCGGGGACACGGCGATCACCGTGATGCCGCGCTCGGCCAGCGCGCGCGCCAGCAGAACGGTGGCCATGTTCAGGGCGGCCTTGGAGATGGCGTAGGTCGGCGTGTTGAAGCCTTCCACGCTGGCGATCGAGCCCAGTCGCGACGACATGTTCACGACGACGGCGCCGTCGGCCAGCACCGGGGCCAGCGCCTGCGTCAGCAGGAACGGGCCGGCCGCGTTGACGCGCAGGCTGTCCTGCAATTGCGCCGGCTCGACGTGGCCGAAGCGCTCGCCCGAATGCAGCACGCCGCCGTTGTTGACCAGCAGGTCCAGCCGGCCGTCGTCGCCCAGCACCAGCGGCAGCTCGCGCGCGAGTTCGGCATGCGTGCGCGGTTCGGCCAGGTCCAGCGGCAGCACGTGCAGCCGGCCCGGGTGCTCGCCGGTCAGCGTGTTGAGTGTGGTGGCGCGGCCGGGGTGGCGGCAGGTGGCGACCACGTGGTCGCCGGCGGCCAGCAACTGGCGGACGAATTCCAGACCGAGGCCACGGTTGGCGCCGGTGACCAGGCAATGGCGGGGCTGGGACATGGGCCGGATCCTTGCGCAGCGGAATCGTCGGGCCCGCCAGTCTACGCACGGGGTGCGGGGCCCTGCGCGAAGGTGCCCGCCGGCGGAGCCGCGGCCTCGGCCCGGATGCCGCGGCGCCGTATGGGCGGGAGCGCGCGCGACGACCGGGACCAGCGGGAGCACGCAGGAACGCTTCGGTACGCGACGCCCGCCGGCGGGAACCATGCACAGGTACGGGAGCCGCCGACACGCGGATGCAGCCGTCCCGGACTTGTGGCCCATGCGCACCCCCCGGTGCGGGTGGCTAGGATGGCGGTTGAACCGGCCCGACCGGGCCACCACGCCGGCCAGGCAGGCCGGCACGATCCGCCACAGGAGTGCACGATGTCCCACGTTGCCCGGCCCCGCGCCGCCGTCCTCGCCCTCGCCATCGCCGCCGCCACTGGCGCGCTGGCGTTCACCGCCGCACCGGCGCATGCACAGCAGGCCGAAGTCGATATCGCCTACGAGGAGTTCACCCTGCCCAACGGGTTGAAGGTGATCGTCCACACCGACCGCAAGGCGCCGGTCGTCGCGGTCAACCTCTGGTACCACGTGGGCAGCAAGGACGAGCCGCGCGGCCGCACCGGCTTCGCGCACCTGTTCGAGCACCTGATGTTCAACGGCACCGAGAACTACCGCGGCGAGTACTTCACCCCGTTCGAGCTGGTCGGCGCCACCGACATGAACGGCACCACCAACACCGACCGCACCAACTACTTCCAGAACGTCCCCACCACCGCGCTCGATCTGGCGCTGTGGATGGAGTCCGACCGCATGGGCCACATGCTCGGCGCGATCGACCAGAAGACGCTCGACGAGCAGCGCGGCGTGGTGCAGAACGAGAAGCGCCAGGGCGAGAACCAGCCCTACGGCCAGGTCTGGACCAAGCTCAACGAGGCGCTGTATCCGGAAGGGCACCCCTACCACCACAGCGTGATCGGCTCGATGGCCGACCTCAACGCGGCCTCGCTCGAGGACGTCAAGACGTGGTTCCGCGCCTGGTACGGCCCGAACAACGCGGTGCTGGTACTGGCCGGCGACATCGATGTCGCCACCGCCAGGGAGAAGGTCGCCCAGTACTTCGGCCACATTCCGGCCGGCCCGGACATGGCGCAGCCTGCGGTCGACGTGGCCAAGCGTCCCGCCGACACGCGCGAGGTGATGCAGGACAACGTGCCGCAGGCGCGCATCTACCGTGCCTGGAACGTCGCGCCGACCAACACCGTCGACATCGACCGCCTGCACGTGCTGGCGCGCGTGCTGGGCGGCAGCGACACCTCTCGCCTGGAGAAGCGGCTGGTGCACGAGGACAAGCTGGTCGACAGCGTCAGCGCCGCGGTCAGCGAGTCGCAGCTGGGCTCCAACTTCCTGGTGGTGGCCACGGTCAAGGACGGCGTCGACCCGGCCAGGGTCGAAGCCATCGTCGACGAGGAGCTCGAGACGCTGCTCGCCGAGGGGCCGACGGCCGACGAGGTCGCGCAGGCCAAGACGGTGATCCGCGCCGGCTTCATCCGCGGCATCGAGCGCATCGGCGGGTTCGGCGGCAAGGCCGACGCGCTGGCCGCGTGCGAGATCTACGCCGGCGATCCGGGCTGCTTCCGCGGGACGCTCGACAACGTCGCCGCCGTGACGCCGGCGCAGCTGCAGGCCGCGGGTCGCGAGTGGCTGGGCGATGGCGACCACACGCTGGTCGTGCAGCCCGGCGAGCGCACCCCGCTGGCCGAGGACGCGGCCGTCGACCCGGCGCCGCTGGCACTCCCAGCGGTCGACGCCAGGTACGCCACCACCGAATCGACGGTGGACCGCAGTGCCGGCCCGCCGATGCCCGGGGAATTCCCGGAGCTGAAGTTCCCGGACCTGCAGCGCGCCACGCTCAGCAACGGCACCAGGGTCATCCTGGCCGAACGCAGCGCAGTGCCGGTCGTCCAGATGAGCCTGTTGCTCGACGGCGGCTACAAGGCCGATGCCCTGGGCGGGCACAAGCTGGGCACCTCGAGCTTCGCGATGAGCATGCTGGACGAGGGCGCGGCGGACTACAGCGCGCTTGAGTTCGCCGGCCGCGCCGAGGCGCTGGGTGCCGAGCTGGGTGCGGGCGCGTCGCTGGATGGCGGCAGCGCGTACCTGTCCGCGCTCAAGGACCAGCTGGACCCCTCCCTGGCCCTGTTCGCCGACATGCTGCGTCGCCCGACGTTCTCCGAGGCGGAGATCGACCGCGTCAAGGCGACCTGGATCGCCGGCATCAAGCAGGAAAAGGCGCGCCCCAATTCCGCCGCGCTGCGGGTGATGCCGCCGCTGCTGTACGGCGAAGGCCACGCCTACGCCATGCCGTTCAGCGGGTCGGGCACGGAGGAGTCGATCGCCTCGCTCACGCGCGACGACCTGCTCGCCTACCACCGCACCTGGGTGCGGCCGGAGAACGCGACGCTGGTCGTGGTCGGCGACACGACGCTGGCCGAGGTCGTGCCGATGCTCGAAAAGCACCTGGGCGACTGGAAGGGCGAAGGCGAGCCGGCGAGCACCGGCGAGGTCGCCGACGTCGAGCGTCCGACGGCTCCGCGCGTGTTCCTGATCGACCAGCCGGGCGCTGTGCAGGCCAACATCTTCGTCGGCCAGCTGGTGCCCTCGACCATGTCGGATGACGCGACGGAATTCGAGTTCGCCAACACCGTGCTCGGCGGCCAGTTCAGCTCGCGCCTCAACATGAACCTGCGCGAGGACAAGCACTGGGCCTACGGCTCCTACAGCTTCGCGCCCGATGCGCTGGGCCAGCGCCCGTGGCTGGCGTTCGCGCCGGTGCAGATCGACAAGACCGCCGAGTCGATGGCCGAGCTCAAGCGCGAGATCACCGAGTACGCCGCGGGCACCACGCCGCCGACGGACGAGGAAGTCGCCAAGGTCCGCGCCAACGAGATCCGCAGCCTGCCCGGTGCGTACGAATCCGGCAGCGCGGTGCGCGGCACGATCAGCAGCATGGTCCGCTACGACCGTCCGGACGACTACGTGGCGCGCCGCAAGGCGGAGATCGAAGCCCTGACGCCGGCACAGGTCGCGCAGGCCGCCACCACAATCGACCCGGATGCGCTGACCTGGGTGGTGGTGGGCGACCTCGACCAGATCGAAGTGCCGGTGCGTTCGCTCGAACTGGGCACGGTGCAGGTGCTCGACGCCGATGGCCGGCCGGTCGCGGCGTCCGCCACGGCCAGCACGGACGGTGGCGACGCCGAGTAAGCAACGCCTCCGCCGGGTGGGCAGCCACCCGGCGGAGTTCGCCTTCAAGGCAATGATCCTCCCGCCTTTGTAGGAGCGGCTTCAGCCGCGATCCGAAATCCGCTCGACGGTGTAGGAGGCGACATAAGTCGCGACCGCAACTGTCGGAGGTCTTGTTCGCAGCGTTCACATCTCCTGCAGACGATCGCGGCTGAAGCCGCTCCTACATTGGCCGGAGCATCGATCATGCGCCGAGTCATTCCGGATTCACCCTGGTCCGCCCCAACCCGCTGCGATGCGGCGACAATCCCGCATCCCGTTCCGAAGGGCACCGCAATGATCCGACCCCTTGCCATCGCCGCCACCACGATGCTGCTCGCCAGCGCCTGCACCTGGGTGCACATGGCCCCCGGCGCCAGCGCCGTGCGGGTGATCCCGGCCGGCAGCGCACCTGCGGGCTGCGAGAAGCGGGGCGAGATCGCCGTGTCGGTCAAGGACAGCGTCGCCTTCTACGAGCGCAACGAACTGCGCGTGCGCGAGGAGCTGGAAACCCTCGCGCGCAACGAGGGCCCGGGCATGGGCGCGGACACGATCCAGCCGCTGGGCCCGCCGGTGCAGGGCGAGCAGCGTTTCGCCGGCTACCGCTGCGGCAACGCCAGTGCGCTGCTGACCCCGGTCCGGCCGGCCCCGCGCGACGGCGCGGAGACCTTCCCGCTGCAAGGCTGAACCCGCAGACCACGCCACGCGGCGAACATGCGGCCAACGTCGCCCAACCGGCGGCGGCCTTGCCGGCAACCCCGGCTAATGCGCCCGGGCCGGCAACGCGGTACCCTTGCGTGTTTTCCGCATTCGGTCCATCGCCCATGCTGTTCCAACACGTCGCCATCGCCGGCCTGGCCCATATCGACGCGCCGCGCCGCTTGAGCTCGGACGACATCAACGCGCGGCTCAAGCCGACACTCGACCGCTTGGGCATCCGCACCGACGTGCTCAAGGACATCGCCGGCATCCACGCGCGCCGCCTGTGGGACGGCCCGATGCTGGCCTCCGACGCGGCCACGCTGGCCGCGCGCAAGGCCATGGATGACGCCGGCATCGACTCATCCAAGGTCGGCCTGCTGGTCAACACGTCCGTCAGCCGCGACTACCTGGAGCCGTCCACGGCCAGCATCGTCAGCGGCAACCTCGGCCTGACCGAGCACTGCCAGAACTTCGACGTCGCGAACGCGTGCCTGGCATTCATCAACGGCATGGACATCGCCGCGCGCATGATCGAGCGCGGCGAGATCGAGTACGCGCTGGTGGTCGACGGCGAGACCGCCGACCTGGCGTACGAGAAGACGCTCGAGCGCCTGACCTCGCCGGACGCCACCGAAGAGCAGTTCCGCAACGAGCTGGCCACGCTGACGCTGGGTTGCGGCGCCGCCGCGATGGTGATGGCGCGCGCCGAGCTGGTGCCGGCTGCCCCGCGCTACCGCGGTGGCGTGACGCGTGCCGCCACCGAGTGGAACGGCCTGTGCCGCGGCAACCTGGACCGCATGGTCACCGACACCCGCCTGTTGCTGATCGAGGGCCTGAAGCTGGCGCAGAAGACCTTCGTCGCCGCCAAGCAGGCGCTGGGCTGGGTGGTGGAGGAACTGGATGAATTCGTCATCCACCAGGTCAGCCAGGTCCACACCCAGGCCTTCGTCAAGGCCTTCGGGATCGACCCGAAGAAGGTGCTGACGATCTTTGCCGAGCACGGCAACATCGGCCCGGCCTCGGTGCCGATCGTGCTGAGCAAGCTGCGCGAGATGGGCCGCCTGAAGAAGGGCGACCGCGTGGCACTGCTGGGCATCGGTTCCGGCCTGAACTGCTCGATGGCCGAGGTGGTCTGGTAACCCGGTTCCACCGACGGCTGCACAAAAAAGCCCGGGGAATCCCGGGCTTTTTTATCGGGTCGGTGGCGGCTCGGTTCACGCCGCGAACAACGCCCGCATCTTCTTGAGCGCGTTGGCCTCGACCTGCCGGATGCGCTCGGCCGATACGCCGTATTCGTCGGCCAGCTCCTGCAGGGTGACCTTGTTGCCGTCGTCCAGCCAGCGGCGCATGACGATGTCGCGCGAGCGCTCGTCCAGCCCGGCCATGCCTTCGCGCAGCAGCGCCAGCTTGCTGTCTTCCTCGTCCTCGCGCTCGTAGGTCTGCGACGGGTCCTCGCTGTCGGCGCGCAGGTAGGCCGCGGGCGACGGCGGGGCGTGGTCGTCGTCCTCGCCGGCCGGCGCGTCGAAGCCGATGTCGCGGCCCGACAGGCGCGACTCCATCTCCAGAACCTCGCGCTCGGACACGTTGAGGTCGCGCGCCACGGTGCGCACTTCCTCGGCGTTCATCCAGCCCAAGCGCTTCTTGCTCCTGCGCAGGTTGAAGAACAGCTTGCGCTGCGCCTTGGTCGTGGCGACCTTGACGATGCGCCAGTTCTTCAGGATGAACTCGTGCATCTCGGCGCGGATCCAGTGCACCGCGAACGACACCAGGCGCACGCCCTGGTCGGGATCAAAGCGCTTGACCGCCTTCATCAGGCCGATGTTGCCTTCCTGGATCAGGTCGCCCAGCGGCAGGCCGTAGCCGTTGTAGCCGCGCGCGACATGCACCACGAAGCGCAGGTGCGAATGCACCAGTTCGCGGGCGGCGTCGAGGTCCTCGTCGGCGTGGAACCGGCGCGCGAGCGCCTGCTCGTCCTCGGCGGTGAGCACGGGGATCTGGTGGACGGCGTTGATGTACGCGTCCAGCGACCCGAGCGGGCTCGGCACCGGCAGGTTGTTGGCGACCAGGGACTGGGAGAGGGCGATCTGGGTCATGGCGTCGAGTTTAGCAGTGGGTCGGTTCGACTGCTAAGGCGCCCGGAAGTTCCGCATTGTTGCATTCATGGGACGGTGGGCCTCGTCGGATCGGCGTGAATCCTCACGTCCCGTGGCCCGTGCGGCCGGCAGGCTGGGGCGCTTGACCGGCCCGGATCGGGCAGAACCAGGAGGCGGAGCGTGGGACGACTGATCGACGGCACGTGGACCCAGCAGGGCTACGACACCGAGTCCACCGGCGGCGCGTTCAGGCGCGAAACCAGCCGGTTCCGGCATTGGGTGACGGCGGACGGGACGCCCGGTCCGACCGGCGAGGGCGGGTTCGAGGCCGAGCCCGGCCGTTACCACCTGTACGTATCCCTGGCCTGCCCGTGGGCGCACCGGACCCTCATATTCCGCCAGCTCAAGGGGCTGGACCGGATGATCGGCCTGTCCGTGGTGCACTGGTTCATGGGCGCGGACGGCTGGACGTTCGCCGAAGCGCCCGGCACCCGGCCCGACACCATCAACGGCGCGCGCTGCCTGCACGAGGTCTATACCCGTGCCGATCCGCACGCGACCGGCCGGGTCACGGTGCCGGTGCTGTGGGACACCCGGCGGGGCACGATCGTCAGCAACGAGTCGGCCGACATCATCCGCATGTTCAACAGCGCCTTCGATGGCGTGGGCGCGTCGCCGGGCGATTACTACCCCGAGGAGCTGCGCGAGGAGGTCGACGGTTACAACGCGCGCATCTACGACACGGTCAACAACGGGGTGTACAAGGCCGGGTTCGCCAGCGCACAGGACAAGTACGAGGCCGCGGTGACGGCACTGTTCGACACGCTCGACTGGCTGGAGTCGCATCTTGGCCGCCGCCGCTACCTGTGCGGCGACCGCGTGACCGAAGCCGACTGGCGGCTGTTCACCACGCTGCTGCGTTTCGATCCGGTCTACCACGGCCACTTCAAGTGCAACCTGCGCAAGCTGGCCGAATACCCGGTGCTGCACGCGTACCTGCGCGACCTCTACCAGCATCCGGGGGTGCGCGAGACGGTGGACTTCGAGCACATCAAGAACCACTACTACCGCAGCCACGACTGGATCAATCCGACCCGGATCGTGCCGGCCGGGCCGGTGCAGGACCTGGATGCGCCGCATGGGCGCGAGGGGCTGGGATAGGCAAGTCGCCGATCACTCCCCGGCCCCTGTAGGAGCGGCTTCAGCCGCGATCACGAAGGTGCGGTGCTTGCATGGGGCGGTGTTCGCGGCTGAAGCCGCTCCTACAATGACTGCCGGCTACCGTGCGCCCGTCATTCGGTCGCGAGGGCACTCTTCGGCGGCAACGACCAGTCGATCGGCTTGAGCCCGCGGCGGACGAGGTACTCGTTGGCCTTGGAAAAATGCCCGCAGCCCAGGAACCCACGGTGCGCCGACAGCGGCGACGGGTGCGGGGCCTTGAGCACGCGATGCCGGCCGGTATCGATGACCGCGCCCTTCTTCTGCGCGTAACTGCCCCACAGTAGGAACACCAGGCCTTCGCGCTCGCGGTTGAGCGTGTCCACGACATGGTCGGTGAAGCCTTCCCAGCCGCGGCCCTGGTGGCTGCCGGCCTGGCCGGCCTCCACCGTCAGCACGCTGTTGAGCAGCAGCACGCCGCGCCGGGCCCAGTCCATCAGGTAGCCGTGGTCCGGGCGCACGAACCCGGTGTCGCGCTCCAGCTCCTTGTAGATGTTGAGCAGCGACGGCGGCACGTCGACGCCGGGATGCACCGAGAAACAGAGCCCGTGGGCCTGCCCGGGGCCGTGATACGGGTCCTGGCCCAGCACCACCACTTTCACCGAATCGAACGGCGTGGCCTCGAACGCGGCGAAGATTTCCGCGCCCGGCGGGTAGATGCGCGCGCCTCCAGCCTTGCGCTCGCGCAGGTAGGCCGCCAGCGCCTGCATGTCGTCGCGCTGCAGGTAGTCGCCGACGTGCGCCTTCCAGGAAGGCTCGAGTTGGATGCGGGCGCTGTCCACCGGGCTCAGGATCCGGGAAGTCCCAGGCACCGGTCGTACCCGTACGCGCACAGCAGGCCTGCGAACGCGCCAATCATGCCGTACATGCCGATGCGCTCGAACACGAGCAGGCCGATGCCGCCTGCGACGAGAAACCCGGCCAGTGCGAACAGCCCGTGCCGACGCTGGGTGCGGGCATGCTCTTCCCGGCGTTGCCTTGCCTGCATTTCGGATTCGCGCGCGTGCAGCTCGGGATCAAGCAGCGCTTGCGCGGCGGTTTCGGCCTGGGTGCGATCCATCGATATGACTCCTTGTCGTTCGGGTTCTTGGCGAGTCGCGAAGGGTGTCGTGCGGCGTCCTGCGCTCAGGGCAGCTTCGAAAGCCGCAGCTGGAACAGCGTCTTGGTTACCAGCAACCGCTCCTCGATCGGTTTCAGTACCAGGTCGTTGGCACCGGCGCGCAGCAGGTTGGACTGGTTGTCGGGGTTGGCGTCGCCGGTCATCACCAGCACGGGCAGGCGCCGCTTGCCGTAGCCGAAATCCTTGCGCAGCCGGTCGAGCAGGTCGCTGCCTTCCAGCTCGCCCTTCAGGTAGACGTCGGTCAGCACCAGGTCGGTGCCGATGTCGTCCTGGCCGCGGTGCTGCTCCAGGTACTCGAGCGCTTCTTCCACGCCGACGAAGTGCAGCACCGTGAGTTGCTGGCGCTCGAGCATGCGCTTGGTCGCCAGTGCGACGACCTTGCTGTCCTCGACATACAGCACGCGCGCGCCGGGGATCGGCTGCGGCTGCACGTAGCCGCGGATGAAGGCGGCCAGCGCGGTATGGCCCAGCGCCTTGTCGAAGTAGTCGGTGACGTCCTCGGTGAAGCGGCGCGACTCCAGGTGCGCCTGTGCATCGGCGGAGATCACGATGATCGGCACGTAGCGCTGCCCCGCCGCCTCGCGCACGCTGCGCGCCAGCGCGATGCCGTCGCCGTCGGGCAGCGACAGCGACGTGGTGACGAGGTCGACCGGTCCGGCGGCCAGCGCCTCGCGCGCCTCGCGGATGCTGCCGCACGACACCACCTCGACATCGGCGACCTCGCGCTGCAGCACGTCGCCGATCAGCTTGCGCACCAGCTTGCTCCCGTCCACCACCATCACCCGCGGGGCGGGCGCGGCGACGTGGCGCAGGGTGGAGGTCTCGTCGGTCACGGCGGTGCTCAGGTGTCGGTGGGGCGGGTCTGGCGGAGGTAATGGCCGGTCACGAGGCCGGCGCCGAGCCACCCCAGCGCGGCCGCCGCGAGCACGATCGCCAGCACGTGCAGCGGCGCGAACCCGCGCAGGGCGAAGTCGCTGCCGTAGCTGGCGGCCAGTTCCGCCAGCGGTGCGCTCAATGCCAGCTGGGTGCCGGTCAGCACCAGCAGTGCGAGTGCACCCGCGGCCAGGCCATACCACGCGCCCAGGTACAGGAACGGCCTGCGGATGAATCCATCGGTGGCGCCCAGCAGCTGCAGCACGCCGATCTCCTCGCGCCGCTGCTGGATGTCCAGTCGCACCGTGTTGCCGACCACCAACGCCGCGCCCAACCCCAGCAGCACGGCGAGCACCGCGGCCAGCCGCAGGCCAAAGCGCAACCAGCCGTCGAGGCGCTCGCGCCACGCGGCATCGTGCTGGATGACATCGGCCTGGGGCAGCGATTGCAGGCGGTCGGCGAGCAGGCGTTCGTCGCCGGACGGCGTCACCAGCAACAGGTAGGGCAGCGGGTTTTCGTCCAGGCCGAGTGAGTCGAGCGCGTCGACCGCCTCGCCGAGGCCGCCGCGCTCATGCAGCTCCGCAAGGCCCTGGTCGGGCGTGCGCAGCTCCACCGCGGCCACGTCGGCATCGCCGCGCAGGGTGTCGGCCAGTGCCGCGGCCTGGCCGCCATCCACCGACGGTTGCAGGAACACGCTCACCTGGCGCGACTGGCGCACATCGCCAGCGAGCCGCTCGACGTTGGACAGCGCGCCCCACAGGCCCAGCGGCAAGGCCAGCGCCACCGCCATGACGCCGACGGTCAGCAGCGTGGCCCACGGCTTGCCGAGCATGCGGCCGATGCTGGCCACGAAGCTGTAGGCGTGGTGGTCGAGCCATGCCCCGATGCGGGAGCGGCTGCGCGGAGTGACCGTGTGGGTGGTCGGTGCGGTCATTCCGCGAGGTCCTCGGGCCGGATGTCGTCCAGCAGGCGGCCGTCGCCCAGCACCAGCACGCGCTTGCGCATGCGCTTGACGAGGCCCAGGTCGTGGCTGGCGACCAGCACGCTGGTGCCGCGCTCGGGCAGCGACTCCAGCAGCGCCATGATTTCGGCCGACAGGGTGGGATCGAGGTTGCCGGTGGGCTCGTCGGCCACCAGCAGCCGGGGTTCGGTCACCAGCGCGCGGGCGATGCCGACGCGTTGCTGTTCACCGGCCGACAGCTGTGTCGGCAGCGCATCGCCGCGGTCGGCCAACGCGACTTTTTCCAGCGCCACACGCACGCGCTTGCCGATCTCGCCGCGGGCGGTGCCGCGCAGCAGCAGCGGCAGGCCGACGTTGTCGGCGACGCTGCGGTCGGCCAGCAGGCGGTGGTCCTGGAAGACGACACCGACCTCGCGCCGGTGCATGGCCACCTGGCGGCCGCGAACGTTGCGCAGGTTGCGCTCGTTGAACAGCACCGCGCCGCGGCTGGCGCGCTCGGACAGGTGGATCAGCTTGAGCAGCGTGCTCTTGCCGGCGCCGGAGTGCCCGGTGACGAACAGCATCTCGCCGGCGTCGACCTCGAACGTCACTTCGCTCAGGGCCTGGCGGCCGCCGGCGTAGTGCTTGCTGACGTTGTCGAATCGCAGGACGGGCATGGACAGTGGGCGGTCCGGTGTCGGGGGAGCCGGGAGTATCGCAGAAGGGAAGGCGGGCAGAAGGAAACGGGCAGACGTAAACCAGGCAGATGCAAAAGCGCGTACGGCCGGTCGAGGGATCGACCGGCCGTACGTGGGTGCAATCAGGCGCGGGGGTAATCCCGCCGTGGTCGCGTCAGTGCTGCGAGCGCGGCGCCCGCGTGACCAGCGACTTCAGTCCGCGGCCGATGCGGCCCAGCAGGCCGGGCTTCTCGGCGGCCGGGGTCGATGCGGCCGGTGCACCGGCATTGGCCTTGCGTGCGTTGACCTGGGTCGGGCCGGACCGGCGCGGCGTCGGCGCGGCTGCAGGCGTGGCATTGCCTGCCGCGGCGGGCGCTGCAGCCTCGCCTTCGGCCAGCTTGCGGCCACCGCGGCGGCGACGGCGCTTGCGCGGCGGACGGGCGGCGTCGTCACCTGCAGCAGGCGTGGCATCGGGCGCGGTGGCCGCGGTCTGCGGGCGCGGCGCGCGTGCTTCGGCGACACCCGCCTCTGCGCCGGCACCAGCGTCTGCACCGGCACCGGCACCGGCACCGGTTTCGTCGCGGCGCGGGCGGCGCGGACGCGGTGCGCCGCCTTCACTGCGGCGCTCGCCACTGCGGCTGCGCCCGCCGCCACTGCCGGCCGGACCACGGCGGCCGCCACCACGGCGCTCCTCGTCGGCCGCGCGCTGCTCGCGCGCTTCCTTGAAGATCTCGCCGATGCTCTCGGAGTCGTCGCCCTCGCTGCCCTCGGGCACGGCGCGCGGCGTGCGCGGCAGCGCCGTCAGCAGTTCCGCGGTGACCGGCTCGGACGGGATCTTCTGCTCGATGTACGCCTCGATGTCCGGCAGGCCCTGCGCGTAGCGCTCGCAGGCGAAGCTGATCGCGTCGCCTTCGGCGCCCAGCCGCGCGGTGCGGCCGATGCGGTGCACGTAGTCCTCGGCGTCGAACGGCAGGTCGTAGTTGTAGACGTGGCTGACGCCATCGATGTGCAGGCCGCGCGCGGCCACGTCGGTGGCGACCAGGATCTCCAGCTGGCCGGCCTGGAACTTCTTCAGCAGCGACTCGCGCTTCTTCTGCGGCACGTCGCCGCTCAGCACGCCGACGCGGTAGCCGGCGCGCTCCAGCGACCGCGCCACGCGCTCGACGAAGGCCTTGGTGTTGACGAACACCATGGTGCGCGCGCCCTCGCTGCGCGACAGCAGGCCCAGCAGCAGCGGGAGTTTTTCCTCGTCGGCCGGGTAGTACAGCCGCTGCCGGACGCGCGAGGCGGTGATGGTCTCGGTCTCGACCACCAGCTTCTGCGGCTCGTTCATGTGCTCGTAGGCCAACTCCAGCACGCGGTGGCTGAGCGTGGCGGAAAACAGCAGGGTCTGGCGCGTGGTACGCGCGGGCATGCGGCGCAGCAGGAAGCGGATGTCCTTGATGAAGCCCAGGTCGAACATCCGGTCGGCCTCGTCCAGCACGCACATCTCGCAGGCGTGCAGCGACACGACCTTGTGCTGCTTGACGTAGTCGATCAGGCGGCCGGGCGTGGCGATGATGACGTCGGCGCCTTCCTGCAGCAGCGCGCGCTGCTTGTCGTAGTCCACGCCGCCGTAGACCAGCGCGAACTTCAGGCCCAGGTCGCTCCCGAACTTCACGGCGTCCCTGTGGATCTGGATCGCCAGCTCGCGCGTGGGCGCCAGGATCAGGGCGCGCGGGTCTTCGGGCTTGCGCTCGGCCAGTGCCGGCTGGGTCAGCAGGCGGTTGATGACGGCGACCAGGAACGCCAGCGTCTTGCCGGTGCCGGTCTGCGCCTGGCCGGCGACGTCGCCGCCCTTGAGCGCGACCGGCAGGGTCATGGCCTGGATCGGGGTGCAGCGGGTGAAGCCGGCGGTTTCGAGGCCGGCCAGCAGGGTCGGATGCAGTTCGAACGAGTCGAACGTGATGTCGGTCAGGGGTTTGTCGCTCATGCGTATCAGGATTCCGGCGCGCGGTGGCGCGCAGTGGTGGGCGCTTGCACGGCCGGCACGGGCCACGCAGACTGCCGGGGGTCGGCCAGTTGCGTCCTGACCGCAGGCGCGGCGCCTTGAAGGCCCCGCGAAACGCCCCAGTTTAGCGCAATGGCGCGCCGGGCCCCGTCCCGGGCCGGGGCCATTGCCGCCCCGCCACCCCAGAACCCGCACCGCAGGAGCCTCCCGTGAGCGAGAAAGTGATGCATGTCGGCGATGCCGATTTCGACAGCGCCGTGCTGCAGTCTTCCGAACCCGTCCTGGTCGATTTCTGGGCCGAGTGGTGCGGGCCCTGCAAGATGATCGCCCCGGCCCTGGACGAACTGGCCGAGGCCTACGACGGCCGCGTCAAGATCGCCAAGGTCAACGTCGACCACAACCGCACCACGGCGATGAAGTACCACGTACGCTCGATCCCGATGCTGCTGCTGTTCAAGGACGGCCAGGTCCAGGCCACCCAGATCGGCGCGGTCGGCAAGGCCCAGCTGAGCCAGATGCTGGACAAGGCGATCGCCTGACCCGGAGGGCGGGCGCGCACCCGGCGCCCCGCCCGCCCCGACGCATCCGGGGGCACGCAACCCCCGGAGACGTCCCCCGACACGCCTGCGAACCCCCTTCCGTTCACGTCCCCGCTTGCTGCGGGCCACCGGCAGTGCTAGTTTCGCGCCACCGGCGTAACCGTTGACCGGCGCGACAGCCCACCGTCCCGCCGCCCGGCGCCGCACCCTTCTCGATCATCACGTCCCTGACGTCCCGCTCGCCCGATGGCGGGCGCTCGCCGCTTAGCGAGGAATTCCTGCTTGTCCGACCAGACCCCCGACGCCGGCGACAGCGCCGAAAAGCGCGTGCGCAAGCCGCGTGCCCCCAAGGCCGATGCCGCGCCCGCCGATACCACGCCGCGCGGCGATGCCGCGCCCGCCAAGTCTGCGCCCGCGAAATCCGATACACCCAAGGCCGACGCGCCCGCGCCGTCCGATGCACCCCGCAACGAGCCCCGCTCCGAGGCGCCGCGTGCCGACGCCCCACGCGCGGCCGATGCCGGCAAGCCGGCCGAAGGCCAGTCCGGCGGGCAGGCGTCCTCCGGCGGCCAGAACGACGGCCCGCGTGGCGACGGCAACGACGGCGGCCAGCGCGGCAACCGCCGCGAGCGCTTCCGCAACCGGCGCGACCGCAACCGCGGCGAGCGTGGCGGCAACCGCGACGGCATGCCCAGCGACGACGGCGGCAACGAGAACTTCGTCCCGCGCGCCAACCCGCAGGTGCCGGAGGGTTTCCCGCAGTACTCGCTGGGTGACCTGAAGCGGATGCCCGCGCACAAGCTGCTGGAGATCGCCGAGCAGCTCAACATCCAGGACGGCGTCGCCCGCGCCCGTAAGCAGGACGTGATCTTCGCCGTCCTCAAGGTGCTGACCCGGCACGGCGAGGGCGTGGCCGCCGACGGCGTGCTGGAGATCCTGCCCGACGGTTTCGGCTTCCTGCGCGCGGCCGAGGCCAGCTACCTGGCCGGCCCGGACGACACCTACATCTCGCCCAGCCAGATCCGCCGCTTCAACCTGCGCACCGGTGACCACCTGTCCGGCCGCATCCGCTGGCCCAAGGACGGCGAGCGCTACTTCGCGCTGTCGATCGTCGACACCATCAACGGCGAGCCGCTGGAGGCGTCGAAGAACAAGGTCCTGTTCGAGAACCTCACGCCGCTGTTCCCGCGCCGCAAGTTCCGCCTGGAGCGCGGCGATGGCAGCACCGAAGACATCACCGGCCGCATCATGGATCTCATGGCGCCGCAGGGTAAGGGCCAGCGCGCCCTGATCGTCTCGCCGCCCAAGGCCGGCAAGACCATGCTGATGCAGCAGGTCGCCACCGCGATCACGCATAACCACCCGGACGTGCACCTGATCGTGCTGCTGGTAGACGAGCGCCCCGAGGAAGTCACCGAGATGCAGCGCACCGTGCGCGGCGAAGTCGTGTCCTCCACCTTCGACGAGCCCGCCGGCCGCCACGTGCAGGTCGCCGAGATGGTGATCGAGCGTGCCAAGCGCCTGGTCGAGCACAAGAAGGACGTCGTGATCCTGCTCGACTCGATCACCCGCCTGGCGCGCGCGTACAACAACGTCGTGCCCAGCTCCGGCAAGATCCTGTCCGGTGGTGTCGACGCCAACGCGCTGCACCGCCCGAAACGCTTCTTCGGCGCGGCCCGCAACGTCGAGGAAGGCGGCAGCCTGACCATCATCGCCACCGCGCTGATCGACACCGGCAGCAAGATGGACGAGGTGATCTACGAGGAGTTCAAGGGCACCGGCAACTCCGAGGTCCATCTCAACCGCCGCATCGCCGAGAAGCGTGTCTACCCGGCCATCGACATCAACCGCTCCGGCACCCGCCGCGAGGACCTGCTGATCGAACCGGAACTGCTGCAGAAGATCTGGATCCTGCGCAAGCTGCTGCACGGCATGGACGAGATCGGCGCGATGGAGTTCCTGCTGGACAAGATGAAGACCACCAAGTCCAACGACGAGTTCTTCAGTTCGATGAAGCGCTGATCGCGCACCTGTCGATACCGAAACGCCGGCCCTGGGCCGGCGTTTCTCTTTGGACGAATTCAGCCCTGATCCGGAGGCGCGAGCGGCGTCAGCAGCTCAAGCGTGTCCTGTTCGGGATAGATGCCGCCGGATGCCAGAGCATCACTACGGCCTTGAGACGCAGGGTCCATCCAGGGAATGAGCGGGCGCGGGCCCGGGATGTAGGCGTTCCACTGGTAGTCCTCGGGTTGTACCTGATGGGACATGACGAAGTCGACCGGTACCCGGACCACCCACCATGGCCTGTCGGCCTGCTGCCCCTGCTCGGGGACCGTAAAACGCCATTCTCTTGCCTTGTCGATGGCCGCGCCTGCCAGCAGGTTGCGCCAGCGTGCCATTGCGTGCTCCGAGGCGAGGTAGCGAAGGTTGACCTGCTCGGCTGCCGCGTCATGGACCGCGCCATCCCGGCCGACACGAAGTGCCAGATATACCGTGCCGCCCACGCGCTCCTTGGCCGCCGCGTGCGGATAGCGGGGTGGTGTCATGACGCCTTCCACCTCCACAGATTCGCCGGATGCGGGCGGCTGTCCGAAGTGGGCGTTGCGGAATTCGACCTTGAAGTGCTCATCGTCGAGCCTGGATGCCACGACCCGCACGTTCATCCGGGCGCGCGCCCTGGTGTGGCCGTCGCGCAGCGCAATGGGCTCGAACCGCCAGTTCCGCACCGCGCGCGACATCATGTCGACCACGCCCGGAGGCAGCTCGTCGGCGTGGTCCAGCGTGTGCGACAGCACCGTGCCGTCGGCGGCAAGATAGATGTCGCCCTTGACCAGCAGGCTCGACTCGACGCGGTCGCGCGCCGAGGGCGCCGCGATTGCGAAACCCGCTACCAGGCAGCCCAGCAAGGCGGCCGCCCATCCCGAAATACGCATGACAGTTCCTTCTGTTCGAACACGGAACGCGCAGGTTAGCCGCGAGAAGGGGGCTGTGGGAATCGGGATTAGAGGCGACACGTCCAATCCGAGGCGGGCGACAACAGCGGATAATCCCGCCACGGAGGTGTCCCATGCACGGTGGCGGTCTGGAGTTGGCGCTGGTGTTCCTGCTGGCAGCGGTCATCGCGGTGCCGGTGTTCCGGCGTGCGGGGCTGGGGGCGGTGCTGGGGTACCTGGCGGCGGGCGTGGCGTTGGGGCCGTATGGGCTGGCGGTGATCCGCAATGCCGAGCCGGTGCTGGCCGCGTCGGAGATCGGCGTGGTGATGCTGTTGTTCGTGATCGGACTGGAGCTGTCGCCCGCGCGACTGTCGGTCATGCGCAAGCCGGTGTTCGGTGCCGGCGGGCTGCAGGTCATGGCCAGCGGACTGCTGCTGGCGGCGCTGGCGGCGTTCGGGGGCGGGCTGGGGTGGAAGGCGGCCACGGTCATCGGTTTCGGCCTGGCGCTGTCGTCCACCGCCGTCGGCCTGCAGCTGCTGGCCGAGCGCAAGGCGCTTGGTGCGCCGCATGGGCGGCTGGCCTTCGCGATCCTGCTGTTCCAGGACCTGGCGGCGATCCCGCTGTTGGCGGCGATTCCGCTGCTCGGGCAGGCGGCTGCCGTGGATGCCGGCGGCCTGTCGGCGACGGCGGTGTTCAAGGCACTCGGCGCGATCGCACTGGTGGTCTTCGGCGGCCGCTTCCTGTTGCGTCACGTGTTCCGCATCGTCGCGCGCACGCGCATGCCCGAGGTGTTCACCGGCGCGGCGCTCCTGACGGTGCTGGGCGCGGCGTGGGTGATGCAGGGCGCCGGCCTGTCGGCAGGCCTGGGTGCGTTCCTGGCCGGCGTGCTGCTGGCCGATTCCGAATTCCGGCACGAGCTGGAATCCCAGATCGAGCCGTTCAAGGGCCTGCTGCTGGGCCTGTTCTTCATGGCCGTGGGCATGAGCATCGACCTGCAGCGCGTCGCCGCCGAGCCGTGGGTGGTGGCGGGGCTGGTCGCGGGCCTGATGGCGTTGAAGTTCGCGTTGCTGTTCGCCATCGGCCTGCACCCGGGCGGGCTGCGCCGGCGCGAGTCGCTGCGCCTGGGTGCGGTGCTGGCGCTGGGCGGCGAGTTCGCATTCGTGGTGTTCGCCGAAGCGCTGCGCGCCGGCCTCATCGAGGAGGCGCTGCGCGACCGGCTTGTGGCGGTGGTCGGTGTATCGATGGCACTCACGCCATTGCTGCTGCTGGGTATATCGCGGCTGCTGGCGACGCATCCCGAGCCGGTGCCGGCGCGCGAGTTCGACACGGTGCCCGACGACCACCCGCAGGTGCTGGTCGCGGGTTTCGGCCGCTTCGGGCAGATCGTCGCGCGCCTGCTGGTGGCGCAGAAGATCCCGTTCATCGCCATCGAGCACAACGCCGAGCAGGTCGACTTCGTGCGCCGCTTCGGCAACGTCGTCTACTACGGCGACCCGGCGCGGCCGGACCTGCTGCGCGCGGCCGGGGCGCAGCACGTGCGCGCGTTTGTGGTGGCGATCGACGACCCCGCGGCCAACCTGCGCACGGTGCGGATGCTGCGACGGCTGTACCCGGAGGCGAAGGTGTTCGCCCGGGCGCGCGACCGTCGGCACGCCTGGGCGCTGATGGACATGGGCGCGCACGCGGTGCGCGAGATGTTCCACTCCAGCCTGGCGATGGGCGAGCGCCTGCTGGTCGCGCTGGGCGTGCCGCAGGATGTCGCGCGCGACCATGCCGCCCGCTTCCGAGAACACGACGAGCGCATCCTCAACGAGCAGTACCTGGTGCACGACGACGAGGTCGCGCTGATGCAGAGCGCGCAGGACGCACGGCGCGAGCTGGAGCAGCTGTTCGAGGCGGATCGGGGTGGGGCAGGCCGCGGCGAATAGGCTGCGGCGTTGCAGGCGTCCCTGCAGGGCATGAAAGACCCAGGCGCGCATCGCAGCGCGCTGCACGCTGCCTACGCGACCTGCGGAAAAATTCCCTAGCCCCTAGCCCCTAGCCCCTAGCCCCTAGCCCCTAGCCCCTGTTCCCGCGCTCAACGCGGATCCCGCAGGAACCGCGCCATCGATACGTCCTGCCGGCTGGTCGCCGGCTGGAACTCGGCGGCGATGTCGATGAAGCCGCGCATCACCGCGATCTCGCGCGGGGTGCGGTTGAGGCTGTCGCGCAGGTCGGGGTCGGCGCCGGCGCGCAGCAGCCACTGCACGGTGCGCAGCAGGCCGTGCAGCGCCGCCAGGTGCAGCGGGCCGAAGCCGCGCGGGTCCTGCGCATCGAGGCGCGCGTCGTGGTCGACCAGCAACTCGAGCCCGGCGCCGAGGATGTCCTCGTCGGCGGCGCTGCCCGGCTCGGCGCGCGCGCCCAGCAGCAGCAGCAGCGGGGTGGCGCCGGCTGCCGCCTCGTCCGGTTCGGCCCCGGCCAGCAGCAACGTGTCGAGCAGCGCCACCAGGCGCGTTCGGTCGCGCGCGCCGAAGCCGTACATCGCCGCGCAGTGCACCGGCGTGCGGCCCTGGCCGTCGCGCGCGTGCACGTCGGCGCCGGCGGCCAGCAGGCGCGCGGCGAGGTCGGGCAAGCCCAGCGCGCAGGCGACCATCAATACGGTGAGTTCACCCGGCAGGCGCTGCTCGAGGTCCGCGCCGGCGGCGAGCAGGCGGTCGACGATCTCGACGTGGCGCATGCTGACCGCGGCCGACAGCGGGGTCGCGCCGGAGTGCGCGGCCAGCCTCGGGTCGGCGCCACGCGCCAGCAGCAGGTCGACCACGGCGTGGTGGCCACCACCCGCGGCGCGCAGCAGCGCGGTGCAGCCCTGGTTGTCGACGGCGTCCACCGACAGCCCGAGGTCCAGCAGGCGCCGCACCGCATCGGCGTCGCCGACGATGGCGGCGGCCGGTACGTCATGGGCGTGGAGCGCGCGGCCCGGCAACGACCAACCGCGCCAGTCCAGCCAGTCGGCCAGGTCGCGGCGGCCCGACGCCAGTGCGATGCCCAGCGGCGTCTGGCCGTCGGCGGCCAGCAGGTCGGGTGAGGCGCCGTGCGCGATCAGCTGCCGCAGCATCGGTTCGCGTCCGAGCGCGGCGGCCAGGTGCAGCGCGCTCATGCCATGGCTGTCGCGCGAGTCCAGCGGTGCGCCCGAGGCGATCAGGCGCGCGGCCAGCTTCGACCAGCCCAGGCGCACCGCCAGGGTCAGCGGCGGGTCGCCGGCCGGGGACGGTGCGAACGGGTCGGCGCCGCGCTCGAGCAGGTCCAGTGCCAGGTGCTCCAGGCTACGGCCCGCCTGTTCGGCCGCTGCGCAGGCCGCGACGAACCGCGCCAGCCCGCCGGCGCCGGCCGGCGACACGCCCCGGCGCAGCAGCGTCTGCAGCGGTGCCAGCGCGCCCGGCCCGCGCGACAGCCACGCGAACACCGCGGTGTCGCCGCGGGCATCGCGCGCTTCGGGGTCGGCGCCGCGCGCCAGCAGCCACTCGACCTGCTCGGGCGAGGGCAGCGAATCGTCGTCGTGCAGCATCCGGCCCAGTTCGGCCGGCGACAGCAGCGGCACCAGCGAGGCGAGGCTGCGTTCGCGTCCCCCGCGCAGCGCCTCGCGCAGCAGCGCGGACGGCGGCCGGTCGGCCGGGACCGCGTCCTCGTCGCCGTCGGCATCGCCGTCGGCCAGGCACGCCGGCATCGCGTAGCCGGCATCGAGCGCGGCCACCAGCGACCAGCGGCCGGCTTCGGCGGCATGGTCGAGGGCGCGCTTGCCCGTGTCGTCGCGGTGGTCGCGGTCCAGCCCCATCGCCAGCAGGCGGCGCACCAGCTCGGGGCTGGCCGACTCGGCGGTGCACGCCAGGATCAGCGCATTGCGACCGTCGTGATCGACGACGGCTGCCTCGGCTTCGGCCTCGCGCGGCAGGTGTTCGACCACGCGCTCGAACACCGCCAGCGCGCCGCCACGTGCCGCTTCCAGCAGGGCGTTGCGGCCGTGCGCGTCACGCGTCGTGGGCGACGCGCCGGCGGCGAGCAAGGTGGTGGTGATCTCGATGTGGCCGGCGCGCACCGCCTCGTGCAGCGCGGTGCGCTGGTGGCGGCCGGGTGCGTCGACCTTGGCCTTCTG
>Ga0208375_1001039_pt1 | contig 33835 bp, 25 predicted proteins | sample RifOxyD1_FD_184038 | JGI IMG/M metagenome (GOLD analysis project Ga0208375, IMG submission 184038) | Soil microbial communities from Rifle, Colorado - Rifle Oxygen_injection D1 (SPAdes) | ecosystem: Environmental > Terrestrial > Deep subsurface > Rock core/Sediment | place: Rifle, Colorado... | reverse complement strand
TACCAATCGCAAGACCGGAACAGGGAAATCCATCAATAGTTACATTGACTTGTGAGATGCTGAATATATTAGATATTCAGAAGGCGAATAGAAGGAAGATTATTTTTTCTTAAAAATATCAGTATAAAATTTTCTAAATGAAGCGGGGATAGCATTCAACCCATCATTTCCATACTGAGCCCCTAAATAAGCAAAAAATTCATTTGCCAATATATCTTCATTTCCAGGCTTAAAGTTATCTTTATAAATACCAGACCTTTTCATATGCTCTTCTATATTTACCATATCCTCATTTGATCTATTACTATACCATGTTTTTAGGAATTCATTGAAAAACAATGGACTTCTGGATTTTCCAGTTTCCATTAATAGGGCATGTAGTGCCTCATGAGTGGTTGTTAGTTCTCCAGTTGCCGGATATTGATGGATTCTAGCATATCCATAATTTCCTTTTCCAGTTTCAAGAGATTGAGTTCCTGAATCAGGAATTTCTTTACCACTTGAATCATAGCGTGCATTATCCTTAAACGCTTCTCTATAATCTCCACCACTACCAGTGAATTCCCCGCTTAAACCAGTGACGTCAAAAATAACTTTTTCATCAAGTAATTTTCTAGCTGAATCCGTAAGAGGAAGATTATTTTTTAATTTTTTTTCTGCCAGTACATCTATAACTGGCTGGTCTATTTTATCATTACCGAATTTATCAAAACTCTTAAATGCGCCTGCCAATCTCTTCCATTGTAACATTTTATCAATATTAGGATATGTAGTCTGCGCATACATACTGGATACCATTGAGCCTGTTCCCATATAATCGGATTTGGGATTAACAGCCACTTGATTATTGGGATTATCTATAAATTGATAACTTGCGCCAGTCTTTTCTAGATTTCTCACAGATTGTTCTTCTTTTCCACCCATCATGTTTAATGGAATAAATACATCCATATTATTGGTTGTTCCCTCTTCAATATTCATAGTATCATTAACTCGGAAGATTCCATTTCCATGGGGAGTTTTTATATCTTTAAGTTCTGGTACATAAACAAAAGTATCTTCTTTATTATTAGAATATTTTTCTTTAATTGGATCATATTCATTTCTATTAGCAAGAGCAATATCACCAAATTCCATTTTACGTATCATTCCCCCAGTATTAGGAGTACTATCAGTTTGTTCTTCTAATGGATTAAAAACAGTTATTCTTGATTTTGGAGATAACGGAGTTTTAAAGGGAGATTCTTCTTTAATTATTTTTTTTGGGTTATAAACCGGATTAGGATTTGGGTTATCCTTTGTAACCTCAATCATTTCAATTTTAGGTTTTTCTATCTTAAAATCCATAACAACCTCTTTGGGCTTACTTAAGTTTTTCCACGTATCCGTTATCACTCCAACTGTATTTCCAGCCAAAGATTTGGCAGAGTTGGCGACACCACCCAGAGTATTTTTTAATGACCCCCAGGCATCATTTAAAAAGCCTCCTCGACCATCATGATATCCTGGACCACCCTGCCCACCCTGAGTTTCTTTCATTATTCTCAAAGCCCGTTCCAGATTCTTTTTAATGGTTTTAAGGTTATCTTGCAGAAGTTCCGGTGTTTGCCAATTAGCACGTTCTTCTGGATTAGCAATGGCTTCCTCAATTGACTTTAATTTCTTTTTTAAATCCGGTATTTTAGTCGCCACTTCGGTGAGTTTGCCTTTCTTTTTTTCCTGCACCTTCAATCTTTTCATATATCCTTTAAAAATATCATTGAAATAGTTATCAGTTTTTTTATTAACCTCTTTAACTTGTTTTTCAGAAAGATTTTTCCATAATCCGGTATAGCCTTTATCTGGAGTAAGGGTCATAAATTGCCCAGACTTCCCAGCGGCCACCGCATCATTATTGCTTTTTATAATAAATTGCAAGATATTTCTAGCATCCTCAACCCCACGTCTAACTCCTCCTGGTCCAGTAGATTCCGCTCCTGCTATTTCAATTGAAGAAAGTCCTGGTAAAAACTGAAAATCTCCTCTGGCCATATCTTTTATCATGTCTTGTTCTTGTCTGGGATTAACTATTCTTATTCCCCCAGCACTCATTTCCTCTGGACCAAGTTTAGCTGACAATAAATCTTGTTTTGTTTGACTAGAAATTTCTCCATATTCTGTAGGATTTTCTTTTAAATTCCTTAATCGATTGGCTTCGGCAAAAGCTTTAGCGCCACGGTTGCCAGTGGCTAAGGCATTTAAATAATCTTTCGATTGAGTAAATGGTTCCATGTTTTTGGTTGTATCGAGTGTTTCAGAAAGATTTTTCCATCTTTTTGCAACACTGCCTTCGGTTCCAAATGACCTCCCAAGTAATTGTCTGGTTTTGGGGTTTGTTGCATAATCCTTCCCAAATCTAGATGCTAATTCTTTATCAAGCGTAAAACTTCTGGCATGTTCATATGTCCCTGGTTTAGCTTTTTCAATTCCGGTTTTTACCCATTTCACAAGACCTTCGGCCGCTGCATCCCGTCTGTTTTTTAAAACATCATATCCACTGATATTTGTAAGAGGATTTTTGATTAAAAAATTTGGATCTTTTTCAAAGACTTTTTTAACTATGGGTTTAAAGTTAAACTTATTACCCACTGCATCAAAATCACCATTTGGATCAATCTCTCCTTGTACAAATTTTTGACTTATTGTATCAAATTTTCCTGGATTTTTAAATCTAGTTCCAAGTACTTTATCAACAACTGCTTGAGCATCCTCCAATGGCATATCAAATATATCCCGCAATCTAAGTGAGATATCCTGCATTAATGTTGGTTCCAATTCTTCTTTGATAGTCTTTAAATCTATTTCTTTAACTTTGTGTGATTTAATTGATCGCACTGAATCAATGAGTTTTTTTGCCACTATTATAGCATCTCCTCTTCCCGGTTCATATTCCCCAGTTACTGGATTAATCGGCTCATAAACTCCGCCGCCCTTAGGTTCGGTTTCTTCAATGATTTTCTTGGCACGGACATACATATCATCTGAGGCTGTTTTTAGGGGATTAATAATCTTTTCTTTCATTCCAGGTAATTCAGTTTGAGTCTTGGGAGTGACAAATTGATCCTCAATCCCAGTCGTAGGCCTGGCTTGTTTCCCCTTGCCCAAAAGCGGTTGATATAAACTAACCATACCCTTAGGAGAAGCCTCTATGATTCCACTGTTGAAAAAAGTATTGACAGCTTCAGCTCTTAATGCAGTTTCTAAATTTCCACCATTTTCGTTATAAGATTTAATAAGCAAGTCTTTTCCGTCTTTCATGGTAAGGGTTTTTCTTTTTTCAAAAATAGGAGCAGCCTGTTCATTGGTCAATTCTATCCCCAGATTTTTTTTGAAATTTTCCTTTAGTAAGATGACCGAATCAGTGTTTAAAGATTCTTCTAATTTCGACATTGTTCCTTCGGCATCTTCCTTTATCGTTCTAACCTTTGATTTATAATTCGGATTAGTTGTGGTCAATTCTTCCAATAACAATGGAATCTCGCTTATGCGTTCCGAGGCGGAAGAAAATGTCTTTTCCCCCATTCTTCTGATAAATTCTGGGTCATTTTTATATTTTTCCGGATTAAGATTAAAAATCATTTCATCCTTCTTCAAGGAACTTAAATTTTGATTATATATTTCAGTTCCTACTGCCTTAGATGCAACCCAATTGCCCTGTTTTAAATTACCGACAATAAAAGGATTTTGGCTTAGAATTGTTTTTCCTGTTGTCACCACATCCATATTCATCAAGATTATAGGAGCACCCTCACTTCTTAATTTTGGAGCAAGCGCATCTTTATCAATTTCAATATCTTTCATTCCCCAATCCTCTCTTTTTTGTTGAGTATTAATGCTTTTTTTAGACTCATTCAGTCTAAATGGAGAAGCCACCCAGCCAACATCGATAAGTTCCAATTCTTTGGTTTTAGTATTTTCTTTAATGGCAAAAACCTGTATTGAGTTTTCTGGATGGGGATCAATTTTATAATCTCCGTCTTTTATCTGTTTTTCCGTCAACTTCTTATTCCGCATATTCCAAAGCCAATATAGGTCAGATCGGTCAACGCCAATAAGATTGGGAGATACTTCTGGAAGTTTATTCCCATTTGCATCAAAAAGAGATTGTACTTTTTGCTTATTTATTCCTACCGCCCCTCCAGTTATAGCCACGGTTCCACCTGGAGTCTTTGAAGCTGGATTAAAAATTTCAACTGGTTCATTACTAAATGACTCAGTCATGAACTTAGGATTTATTTTTGTCAATTCAGCTACGGTGGCTTTTGCTTCTGGCGGATTTATTATTTTTTCAAATTCTTCAAAGCGTTTTTTCACCATGGAGTCGTTGACTGACATAATATCATTAATGTCCGCTCTTTCACGCAATTCTGTAGTTAAATTTCCTTTATAAAGTTGCCGTCCAGAAATAGTTAACCTCTTGGCTTCGGTGAATAAAGATCTAAGATCCATTTCCATCTCCTCGGGCAATCTGACTGTGGTTTTACCAGCCTCTCTTTCGGCATAATCCTTACCATAAAGATTCTCAAGATATTTGAATTGTTCTTTATCCCGAGTTGAAGCTTCTTTAAGTTTTTTATTTCCAAACAAAGATGAAAGTTTTTCAAACCTAGATAATTTTACAGGGGCCCCCAATTCATCAACCCCCTTATTTAGGGTTTCTGAATATTTTTTTAAATCAGCCTTTACTCCAGCCACCATTTCAGGGGCAACTTTTTTACCAAAAAAGAAAGAATCTGTAAGACTGTCAATCCCCTGATACACGGCGGTTTGCACAGTCTCCCGAGGAAGTGTTTTTCCTGGTATCATCGGCGGCAAAGTGTCTTTGGAGTAATTGCTTATTGTTTTATAAGCAAAATTATTTAATTGATTGTTATATTCCTGCATTATTGGGGATTCATATTTTTTCCCCCCAAATGTTTTTAAATCATTGAATTGCGGATTCTTATAACTTCCCTTTAGATGCATAGCACCGAAAACTACACCATCTGTAATGGCGCTTAATGGATCATCTGGGTTGGCCCATAATCCTAATGTAATAGGTAGGGCAGTGGCATAAGCTGTCCCCTTAATAGTTGGAGTCCCCAAACTATAAGCCACACCTAGGCCAAAATCTTTTATAATATTTCCAATAGCATTCTCTTGCTCAGTTTGATATGTTTGATCGCTAAGAATAAGCGGATTGAATTTATTTTGTACAAATTGAGAACCCTGTCCGACCAAAGAAGCCGTTGCTCCCATTTGCGCAATTCTTTTTAAATTCGCCTTATCATTAAGGGCTTGTTGGATATATCCGGGAACCTTATTAAAATTAAAATCTTTAAAAGTGATTTTCGCTCCCTTAGCCGCAGTTTCGACTGCTCCGGGTAAAGCCCATTGCCCCACGCCAGTCGGGCCCATTGTCCCCTTCGGCAAACCTAATCCAGCCTTAGCTAATTTAGTAGAAGTCAACCCCCTCAAGGAATTATAAGCCCCACTGGCTAATTTCCCCAATTTAGTAATCCCCATTGCACCTCTTAACACGGCACCACCCAACATAAAACTAGCAAGAGCTCCAGTTATTTGACCAACCTTACCACCAAGCCAAGACAACCCCGATTGATCCTCTCCCTGTTCATAAGGTATAAAACCCATTGTTCCCTGAGAGGCAAACCCTTTCACAAATTCACGGATCGGATCTGGCATCCATCCTTTGCCTAAGTCTTTTGCCGCCTCAGGAATGCCAGCCATCACTTCTTTAAAAGTCACTGGCTTGGGTTGATTCCATCTTTGTTTGGCTTCTCGAGCAATTTCTATTCCAGTTTTTCCATTTGTATTTGCCACAAGACCGACATCATTCGGCTCCGGTATATCGGATAAATCATGTCCCTTCCATTGTAGAGCCATTATGCGTGCTTCGGATAAAGAAATATCCCCATATGCGTATAATGTATAGGGAATAGATTGGGCTATAGTTTTTTCTACATGTTGATTATTGGTAAAAAGTTGTCTATTTTCCTCTGTATCTGCACCACCTAATGAAAGAGGTAATATGTGATCAATTTGATATAAAGAACCAATGCGCCCGCTTAAAATAGCATCATCTCGCATATCGTTTCTTTTTCTAATTATTTGACCACTTTCATTTGTAGTTCCTGTTTTTACTAATAAATCCTTGTTGGCAGTATCTTGTACATATTGAGCGGTAGTATCACCAACTGATATGTTGCGAATTACTGGAGATACTGGAGTTCCCCAAGAAAGTTTTTGACCATCTTGATTAAAACTCGCTGGTTTTGCAAAATTATCATAATCCGCTGGAATTGGAATTGGAGCATTTAGATCACCCTGCACGGGCATAAATTGTTTTCCAGTTTGAATTCCCTTTCCTTCATTTATTAAATTTCCATATTGATAAAGACTCAGGTTTTTAGCCTGTTCATATTCTGGGGTCCCTGGAAAAGCATTGGTGGTTGGTCTAAAAGTATTAGTTAAATTTGTATAAGTAGTCCGTGGGATATAATTAAAAATCCCTGGTTTAGGAGCTGAAGCCTGACTATTGACAATACTCGTTAGTTTCCCCAGTGGCAATATGCTTTTCTTTATCAAATTCGAATATTGAGTGTTGAGAGGGATATTTCCCATTTTTTCTTTTATTCAAATGGATTATAGTTTTCTGCATAGAGATTGCCAATAAATTGAGCAAATTGGGCTGGAGTTTTTTGAGCAAGTTCTTTAACAAGTTCCTCGGCTGCATTTGGATCATTATTGGAATCAACTACAAATCTTTGATAAACAGCATAAATGGCTCGAGCTATAGATTCATCTAAAGTATTTCCAGTTGCACTCGCCATTTTATTTACAAATTGGTCTACATTAGGCGAAGTTCCATGTCCCATTCCCAATGTATACCATGGTCCGCCTGGAGCAAGTTCTTGAACAGTTTCCATTATCTTAGGAACATTTCCACTATTTGTAATTCTACTCGCCATTATTCCCGCTAAAGATTGTTTGGCTCCAGTGACAGAAGCCAACGCATTAGTAACCGCCGCAGTGCGTTCTTCATTACTACTAAAAAATGGATTAGAATCATCTGATTGAAAAAAGTTGGCCAAATTAGAAAGTTGTTTAATTGAATCCTTGGCGTTTTCAAGTTTAGATTCTGATGTGATTCCTTTTCCGGTCGTAGCATCTTTCTGTTCTGAAGCGCTTAAATAATTTTGTACTCCCTTTATATAAGTTCCTATAACAGTTTGAACATCAACGTCTTTATTATTTGGATCGGTATAAAATCTCTTAACTTCTTCTACAAGATCAACACTTCCAGGAGTCACCATATGAGCAGTATCCCATGTATAGCCTTCAAGTAAATTACCCTGTTCAATAAATGATTTCTGACTCAATTGTTTTGTTCCAGAACCAATTACCTCCGCTTGTGCTTTTAATATTTGCGCTTCTTCAAGTTGAGCTGCTCGAGCTTCAGCTGGCGCATTCTTCAAATCCGTATACATTTCCGCAAAACCCGCCGCCATTGTCTTCCACTCATCTGTTGAAATGGCATTAGCACTTTCCAATTTCTTTTCGGCAATAGCTATATCGCCATTATATTGAGTAATTTTGGCGTTAAGAACATTCGTATGTTGTTCTACCGCATCATTTAAATAACCAATATAAGATTGATTTTGTCTTCCTCTAAGCGTATATAAATAATTCAATTGGGCATTGGCTTTGGCGGCATTCGCCGGATCCGACATGTCGGTATTCTTCATTACATTGTCAATATAATTGGCAATTTCTTTGTCAGTCTGCACCAAATATTGATCACGTGCGGTAATATAAGCGGTGACATCTTTTGGCAAATCTATATTTTCTGCTTGCATTTTATTAACATCCGCCCGTTGTTCGTCTATATTGTATTTATCCCAAATGCTAGCTTCATTGGCAGCAGCTAGTTCCGATAAGGTCCCCTTCTTTTCATTTGCCATATATGCTCCGTAATTAGTTGATCCGACTCCAGCAGCCAAAGCGGCTGCGGCTGTTGCGGCATCGCCCGTAAGTCCAGAACCTCCGCCATTCTCATATTGATACATTTGAGCTATAACTGCGGTTTTTTGTTCCTTAGACATTTTAGACCAATCTGCATTATTAGCGCCGGGAATTGAATTTGTATATGACCATCTAGTCCCCCCCGCATCAGTTGTAAATCCAAGTTTATCTATCACTTTAATTGTTTGTTCTACTGGGTCACCCAGAAGTCTGGCCGTAAATAAATTTGGATTATCTGGAAAAGCATCTCCTATTTCATAATCAACACCTAAAACCAACCCCGCCTGCTTAGCTATATCTGTAGTAAATGCTGCGGGATTATTATGTCTATCTGTTCTAGATGCACTTATTCCCATTTGAAAACCGGAAGGAGTTGTTGTGGTGGCCACAGAAGTTGGAGGTGGAGTAGTTGTTTCCTTCTGCTCAGTCCCCAATGGAGTATCTGTATTAACTGATAAATCAGCTGTAGCTAGATTAGTTGGTTCTGTTTTTCTGTGTGCTAAATTAGCTAAATCAGTTTTAAATAAACCTGGTTGGTTTCCCATATTAATTCCCGGAGTTGACATTATTCCATTGGGATTAACAATGCTTGGGGTATACGCTGGTGACTTAGATTGTCCTGTTGTCCAATCGATCCCCTCTAATGTTGTTTTTGGTTTAGACGTAGAAGGTGCCCAATTAATAGAATCAAGTGTTTTAGTTACGTCTTTGACCTTACCATTATCACTAAGAGTCGGAGCGTTGCTGCCACTAGTTACTATTCTATCAGTTCCAGAGGGGCTGGATGAAAATTGTTGATTAACATCATAAGAAATATTTGATGGTGTCGGTTGTGGTGCGGATTGTCCAGTTACGGGATTTACTTGAGTCGGTTGAGCTCCAGTATAAGTAAGGTTGCCTCCGGAACTTTTAGGTTGGATTAGATTTAATCGTTGCCCAATTGAATTACCAATACTTTTTATGGAATCCCAAAGTCCGCCTCTGCCATCATAACCCGGTCCGCCCATGCCCATTTTATGTCCTTGACTAAACGTCCTCATTTCTTTTATCAAATCATTGTGTTCCTTGGCATCATCATGGGGTTTCTTACCATAAACAATTCTTGTTTTAGGTATCTTATTAAAAATAACCATGCCTTTTGAAGACCCTAATGTATCTTCAATTATTTTGGTTTCCGGCATTGTCGTTTGGGAATATCCCATTCCGGGGCCACCCATTCCGCCACCATTAAGTTTGCTCATTATACTAAAAATCTTCTTCGCTTTTGTTCTGGAAGTACTTCCAAGAGGAGAAGATAATGCTTCCTGAATTAATTTGGACGTTTCTGGCCTGCGCATCATTGAGCGCAAAATTTCTCCTCGATTGTTTGAAAATGAAAATTCGTTTGCCATATTATTATAAATTTCTAACATAATTTAACGGATTTTTGTAACGACCATATGCGTCAACTATTCGATAATCAAGATTGGAAGGATCTGAACCGGAGGGTGAATAAGTTGCACCGGAATTCCCCAGCGTTGCCACGGGTTGGCCCTTTCTAATTTGTTGTCCGGGTTTAGCTAAAATATTTTGTAAATGATGAAATTGGTGAGTTTGGCCCTCGGCGTCCTTTAATTCTAATGTGTTACCAAAATTATTTTCTCCTTGAACATGTCCGCCATCAGCATTAACTACCATGCCGTCAACTGGCGCATGAATGGGCGTTCCTTCCTCTGCGGCCACATCAACACCGGGGTGTACTGCCTCTTGCTCAGTTTGACCACCATAAGGGACTGTTATTGCGCCGAGATTGATAAATTTTTTATTAGGATTGAATCCTCGCATAAATTTATTTTTAGGATGCGCTCGAAAGCATCGACCCCGGCACCACAATTGGTTTTTTTAGAGTTACGGGATCTAGTGTGTCTGTCTGAGTTATATTAGTAGACGTCGGATCTATTTTATTAAATAATGTCGTATCGGATCCTCCCGCCTCACTTTGTCCAGCTGTTGGTTTGGTTTGCCCTAGGGAAATTCTAGCCGCCGCATCAGCCGCTTGCGAAGCCAATGTCGTATTTAAATTTAAATATTGTTGCTTAGCACCTTGAATATCGAGATAGCCAGTATCCGATGGTTTAACGGGCATGGAAATAGGACTACCATATTGATCATAAACAATATTAGCTGTATCTACATTACCCAAATTAGCACCTACATTACTACCGGTCATATATTTCTGATACAACGAACTGCGGTAATTGCCATTAGCGTCTAAAACAGTAGAAATATTTTTTTGAATATCCTCATCAGACATATTAGGATATTTAGCTCTTAAGGCGGCTGGACTCAATGATGTTCTAATTTCATCAGAAGGCATGAGTCCCCATCCCTTGGCCTTTTCCGGATCAGACTCTACCAATGCTTTTATCTGCTCTGGGGTGGCAAATTTCATATAATAATCCTGCATGGCCGAATCTTCTTTTGTTTGTGCGGCATCTCTGACCTTCTCATCGGCCCTCCGTACTGTATTTAAATAACTATCAATAGCCTCATTTTGCAATCCACTTCCGGAAATATTTTGCTGGCCATATTGATTCTTAATGGTTTGAATTTGATTCCATGCCTGAAAAGCATCATCAGAAAGCCCGACGTTTAAATTTTGTTCTATAGTCTTTTTAAGCGTCTGCCAATTATAATCAGCGGCTACTTTTTCTTGTTCTGTGCTGGCATTTAATTGCTGTTGAATAACATCAAAATAGGCTGTACTGAGTTTATCCATGGCCGCCTGATATTCTGGGGTTCCTGGAATTAATTGCGGTCTTGGACTAAAAGCCGCCTCCGGTAAATTATAAACAGCCAAATTTTCTTTGGTAGGAGTATTTGTTTTACTGGCATCAATCCATTTTTTATAAAAAGTCTTGGCTTCTCCGGAAGTTAAAGTATCTCCATAATTTTGTTTTTCTAACCAATCCTTAAAATCAGTAGTTGCGCCAACTCCTTCAAGATATTTTTTGGCATCCGAAGAATATGCCGCCTTATCTGAAGATGAAGAAGATGATGATTTTTTAGAATCACCAATCAAAACTCGCTCTATTCCATGCTTCTTTGCCTCTTTTTCACTGACATTGTATTTTGCCATATTGTTTATTTATCCCCAAATGATTGTAAAATATCCGCATATATATCTTTTAATGTATATTTACCATAAGCCAGTGATGAAATGTAAAATGCCATCAATTTTGGGTCGTCTTTCAGTTGATCTATATATTCCGGTGGAATTTTGGTATTTGCTTCATTTTCTTTAAGTGTATTTAAAAATCCATCCAAGGAATCAGCCGCATCATCTTCCTTGCTCTCATCTACGGGTTTGCCAAATCGACTCTTTAATTGATGGGTGCTGAAATGTAATGGCTTACTGGTCCCATCTTCCATAATAGCATATTCCGGTCCCAGGAGACTGAAATCAGCCAAAACTCCATCAGTAATTTCACCATCCTTATCTACCGTGGGTTGGGCGACAGTTACCACGTTTTGTAACGCCTCCTGTAAATCCTCGCCAAAAGCGGCATCTAAAGCCATTTTGGATTCAAATGGGCGCACCGTATGATCTGTTTTATTAACTAGCCAATAAGTCGAAGGGCTATAACCTTCTTCTCCTGAGGAAAAACGAACCAAAGCTTCATCTCCCATGAAATATGGTTGGCCATCTTGTATTGGATTTGTTTGCATATTTTCCATATTTTTAATTATATCAATGTCCCTATTTACACTACGCTTAAGGATTTATTTTCAGTAATTGTCACCGAATCATTAACGCTAATCGGCAATGGAATGCTTAAAGCCATATTTTCTGTAATAGTCGCAGTATCATTCAAATCAGCCCTAACCTGAATATCCGCTTTCATTCTTTCTGCAACATGAATTATGTCATAATTTGAATTGGCTACCCCCATAAACACTGAATCGGAGGCATAAATCAATTGCCCTCCTTGATAAACCTTTAAAACCCCTGATGCGATATCCGCATCAAAGGTGAGCTGATACAGGCTACCTGAAACAATCCCCATATCTTTCTGAAAAAGGGCAGGCAAAATCAGCAAGGAAATCCTCTCTGAAACGGTTAATTGTTCATTAATTGAGGCATTCATAAAATTATTCGGTATAATCCATGGTAGTTGGAATAAATATTATCGAACTTTGTATTAATCTGCATAATTGCTTTGAGGAATCCCGCCAAGAAATTGTTATTTCACGAGCAATTGGCGGCGTAGGAATACTTTTCTTATCTCTGGAATGTATCTTTAATGTAGAAACGCCCTTGGTGACAGTTCCCTCAATCTCATAAAAATCTTCATCGTCCAAGGCCACAAAACATTTCATCAAGGAACCCCTTTGTGTTCTATTGACAACCGCAATCGGATTGGAAAAAAATTCAAATTGCGGATTAAATTGAATTTGCTGGGTATCGGCTCGGAAGAAAATAGGATCTCCATCATCAGTTGTTCCTGTAAGAAATTCTTTCACCGGATAATTATTCGCAGTCGCTTCTGATGTTATTTCCTTGAGACTGATATTATCAATGGTTATAGAAGCCGGACTGCTGTCGGATTTAAAAGATATGGAGTCTCCCGTGTCATCAGCTAAAAATTTTACAGTGATTGTTGCCATATTTATGCGTTAGTTAAAACAACATTATTATCCTCATATTCCCATCCAGTCCCCAATGTCCAATTATCGGCATCTCCGGAAAATCCGCCGTTAGATATCATTTCAATTCCAAAAACATCATCCTTTCCGGCCAAATAAGAATTCATGGTTAATTTTTCATCCCCAGCACTGGTTAAATATTTTTTAAAATGGGTGGCAGAAACATTGGTATGTACATACCAATTTTGATCGGCAATGGCATATTCCAGACAAACCTTGGATAATGTTTTCCAGGTAGAACCGTCATTTTTATAAAGGGTCACATCTCCAATAGTACAAAAAACGCTTAAGCCCTTAACACCAACCGCTCCAGCTTCCAATCCTGCCTTAGTGGCGCCTCCGATATAACGTTCAACTTTTCTGGATAAAAGCTGTGGAACTCCGCCAGAAGAAACATAAAATCCGGTGTAATGCAAAATATAAAGAGCTCCGCCATTCTTAACATATCCATTTTTTGAACAACAGCCAATACCGATATCAAAACTTTCCAGGCTATAATCATTCCAAGTCATCAGATTATTTTTATTGGCAATCATTAGAATATTACCAATCGGTTCCAATAAGGTGATGGCATCCTCATCTCCCCCGGTAAGCTTGAATGTATCATATTGTTTCACATCCCGGCCTATGGAAGCTGAATTGGATATCCAGCGATATTTTTTCTTACCGGTAAAAGTTCCAGCTATCCAGACCTCATCTGCCGAAAGAAAAGAAGAATAACCGGGAGCAAAAGCCACGGCAGAACTGGCGGCCGTGAAGCTGGTTTCAGTCATGCTGCTAACCGTCAAAATGGCGATCCGCTGGCTGCCTCGATAAATTTCATAAGAATTCATTCCGGAATCCGTATAAAAATACTTTGTTTCGGTCACGGAGAAAACCCAATTATTGCTACCATCCACTGCGGAAACATCTCCGTTGATAATTGAAACGATTCCCATTGGATAAGAAGATCTAAGAACGGTTGTTTTCAATTCATTACCACCACTATCGTAATAATCAGCTAAATAAATACGGCTTTTATATAAAGCAACCCTATTGGACTTAGGACTATTAAACAACGATCCAGCCGAGGTAGATGTTTCCATGGAGGTGGAAACCCCCAGTGTGTCGGAAACCGCTATTGGCCCGGTAATCATTCTATTTAAATCAGAACCATTAACAATGATCAAATTTCCATCCACATTGGCAAAATCACAATTAGCTAATGACAGATTTAATGCCATGTCATTGTCTATCACCACCCATTCATCAGATTGATTCAAATAATAAATATTGGCATAAACTCCATCAACCGATGAAACCCTGATCACACCCTGGCTGACAGTCCCCCCATCTTCAAAATAAACCAGTCCATAGTTGCCGGTAGCAACAAAGGTTTCTCCATTTATATCAACACCAATTACTGACTGTCCTTCACGTTTCTCTAAAACGCCTATGATTGGCGCCCGACAATTCTCAGTATGAGACAATTCGGACTTAAGAGAAATGGCAGATTGTACGGTTGAGTTTGTACCATCAAAGTATTGAATGGAAATTCTTTCTTGTTTTGTACCACTTTCTTTCATTAGATTTTATTACTTTTTCTTATGTTCTCCCTTGCCCACATTGGCTGAAGATTTGTATAATGACAGGCTATTAAAAATTGCTTTCTATCAGTTAAATCAAAATTAGCTAAAGCTAATTTATGATCAATGTGCCAGCCATGCATTCCATGATTATTCCATGTCATTCCAGACTGGAATTGATTTTCTAACCATATTTTTAATTCAGTTACCGTACAACCAAGATCTTTAATAGCAGAACCTACTTTTATGTTTTTTTTCAATACACTAAAAATACGACGTCTCAATACGCATCCTAATTTAAATTGAATATCATTTTTTTTACGTTTGACAAAATAAATATTTATTTTCTTCTTATTATTATTTCGATAATTTTTTGTATTTAACAAAATATTACTCTTATGATCTATATAATATTTTTTATTTTTTAAAGAAATAATTGTTTTATTTTTTTCTCCATATTCTTTATTTTGAAGTCTTATCTTTGTAGCATATTTTTTCTTATATTCCTTGCAACTCTTTAAAACATGTTCTTTATTATTTTCATACCATTTTTTTATTCTATCTTTAGTTGTTTGACTATTATTATATGCAAAAATACTTGCTTTATTCTTTAAACGATACTCCTTATTATATGCTTTTACTTTTAGAGAACCCTTTTTTGACATATATTTATTTTTTATGTATTGCTTTCGGGTGTAATTCCAAAAGATTCAAGACTATTATCTCTTTTAACAGCACTTTGCACAGAAAGATCAACGGCATTTTTAAATGATTGGTAGAAGATTGTGGCCAGTGGATTTCCGAACTTTAAACATGAGCGATACATCATGTGGTCTTTTAATGCGTAGAATGCGGAGTCGGGCACATCAAGATATGTTGAAAGGCTTGTGATTTCAGTCGCCTTAGCTCTATAGGTATAAGTATATGTTTCGACAGAAGTTGGAGTGGGACTAATTCCAATATATCTTCCACGTAAATAATATTTTATTACAGATGGATTTGTTCCATTATAAACTAATTTTTGAGATACTGGAATAAAATCAATAGGTTCCCCATCGGAATCAACAATTTCAACAATATCAGAAAAATCATCCGGTAGAATATATTCTGCTGTCCCCGAGATGGTGGTAATTGTCTGCGGAGCAGAAACAAAATATCCAATTGAAGTTAAATTAAGTTTGGTTTTTAAAACAGCCAAGGCCTCATTTAGCCAAGAAAATTTTTCCGCCATAGAAACCAATTTTAATTCATTGGTATTTAAACCACTATCAAAGTCTTTAAATATTTTTTGAACTGTATTGCCAGAGAATCCGGCATAGGGAATGGGATTTGATTCTAATGACGTTTCCCCCGTAGAAGCATTCCGATATTGAAACCAACCGTGACCAGTAGAGTGGGCACCATCAGGATAAGTAGTATAGTAAGACGATGGATCCAGATCTATCCAATCCGTAAGGGGGGTTCCATCGCTAAAAGTGGGAGTTTCATCAGCAATCGTGCCCAGGGCCGCAGTCCAGAAGAAACGTATTTGGTCAAAAGATAAGGCCGTTACCTTGGTGCTTTCCGGGTAGGCATGGGCGGTAGTGGTGGCTATATTATTAACATCTCCAATAGTAATTGTTGTTCCGGAAATAGTTCTTACCTTTAAAATAGCCGCTCCGGCTTGACCCATTTCACTTAACAATATCGGCGTATCTACCGAAAAAGGCTCGATATTGGATAATTCTACCGAAGAAACCCCTGATTGATAATTTTGGATTAAATAAGCAAATTTCGCATTATTTACCAAAACTCGATTATCCGCTCGTAAAGTTATCATTTTTTTGTAATTAAATTATATTATTAATAATACCAAAGTGCTATAAAAAACTAAATACCTCCATATATATCATTAAATATAATGTCTCCCTGGGGCCTGCCCAAACCATGACCGTAAAAAATTTTAACAATTTGAATGTGTTCTGTCACCGTGACTGATTCATAGGTATCATCAACAAACCCCGGACTTGGAGATGGGGACGCAGAGGGTGATTGTGATCTCGATTCTGAACTTGATGGTGATTGTGATCTGGATTCTGAAAAACTTGGTGATTGTGATCTTGATTCTGAAGAAGAAGGGCTTTGGGAAGCAGATGGTGATTGTGATCTTGATTCTGAACTTGATGGTGATTGTGATCTCGATTCTGAACTTGATGGTGATTGTGATCTGGATTCTGAAAAACTTGGTGATTGTGATCTTGATTCTGAAGAAGAAGGGCTTTGAGAAGCTGAAGGAGATTGTGATCTTGATTCAGAGAAACTTGGAGATTGAGACCCTGATTCTGAAGAACTGGGACTTTGAGACGTTGAGGGAGATTGACTTCTGGATTCCGAAGAACTGGGACTATCCGAAGCACTAGGACTCTGGGAAGTTGATGGTGACTGCGATCTGGATTCCGAACTTGAGGGTGATTGAGATCTTGATTCAGAAGAACTTGGTGATTGAGACCTTGATTCTGAAGAACTGGGTGAGATTGAAGGAACCCCGCTAAATAAATCAATTACCTGTTGTGCCGTTAGGGCGATTCCATCTAAAAGCCAGATGTCATCCAGGGAGCCTGTCCAAAATTGTGATTCTGTCCCAGCGGGATCATAACAACCAACTCGCACATAATTCGTTTCAACATAAGCGGCATTCCAGCTAGGATCAGAATCTTTTAAAATACCATCTATATACACATTGTGATTAGTTCCATCCCAAGTAACAACCACAAAATGCCAAACATTGTCATTTACCACCTTTGGACTAGAACTCACCCTAGTATAATCCACATTCACTGTGTTTCCGGTATTTTTACCCAAATATGATATGATACTTCCAGAGGAACCCTCAAATCCCATGAAGAAACCGGCATTATTGGTGTTTGATGAATAACTTTGAAAGACAAAACTGTCACTTGCGGAGGCTGTTTTTATCCATGCTCCTGTGCTAAACACTCCCGTAGGCTTAAAATCTACGTGGTCGACTGCAGAATAAGCATCATTACCATCCAGGGTAACCGCACCTCCAAATTTACCCGAAGCATCTTCAGCTGGGTCGGAGATATCTGTTAATACATGATTATTTCCGGAACTATCGGTTGTTAAAGCACCTGCCTCAAATCTATAATAGGCCTTTAAATTAGATGTCCCAAAATAAGAGGTATTCACCAGTTCTGAATTTGCACCCGGAGAAGGAGATGAGGAGGGTGATATTGATGCCGACGGAGATGCTGAAGAACTCGGACTCTGACTGGACGAAGGTGACTGTGATCTGGATGTTGAAGCAGATGGTGATTGTGATCTTGATGCTGAAGATGATGGTGATTGTGATCTGGATTCTGAAAAACTTGGTGATTGAGATCTTGATTCAGAAGAACTTGGTGATTGAGACCTTGATTCTGAAGAACTAGGCGAAACGGTAGCAAATCCACCAAAAAGATCAAGCACTTGTTGCGCACTTAAAGCTGTTCCGTTTAGGAGAAATGCGTCATCAATAGAACCAGTGAGAAAGCTTAAGTCTGTTCCAGCTCCATTATAGCAACCTATTCTTACATAATTAGTAGCCTTATAAGCGGGTGCATTCACCCAGTTTGTTCCTGTTCCAAATTCAGTCCCATCTATATAAAGATGAAGTTTACTTCCGTCCCAAGTTCCTACTATGAAATGATATACGTTATCAGCTAAATCAATATTGTTAATTACTTGAGCGTAATCGGTATTTAGAACTTCACCCGTATTCTTTCCACTTTGAATAAATACATAACCGTTGGTTTCCATTAAAACTCTAAATCCAGCCATTTGAGCACTAGAATAGGCATAGCTTTGAAATAAAAGTTGAACTGATGCTTTATTGGAAGTTTTAAGCCAAAATCCCATTGTAAAATTACCTGTTGGTTTAAAATCAGCGTGGTCAGTAGCGGAATAGGCGTCATTTCCATCTAAAGCTACCGCACCCCCGAACTTCCCCGAAGCATCTTCAGCTGGATCGCTAATTGCTGTCAGAGTATGTCCCTCTCCAGAACTATCAGTATCCAAAGCACCACTTTCAAAACGATAATAAGCCACTAAATTTGGATCTGAAAAAAATGATGTATTTATCAACTCTGAATTTGCACCCGGAGATGGAGATGAACTAGGACTCAAGGAACTGGAAGGACTCCTGGATGCCGAAGGACTTTGAGAGGATGAGGGTGATTGTGATCTTGATGCTGAAGATGATGGTGACTGAGAACTAGCCACATCCGGTCTTATATCATCCCAGTATCCAGTTCCGGAAGTGGATGCCGTTGGTGCTTGTAATTTAATTTTATCTATTGTATCAGCGGTCGCACTCTCCCAAGTAGCATACCAATCTGAATAAGTTGTTCCTCCATTAATAGAGACTCTATATTGATCAGTAGTGCAATTAAAATCTAAAACCACCTCATACCATGTATCGGCTACATAGGCACCAAGATCTATGGCTGAAGATCCTGAACCCAATGCAATTTGACCATTACTATGTAATCTGGCCCAACAATAAAAGGTTGCTCCAGAATATAATGCCACCTGGGGACCAACAACATTATTAGCAGTACTTCTTAACGCACAATGTATTCTTCCACTGCCTATTGGAGTGATATCCCTTGATACATTATCATTAATATTATTTAAGGCACTTATGGCCTTACCACCCTGAAACTTAACTGAAGTTTGGACATCAAAACCAATATTCCCAGCCCAAGAATCCTGACCATTTAAATCGCCATCATTCAAAGAATCAAAATTTTGTGTATAAGTCCAAAGATTGGCCATTTATTTTTTTACATAATTAAACTTGATATTCATCTACATCCCCAAGTGGTTGATTATTATGTGAATCCCCTTGAGGAGTATAACTCACTATATCATAGTCACTACTAATTATATCCGGAATAATGATTCCTTCTTGCGGGCGGTAATCATCTATGTCATAACCATAGGTTTTTTTTATTTTTATGTACCTTTCGGTTAAAACAATATTTTCGAATAAATCAATCGAGAGGGGGATGTTGAATGTGGGAACATTTTCAGAGACAGTTGCCGAATCACTTACATCTATAAATAATATCGGTATTAATAAATAAACATATTCCGAAACAACAATTAATTCATGGAAATCTTCATCAACCAATATATCAATATTAATGTCTTCTGAAATGGTTATGGATTCTGAAATTGGATTCGGTAGAGACCAATCAAGGACTATATTTTCAGAAACAGTTATCGATTCGGATAATAGTGGCAGAGAATAATCAATACCGGTATTTTCGGAAGTAGTTATTAAATCAAAAACATCAACTGGAAGCGGAATGCTCAATTTGATATTTTCAGATAAGGTTATTAATTCATAGAAATCCTCTTCGACCAATATGTCGGCATTAATGTCTTCTGAAATTATTATGGTCTCATTAACTTCCGACTTTAATATTGGAATAATAATGTCAATATTTTCCGAAACGGCTATAGAATCAGAAATATTGACCGGAAGCGGTATGCTTAAAGTAGTATTTTCTGAAACAGTTATTTCTTCATAAGCATTTTCCGCCACCAATATAACTACTTCAATATGTTCGAGGCCACTTACAATTACAGTATCAAATATATCAATTTTCACTAAAATATCAAAAATCACATCCTCCGAAATGGTTGTTAAATCAAAAACTTCAAAAGTAAGCGTAGGAATAAATACCCCTACATTTTCCGAAATAGATATAGAATCAAATACTTCTGGGACAAGTATTGGTATAAGAATTTCGAAATTTTCTGTAACCGTTATTTCCTCATAAATATCAAGGGTTAACGTCGGTATAAAAATATTGACATTTTCAGAAATAGTTATTTCTTCATAGGTATCATCAACAAACCCCGGACTTGGAGATGGGGACGCAGAGGGTGATTGTGATCTCGATTCTGAACTTGATGGTGATTGTGATCTGGATTCTGAAAAACTTGGTGATTGTGATCTTGATTCTGAAGAAGAAGGGCTTTGGGAAGCAGATGGTGATTGTGATCTTGATTCTGAACTTGATGGTGATTGTGATCTCGATTCTGAACTTGATGGTGATTGTGATCTTGATTCTGAAGCTGATGGTGATTGTGATCTGGATTCTGAAGCTGATGGTGATTGTGATCTTGATTCTGAAGCTGATGGTGATTGTGATCTGGATTCTGAAGCTGATGGTGATTGTGATCTTGATTCTGAACTTGATGGAGATTGTGATCTTGATTCTGAAGAAGAAGGGCTTTGAGAAGATGAAGGAGATTGTGATCTTGATTCAGAGGCTGATGGCGATTGAGATCTTGATTCAGAACTTGAAGGTGACTGTGATCTTGATTCTGAACTTGATGGAGATTGTGATCTTGATTCCGAAGAAGATGGGCTTTGGGAAGCAGATGGTGATTGTGATTTGGATTCTGAAGAAGATGGACTTTGAGAAGCAGATGGTGAGGGAGATCCACTTTTTGATGGAGATGATGATGGTGACTGTGACCTTGATTCAGAAGAAGAAGGGCTTTGAGAAGCTGAGGGTGATACAGTAGCAACTCCTCCAAAAAGATCAAGTACTTGTTGTGCTGTTAAGGCTGTCCCATTTAACAAAAAAACATCATCAAGGGATCCAATAATAAATTGAGTATTAGTTCCTGTTAAATTATTACATCCAACTCTAATGTAGTTAGTAGCAGCGTAAACTGGAGCGTTTGCCCATATTTGTGCTTGAGCATCGCCTCCGTCCGTATAAACTCTTAAATAACTTCCATCCCAAGTTCCAACTATGAAATGCCAATTTCCATCTACTATATCAACTGTTCCAATAGCCCTATCCCAATGAGTATGCAAAGACGTTCCACTACCGTTTCCAGACACTATACAGGCAGTTCCAACCGTAGCAGATGTATATTTTACATACAAAGAGATTCCTGAAACTGCGGTATTTTGCGAATAGGATATAAATACAAATTCATCATCGGGCATATTTGCAGATATTTTGACCCACGCACCCATTGTAAAATTACCTGTTGGTTTAAAATCAGCGTGGTCAGTAGCGGAGTAGGCAGAAGAAGCAGAAGAAGCAGAATAATAAGTATTAAATTTATACCAACGAGTTGTTTGGCTTCCATCTGTGTAGTTTCCAGCTCCGTAATAAACGGTTGAATATCCTGTTGAATTATTCATTGCCCACGCAAGTGTATTTGAACCGTCCCAAGCAGCCTGACCTTTAACGCAGATATGATATTTTGTTGTTGGAGTTAAAACACAAGATAATGAAATTTTATACTCCGCCATTGATGTTGTAAGAGTTGCCACATCCAATGTCGCTGTCGCCAAGACTGTTGTACTTGGTGCTCCACCACTATCGTTTCTGATTTCAATCGTTATATTACCAGTTGGAGAACCACCTTTTCTAAAATATAAACCTACACTAGTTAAATTGGCTTTTGTAGGAGTAAAACATTGTTCTCGCCAGTAATAAGTTTCAAAAGTCGTTTCATCATTTGAAAGAGCTTGAACAATATCTGTTCCAGTTTCCACTAATCCTACAACAACACCACCACCAAATTGACCAGTAATTTCAGCAGGCGTAGCTATCGCAGTAAGGGTATGCCCTTCTCCTGAACTATCAGTATTAAGAGCAGCACTTTCAAAACGATAATAAGCCACTAAATTTGGATCTGAGAAAAATGATGTATTTATCAACTCTGAATTTGCACCCGGAGATGGGGATGAGGAAGGTGATCTTGAAGCTGATGGAGATCTAGAAGACGATGGTGATTGTGACCTGGAGGCCGAACTTGAAGGAGAAGTAGAACTTATGTCAAAAGGACGGATATCATCAAAATATCCATAACCAGAGGAAACTGCCGTAATACTCATCAAGCGAATAGTGTCTACTGTAGTAAGAGAACTACTATCCCAAAAAGTGTATCTATCAGACCAATTTGCTCCATTATCTATGGAAACCCTATATTTGTCATCAGCGCAATCAAATTCAATTATAATATCATACCAAGTGTCAGTTACATAAGAACCTAAATGAACATGCGTAGCGGCAGTAAATAAGGAAATATAACCATCATTATTCATTTCTACCAAGGCAGCATAATCTGCTCCACTATTTCCTTTTAAGGCGATTGTAGGCCCATTTACCGGAGCAGCACCAGAATATATCGCAATATGAAAACGACCGGAGGCTATCGCTGTAATCGACCTTCCCACAGCATCATTAAGATTATTCGCTACCCTGATAGCCTTTGCGCCCTGATATTTGATGGTTGTTTGGACATCAAAGCCCACATTTCCACTCCAAGAATCTTGGCCATTTAAATCGCCATCGGTTAAGGAGTCAAAATTTTGTATATAAGTCCAAAGATTGGCCATCTATTTAAGTCCATTTTCTTCAATTATATTTAATTTTTATTAATTCATTTTTTTAATATATCTGAAAAAAAATCCTTAAGCTTTCCATATCCCGAAATTTCATCTACAAACTTCCACCCCTCCGTATTCTTCTGATTCCTAAACTTGTCCTTACTCCAACGATTAGGAGTCAGATTCCCATCATGGCGTATATCTATCATCGGAACACTCGACATCCAGCTCTCGGATGTCATTTTATATTCCCACTGAACCCTGCCATGCGTGGCCGGTTCAAATCCCATATTCCGGTCATAACCATTTTTTGTAACATAGTCCACTCTCTCCTTATAATGCTTAATTAATGAATCTCTAAAAGCGCAAATTCCGCTTACCTGACGACAATTATTTACCCATAAAGCCACCCCATCATCCCTCAGTTTATACACATTTATATCATAATAAATAGTATCTCTTTTTGATGGAGTAAATTCAAAATGTTCTTTAGGGTAAAAAACATCGTGTTCGCATAGATATACTATATCAAAGTCACTTTTTTCCAACGCTGCCAAGATTTGCCTAAACATGGTTAAATATCCCCTTTTTAATGGCAAATAAATATTATCCCCAAAATGAGGCATAGGTTTTAATGAAGATGAGACAATTGGCAGTCCTATATTTTTTAATTGTTTTTGAACCCTATGGGCTATTCTAAGGTTTAACTGATTATCGGTATAAAAAATTATACCTTTTTTCTTCGGAACCGATTCTATTTTAACCCCAAAAGACTTTCCAGCCTCTCGCACCGCATTCAAATCTTCTTCTTTCCACCCCTCAATTGGCCAAAATTTCTCAATTAACCAATGAAGTGGATGTATCTGTTTTTCAAACCGATTATTCATCCACAAATCCTTGGAATATTTTCTAGCACTAGAAACTCCTCCATTGGGATATGGAAAGCCAAAATCACCCCCCTGAGTTCTGAACATATGCGCAAACCAACATTTTTTATTACAAATAAGCCCTCCTCCGGACAACCATGTTTTGCAAGCGACCTCGGTTCCTTGTTGCCCCCAAGAACCATGATTTTCATCACAAATATTCAATTCCCAATACTTTTCTCGAGTTAACATCCAACAAGCCCCCAAAAGAGTCATTGTCTCTACTAAATCTCCCACTTGCTTCAATTTATATCCTCCCCAATAACCAAATTTTAATTCAGCCGGATTAAAAAGCATGGATGTTGTTTCTGGGGATGTATTACGTTCCCAGGTCATTATTCTTTCAAAATCAGTTCCATCACACTGATTATTTATTTCAGACTTATGCCGACCAAGATTTGTTTGACAATGCCTTGGCGTTGGCCCCTGATACCATTGATTACCACATTTTTTACATTTCCAATTAAAGGCATGCAGATTATACATTTTGGGTACCATTGTCCAGTCGTCTTGCATATCTTCAATCATTATGCGATCAAATCCCTTGCTCATGGCACAATGGGCATCCAATTTCATCATATATTTTGCCCTGGATAATTTACAAGCTAAATTTATGGCCTTTCTTTGGCCAATGGCTTCTGGCAAATAAACTAATGTCACCCTATCATTATCCGGTATGGCTGTGGTTGGCCATTTTCCATCTAACACAACTATTATCTCTGTGTTTGCCTCTATGTTTTCCAAAATATTTTGGATGGTTTGACCGAGGAATTCTTCACACCTTGCTGGAATAAGTATACTTAGCGTTCTATTTTCCATATTTTTCTATTAGTTATTATAATCCTTATCGTAAAGTCTGAGTACGTCGGATGCCTTCCCCCAAAATGGCAATTCGGTTGCCCGTTCATCTGAATGCGCTTTTCTGGTTCCCAGATGTTTAAATGATATTGCTTCTCTGGTACTAAACATAATATGCGGTACGCTGGCCCTAACTCTCTCCTTTGTTAATCCCGTCAACCTAAGATGATTTTCAAATCTTCCAGGCTCTCCCCACCAGGCAAAATTTACTTTAGTTGGATCTGGAAATTTTTTAAATCTTTCCTCCAGTGTCCTAATTAAAGCCTCCCTATTTACTATTAACCCGGTCATATTCACCCTTTCCCTATAAGAAAAAATTGGAGGTCTGGTCCAGGTAAAGATTGACCATTTATTCAAATCATAAGCAAAAACTTCTCCTTGAGGGCGATATTCAAAATGCTCCCTTGGATAAAGAACATCGTCTTCCGCAGTTGCTATATATTCAGTGGTGGCGGCCTTGGCCCCAATCAAGACCTGTTTATAAATAGTATAAGCAGATTGTTCAAGTTCTCCCACACAAATATTCTGGCCAAAGTCTATCGGCTTCCAAGAGACACTGATTATGGGAGTGTCACCAACTACTTTTTTGAGCTGATCCTGAACATTCTTCATGAAATATTCTGGGATCTTGTTGCAGGTGTAGTAAATCACAGTGAGATTTTTCATATATTTTATTTAATTATTTATTTCTTACATATTTTAGATAAGGATGATGCTGATAATCTTCGTTGATTATGTTCACACGGCATCCTGTTTTAAAAATCGCATAAGGCAATGAAAGTTGATCTATAGAGTGATAACGGGAAGTAAAATACCACCACTCCTTCATTAAAAACTGCATCGTATGATTATTCCGGTAAACCATCGCTGTTGAGGCTAAAAGTTTATCGTCCACAAAACCATCCGAACTAAAGATTTCCGCCAACTGCTCATCTATCAACTCATTCTCATATCTGGGAGTAATGTAGGGGCATTTTTTGGCCAATCTAAGCTTTAAATAATCCGCCTCCTCCTTAATTGTGTTTCTATTGGGATGTTTAAAGATAGCCAAATCATAACCCTTTAATTGTTCCACAAACCACTTAACAGAGTCTGGATTGGCTAATTGACAAGAACTATCATACCAAAGATAGATTCCATATCTGGGCATCATCTGCCAACTAAACATCTTCACTATCCTCGCCTGCAGGCGAGGGGTCATGGAACAATGTCTGAGAGGAAAATTCTTATCATTAAACCGATAAAAATCAAAAGGCACTGACTGTGAAACCGGATCTAATTCCTTGTCAAGGCCCCCTATATTAGCGGTGACGACGGCGACTTTTTCCATATTATTATTGATTACCATACGTACTTTTATTTTCCACCCACATATTGTGGATAGAATTATCTTTTATCTCAAATTTATCAAACAATTCTTTTTTCACAAAAAATGCATTAAAAGCGGTTGTTGCAATCAATTCATAGCCCTTTTCCTTTCCAAGTCTTACTACGAATGATAATGAGGCCCCTTCTAGACCATCTATTAGTTGCAAATAATTATCAAATTTCTTAGTAGGGTTAAACTCTATGGCTACAACAATGGGATAATAATTTTTTAAAGACTCCCAAATATAATAATCATTACCGTCAATGTCGATAGAAATAAATTCGAAATCTTTCGGCAAAAAGGTTTTTGCAAGAATATTGTCAAGTGTCTTTTCCCCAACTGGAACAACTTTTTCGCAAATCACAACATTATCCCCGCCATGCATCCGTCTAAGCTTGGCGATTCTCCTTTCTTCGCTTTCAATAAAAATACCCCTCCACCCCTTCAGTCGCAAACTAAAAGTATTGCTATTGTGCATCCCATACGCCCCAACATCCACAAACAATCCAATTTTTATGCCCAGAATTTCAAATATCTTTTCCAAAACACCATCCTCCCCCATCTGGGAAGTAACATTTTTTCCATATTGCAAAAGCCAGTTATTATTCATAATCTTACTGTGAATTTCTTATCCTTCTGGGCAAAATTGTCTTTACCCACATAAAGGAACGTGATTTATCCCGTATTTGCCCCTCCAACATCGCCTTAGTCCCCAGAACGAACCAGGGACGAATATTATAGGCATTGGTGAACCCATTCACCGCCTCTACCACATGCATGGTGGTTGGCCTTCTCCAGACCGTATAATCATCCCCAGCAATAATCCCGCCCACTCTAATCTTTTTCAACCATTTAGAAATATCCATGGTACAATTTTCAAAATTATGATTCCCATCTATATAAACAAAATCCAATGATTCATCCGCAAAATCACCCACCGCATCCAGACTAAATTTTTGGATTCTTTCACAATTTGGATATTTAGAAAGCCGTTCTTCGGCCTCTTTATAAAATTTATCAAAAGTCCCTTGGAGAGTATGATCCAAATAACCTTCATATTTGACCCAGGGGTCAATGCTATATAATTTCACCCCAGGATTAGCCTTTAAAATAACCTCTGAATATTCTCCCTGTCTCACTCCAATTTCTACTCCCACTTTAAATCCCAATTCCTTAAAAAGGTCTGCCAAATTGTTCCGACCATAATTGGGTATTTCGATCGGCATCTTGGTTCTGTCGTCAAACTTTAAATTAAACTTCTTGAGGATGTATTCATTTGTGTCCATATGTTTTATTTATTTATTATTTTCCCATTTAAAATCAGTCTTTATAAAACAGGTTTCAGTTTTCTTTGACTTTTCCAACACATCTGCCAATGACAACCGCTCTCCACCTAAAAATCTTTTTTCCAAATATTTCACGGATATTCCAGCATTTTGACCCAGAAATTCAGTCTGAACCTGATTAGCTAAATTATTAATGGTCTTGGGTTTATCAAAACATAACATTAATTTCTTATCACATAGTGTCTCCTTTTTTATAACACTCTTTCTTAATCTAACTTCCAAATGATTTGGGTTAGCCATTCCTTTTTTATCTATTATTGGAGTAATATCATCCTTTCTAAAAATATGCGATGTAACTGACATAGGATAACCCCACCCTTTTTTGTGCCCCCGCCATTTCCAAGTATTATTCACAAATTCTGGCGCATAAAGCTGATAAGGAGCCATCCGGAGAGTCAGACAAATAATATCGGGGTTTCTTTTAAACTCTTTGAATTCCGGACAATCTTCATTGAAAAAATCTATCATTATGTCATCATCAACCATGAACATCACATACTTATCGGAATTCTCCACCAGTTCTATTACTTGTTTCCAAAAATTTGTTTCCTTTATAAATTTAATCTTCGGATACATTTTAATCAATTTATCATATCCAGCTTTAAGTTCAGGGTCATAGGTATAAAGAACTGAAACTGGAGATTTATATTGGAATTGCTGCAAACTTCTAAGCAGCAATTCCAATTGGCAAGCCCGATTCTTGCTGAAAATAATTGTGGTTATTTCTGAACGCATATTTGAAAATTGGGGTACATATCATGTACTATGTAGTTATTTTTGACCCAAATAAATTTAAAACCATTATTTTCTAAGATTTGTTTCAAATACTCCGGCGCATATCCCCACCAATGCGTCCGACCCTCAGCCGCATGATCGCAATAAATCAATCTTAACGCCCATTCAATTTCTTCGTTAGTTTCCGCACTCGTCAGTATTTCAGCCTGTTTTTGCCTATCATCCACATCAATTATAAGTTTTCCACCAACTTTCAACACCCTTTTCCACTCCTTCAGGGTTTCCAAAAATTCCTCTTTCTTCATGTGATCAATAAGATTAACACAAAGAATCTCATCCGCACTTTCATCTTCAAATTCCAATTTTCGCACATCCATTATTACATCCGTGACATTATTGTCCTTGTTTTGCCTAAAGGGAAATTTATAGTATTTTTCTATGGTTGTCCGATTTCTGTCTGCCAATTCTGGATAATCCTTGGCGAGTTTTCCGACCATATCCACGTTAATCCATCTATCTAAATAAACTGTCCCATTCCCCAAATGTAAGCGAATTCCCATATGTTTGATTTTAACAAAAAATTATTTATCTGGGAGCTATACACTATAGCCCCCAGATAAGCTACTACTTGGAACGAAATCCCACATAACCATACTTATCCACTATGTCCTTGACCTTCAGTCTTTCTCCCGGGATATTGATTTCACAATTCCATTCCGGGATCAAACTGATCCAGTGCAAGAAATCATCCTTGGTAGTGACGTAACGATATACGTCCCTAATCTCAAATGTTTCCTTGTTGGAAATCTTGTTGCGGATAAAATTGATTAAGGTGTGAGGATTTTTGCCCCAAGTGATGTTGCCAATCCGCATAATCGTATACTTCTTGAACAACTCCTTGATGAGTTTTTCCATTTCCATCTTATGCTGGGCATAACGATTGTTGGCATAAAAAATGGAAAGAGATCCGAAATACACAATGTGCATGTTCCGATCTTGGGCCATCAGCAGATCTTTTTCCCGCTGATATTCAGACTCTCTTGTCTCCTGGCTATTTGAGACGCCAGAAGCAAAGAAGAGTCTGTCTTCCTGATCGACCAATACGCCTGCGATGTCTCCATTTCCACGAATCATTTTATTTCACCTCCTTAATAAAAAACCAGCTCGGTTGGCGACTATCTCCGTCTGGGTTGCTATTGTCCCATTCTGTAAGTTGTAGAGTATAACCAGTCTTGGCAATATATTCATTAACTGCAGGTATTATCCCTCCGGCTCCACTTTTGAAGGTATAAAAATCATGCCCTGACACAATTCCACCATCCCGGACCTTAGGAGCCCAACCTTCCACATCCTCCTTGACAGCCTTGTATGAGTGATCAGCGTCAATATAAACAAAATCCAGGCTTCCATCTGAAATATCGGCCAAAGCCTCCATGCTTGACTTACGAATAATCTTGTACACACCCTTCTCTATAAAAGGAGCCAATCTCTCAAGTGTTTGCCGATAAGCCGAATCCCGATGATTGCGTTCCCTATGTGTCCCGGAATTATTACTCCAGTTGTCAATCCCATACAGGGTTGTCAACCCCGGATTTTCCGAACAAAGAGTCAATGAATAATACCCCTTGCAAACTCCTATTTCTGCTCCAACCTTGAAGCCTAACTCTGCGAAATACTTCGCCAACTCTTGCCTATTTTTCATAGTTTTTTTATTAATATTATTAACCTTGTCAAGTCCCAAATCAATATTTTGACCTTTTATATTGGACAACCAAAAATCATTCTCATATTTAAGGGTAGAATAATCAGTTTTCTTATCCCTGATTACATCTTCTTTCCATGTATCGGCCCAACCCCTAATTGGCCAAAATTTCTTTATCAGCCATTCAAAATCATATTTATAGTCTTTAGTGTGCATCCAATACTCAATGGCATAAAGGCGACCCCTTTCAGTGCCTTCAGCATGCTTTTTATACTGCTCTGTGCTAAAACCATAACCTTTTCCACCACTCCCTTTGTGGTAATGAGCATAATAACACCCCTTGTCAACCACCACCCTGCCTCCCGACAACCAGGTGGGCATAGAGATTTCTTGGGCCTCCATAGTAAACGGCCCATATCTTTCTGTGCTCATCTCCTTGACAACATTGTCCCAATGCTTCCTTGACATAAAATAACAACTTCCCTGCATGGTCATAAGATCATCCACTTCAATGTCCTTTCTAGCGAAATGCCGCTCCTTGTCCTCTCCGCCATGCAATCCGCAGGTCTTGTCAAGAGGCCTTTGATACGGGTAATCAATCCGCATATAATCAATTGGCGGCCGGCCATCCTCAATGATTTTCCAATTTACGGCATCCAGTCTATAGCGCCTAGGCACAATCACCCAGTCATCCTTACAGATACTAATCATCCGAGTGTCAAATCCAGGCGAAAAAAGGCAATGTTCATCACATTTCATAATATATTCACCGGTAGAGATGGCCACTCCCATATTAATGCTCTCCCGCATACCCCTGGAGTTATGGTTTGAACCATGGTGAATAACCCTGACTTTAGGGTGGTCGGTTATCATTGGATTAGGCCATTGGCCATCCAAAACTACGATTATTTCTATGTCTCCTTGGGCTTTTGTCAACAGGTCATTGATCGTTTTTTGTAAAAATTCAGGTTGTCTACTTGGTATAATTACACTCAATTTCATAATATTATTTTAATATTTATATATTCTTATTCTAACAAAGTCCCGAATAAAAACAAAAAACACCCGGATTGGGTGTTTCGTGCGTAAGAAATGGTAAAATTATTCTTCTTCTATCATTGGATCATCTCCATCAACCTCATCCAGACCACAATCACCAGGTTCTTCCACGCCATCCAGGACTTCGTCAATAATTTCAGCCTCTCGGATGGCGTCTATCGGCTCCGGTTCCACTGGGATGACCACTTCTGGTTCGTCGACTGGTTCTCTTGGAGCATCCTCGACTGGATCAATTATTTCAATAGGCATATGTTTATCTTAACTAATTATGTCTTTATTATAGCAAAGTCCCCTATACCGTCATTATCCGCAGGGCCTCTTTCCATGTGATTTTACCCTCCAAGAAAGCCTTGGGTAAACTCATTGGATATTGAATCCCTGTCTGACGATCGATGTGCTTAACAAAAATTGTCGTGTCGATTAAAAATGGAAATTGCTTCTTTTGATATTCTGGCCAACCGGCCTTTTCAAAGATTTTATCCGTAATTATGCGCTTACACCAAGCCAGGTCGGATGTTCCGGCTTGGTTCATCCATCCACCCGTCACTGGGTCAATATAACTCTCTGAAGGAGCATCAAACACTCTGCGGGTTACTGTACCATTCACAATGTATTCTGGAGACTCTTTCCATAACTCCCGGATAATGTCTCCATGAATTAAGTTAAAACCAAATGGAACTCCATCAACCCACACTTTATCCCCCATTTTCCAGTCGGCGTAGTATCCTGTCCCCATGCCTCTGTATAAAATCGGCTCGGGGGGAACTGATTTAGTGAAGTATAATCCTGAAACTACTGGGGTATCATGCCTTATAATGTATTGGTTGATTTTGACTAAAGCGTCTAGGGGAGGTAAATTATCATCTTCCCAGGAAAGAAACCATTCAAAGTTTCCTTCAACCACAGTTTTGGCTGTTAAATTTTCGGCATCAGATAATTGATAACCAATTGGCGCATAACTTGACATGAATTGGTGAACATCAACTAGACTGAAATTAGTTGGAATAGTCTGGCCGAATCTGGCCTGTACCCATTCCATCCGGACAATGCCTAGGGTTGGGGTGGATATGACTAGACGATTGCTCCACTTATTAGGATTATTTTTAAGGGCAGGGAGTAATCCTGGTTGCAATTTCTTTTCTTTAGTGACTTTCTTTGTTTTTTTCATAGTATTTTATTACTTTTTTTAATATTATCACTCGCCCACATTGGTTGTAGATTAGTATAATGACATGCTATTAAAAACTGTTCCCTATTGGTTAAATCAAAATTAGCTAATGGTGTCTTGTGATCAATGTGCCAACCTCCAAGAGACCAATTATCCCATGTCATACCTCTTTGAAAATGATTTTCTATCCATATCTTAAATTCATCAATTGTACAACCTAAATCATTAATAGCCGATCCCACTTTCTGATTATTTTTTATTGCTCGTGTTAACCGACTTCTTAAGTTACACTGTAACTTAAACTGAATATCAACCCGTCTTCTATCTAAGATATATCTTGTATGATTTTTTGATATTTTTTCTTTATTTTTAATGAAATATTCACTTAATTTTTCCTTATTATTTTCACGCCATATTTTATGATAATTACTTAATTTATCTTTATTTTTTAAACTATATTCCATCTTACTTTTCCTTATTTTTTCTACATTATTTAAACGATATTTTTTTACTTGTTCCTTAATCTTATTTATATTTTTTAAATAATATATTTTTCTCATTTTAATAAGATTTTCTTTTTGTTGTAGCTTATCGATAATACCAGTTTTGGCATCACTAATCCTTTGTCTAGTTTCTTTAGACATTTTTCTTCCTATGCAAGTTTTATGACCTTTTTTAAATGACATATTATTTAGAACTCATCTCATTATCGGATGAAACATTATATGATTTATCTATCTTTCTTTTATCCATTGCAATCTCACAAAAACCCGAGGTATCATAGAAGCAACGAAGCAATTTCCAGGGTTTGGGTCTATAAATTGTATATAAATTATAGTAATTTTCCGAACTATCTTTACACATCGGATCAAAATAAGCCAAGGTAACATGGGAAATTGGGTTCGTGTGGGTGGGGTCCTGCCAATACCCAGGCGAACCGGCATATGGGAAGGAACTAATAAACTGCCCTCCTGGCTTTAAAATGCGCCAGACTTCGTCCATAAAACGAATAAAACCACCTAGGAATTCATAGTCACCGACATATTCGGCTATTTCCTTAGTGGTTACAACTTTTTTCTTTAATAATAAATCTATAAGTCCAGCTAAACGTGGATCTGAAGAGTCGGGATTAATATGCTCAAGTAAGTGAGATGAGGTCACGACATCCGCCACGCCATCCGGAATATTATTCCATGGATACTTTGTTAAGTTTTGTACTATATCGACTCCACGTACTTGGCGAAAATCTACACCTATAGAACCTGGTCTTTTATTTTCTCCACAACCCAGGTCTATCATAACTGGAGAATTTTTCTTCCAAAAATCCTTTTTAAATACTTCTTTTTTCATATTTTTATTTATAAATATTACCCTTTAAATATATACCCAAATTCTCGTTTTGTCAAGTAATCAAAAAAGCCCCAAATGAGGCTTCATTGACATAATGCAAATTATGCAAAACGAATTTGATACGAACCATTGCTTTCTTTGTTACTTTCGTGTTAATAATATTTTATTACACGAAGGATAAATTCTTTCGATTTATCTCTCTATGTCGCCATAGAGGTCGGACTATCCCATCATCCCACAAAATGTGGGAGATCCTATTATAGTCTCTGAACGTCTCCAATTAAGGATTTCGCTGCGGATTACCTCTAAGAGGTGTTCCCGCAATTTAAGGATTTTTTTTAATACCATTACTGGTAAAGTCCGCCATATGTTTCGTAAAACGGACTGATTTGTCGCCAAAGCGCTCGTGGTAAATGTGTTGCCTGCAAATATTGTCCCAGCCGTAGCTGTAGACGAATGATTGATAAGACCAACATTCTGGATGGTCTTGGCCGCTGTGTACACAGATGAGGCCAGGGTAAACGCAAATTGAACTGTTTTAGATGCGATAGTTGTCGGTGTAACCGCACAACGTGTTCCCGCCACATCGGTAATTTCTCC
>Ga0208375_1001038_pt1 | contig 33876 bp, 29 predicted proteins | sample RifOxyD1_FD_184038 | JGI IMG/M metagenome (GOLD analysis project Ga0208375, IMG submission 184038) | Soil microbial communities from Rifle, Colorado - Rifle Oxygen_injection D1 (SPAdes) | ecosystem: Environmental > Terrestrial > Deep subsurface > Rock core/Sediment | place: Rifle, Colorado... | reverse complement strand
GAACAAATTAGGAAATATGTGAAGTGGCAACAAGAACGTGAAGGGAAAGGGTAGTATTATTCACTAATAAGTATGCCTTCTAGGCTGGAGTCATACCACCGCCTCTGGCGGTGGTAGTTGATTTTTATGCCAAAACTGGTACCAATTACTCCCAAAAAGTTGGCCAGTGTACTCCATCGACTTGGTTTTGAAGAACGAGATGCAGAAGGTTCACATGTATTGTTCAGACACCCAGATGGTAGGACGACAATCATTGCCATGAAAACAAAAGAAATTAGTCGCGGTCTCCTGCGAAAAATTTTGCACGATACAGAATTGTCTCGCGAAGAATACGACAAACTCAGAAAATAATCGTATTATCACACCCCGTCTTTGTGTCGCCACCGTCTTTGCCTGCCTGCGCAGACAGGCGAACCCGCCTTTAGTTGCGAGCGAAGCGCGGCAGGTGGCAATCCACGTCAAACCCCAATCCATACCATGCGCAACATTTCCTTGCCTAATTTGGTATTATAGAGTGTATGTTGAAAGATGAAGTCAAACAAAATACTAAAAAAAGGGTTTTAATCGTGATCGGTACTCTGGCAATTGGTGGCGGAGCGGAAAAGGTTGCTGCTACCATAGGGTCAGAATTGACTCGTCGGGGACATGAGGTGCATCTACTCACATTCTACGAAGCAGATCAAAAATATGATTACATTGGCATTTACCATACGCTCGGTGAGGCATTACTGCGTAGCCGGCTATCAAAAGTTGCTCGCATTCCGTTACGCATTTTGGCAATTAGGCGATATGCAAAACAATATAATATAGATGTTGCGGTTTCGTTTCTTGAGGAGGCAAATTTTTATACGCTATTAACCAAACTGTTTCTATATTGGCGTTTGTCGGTTATCGTATCGGTACGGAATAATATTGAAAAAAGAGAGTGGCCATTTAAGCTGGCAACTCGGATTTTATATCCTTTTGCCAAAAAAGTGGTGAGTGTCACTAAGGTGATTGAAGAAATACTAAAGTTAAAATTTAATCTGCGGAACACCACGACAATTTATAACCCGCTTGATTTGGTCAACATAAACAAAATGGCAGGCGAACCATTGCCACTAGAACTGGTGGATATATTCAACCATCATCCACTTTTGATATCAATCGGTCGCCTAATCCAACAAAAAGGGCAATGGCATTTGATTCGGGCGTTTGTGGCTGTACGCCAAGCCCATCCGCAAGCTAGATTAGTTATTTTGGGGGAAGGTGAATATCGTAAGAAATTGGAACAATTGATTATTGATTGCGGTCTTTCTGATTCAGTGTTTCTAATTGGAAAACATGAGAATGTTTACCGTTTTTTAGCAGCCGCTGATATTTTTGTTTTTAGCTCACTGTGGGAGGGAATGCCAAATACTATGCTCGAGGCACTGGCAGTCGGTCTGCCGATTATCTCGCCTGATTGCGTGAGCGGGCCACGTGAGATTATTGCGCCAGAGGTCGAAGTTGATGGCCATATCGGTTATCCGTATGTTACCGAATCCGGCGTTCTCACTCAACCGTTAGAGAATGATATAATTTGGTCTACTACCGAACCATTGACAGCTGGTGAATTAGTATTAAGTCAGGCCATTAAAGACAGTCTATTAACGCTTGGTTCACATCATGCTAAAAATGACGATAAACTAATTCCGTTTTCTCTTGCGACCGTGACAGATCAGTGGGAAAAGTTGGTGTTGGGCAGTAAATAATTTTATGAAAAAACTCACCACTAAAGTATTTTTTAATTTGCGTAAAAGCAGTCGCGATCGCATGTGGGATACAGCTAGAGAAGCTAGGGCTGTTTGCGAACCTTTAACACCACCAATTGCTCAGCACACATCTTTAGCGCGTAATCAGTCTTATAAAACCCTTAAACACAAAGTGCGTAGTGTGTTACAACGATGGGTAAGAAAGTTACCGATGATTAATCAGCAAGAGGTATCAGGAAGTACTGACGCTGAACTACTATATATGTGGGGGGCCTTTCCAAAAAAGAGTAACAAGCCTTTTGTGGTCGAATTAGACAATCCTTATGTACTCACGTACTACCACCAAGGTTATTTTTCTTTACGTCTAAATACTCTCAAACGTCGACTACGAAAAGCTAGATTCATGACCTTTCTATCAGCCACTGCACGTAATCATGTTTTGGAATTGCTCGGACAAGAATTTGCTAACAAATCAAAAGTTATTCCACCATACATGGCGCGAAATTATAGAGCCAACAAGCGACCGGATGACGGCAAGATAAGATTCTTGTTTATTGGTTTTGGCTTTCGTCGTAAGGGAGGACCAGAACTATTAAAAGCGTTTAGTTCGCTATCAGCGATAAATGCTGAACTCACGGTAGTGTCTGATGTACCTGAAGAAGTGAAACAGGAGTACAAAAATGACACTCGCATCAAGTTTTTTCCACCGCAACCTAGGGCAAAACTTTTTACAGATTTTTATTCCACCCACGATATTTTCGTCTTTCCGTCATTACTTGAAACTTTTGGGGTAGTAATATTAGAAGCTCTGTCTTTTGGTATGGGCATTATAACTACCGATGTTTATGCAACACCAGAGCTGGTTAATGATAAGAAAAACGGCATTTTGCTTCCGCATCCATTTCTCACACATATCAATCTTAATGCCGTACCAACTATAGATTGCGTGACCACTCCTCGTGGAGATTTTACAGAACAATATCTAAGCGTGCCGTTATACGAATCGCATGTCCAAAGTCTTAAAACTGCTTTTGATTCAGCAGTGACCAATAAAACAGAGTGGCAAAATGCGAGCGTTCAATTGTTTGAAAAAGATTACGCTCCAGAACGGTGGCGAGATAGACTAGGGCAACTATTCATTCTTGATGATAGTAATATTAGGGAAGCATAAGCTAAAAATATATGTGCGGTATTATCGGAGTATGGGATAAAAATAAATCAACAACAGAGGTTGATGTTGTAAATATGGCTCTTTCTATACGCCACCGCGGTCATGATGATAATGGAACATATGTAGATGACGATGCTGGTATTTTGCTCGCACATCAGCGTCTGTCCTTGATTGATTTATCTTCAGCCGGTCACCAGCCGATGATCATGGATCATAAAATAATTGTCTATAATGGCGAGATTTACAACTTTACGATTATCCGTGATGAGTTAAAAGCAAAGGGAATTTCGTTTATAAGCAACTCTGATACCGAGGTACTCTTACGCGCTTGGCAGGTATGGGGGCCGTCTTCGCTCCAAAAATTTAGAGGGATGTTTGCCTTTGCTATTTGGGATAAGAGTAAACAAGAGCTAACTCTTTGCCGAGATCGGGTGGGAGTCAAACCTTTATATCTGTATCAAAAGGATGACTTGCTTATTTTTGCTTCTGAGATAAAAGCAATTTTAGCTCATCCTAAAGTAAAACGTGAATTAGACCATGAAGCTTTGCAATTATTCTTGCAACTTGGTTATGTGCCAGCGCCGTATAGTATCTTTAAAGACATTCAGAAAGTTTTGCCAGCACATTACCTGACGATTGATAGTGGTCATAAAATACAAGTCACACGCTACTGGAACCCAGAACCGTTAACCATTGAGTCGACTGACGAAAAAACCGCATTGCTGGAACTAGAAAAAATAATTACCGAAGCTTGTAAATTACGAATGATAGCCGATGTGCCAGTGGGGGTGTTTTTAAGCGGTGGAATTGACTCTTCATTAGTTACGGCCGTGTTAAAAAAACAAGGATATGCAAATCTCTCTACCTTTACCATTGGTTTTGCAGAATCTTCACACAATGAAGCAGGCTACGCCAAAGCAGTCGCGGAATATTTGGGTACTGATCATCACGAACTCATCTGTACTACGAAAGATGCCCAAGAAATTATTCCCAAACTGCCAGCCATGTTTGATGAGCCTTTTGCCGATGCTTCGGCTATTCCGACCTATTTGCTCTCGCAACTTGCGAAGCAACACGTGACCGCCGCTCTCTCGGCTGACGGTGGGGATGAGCTCTTTGGTGGCTACACCCGCTACCAAAGTGGGCAAAATATCTTTTCTACTTTTGCTGTGTTACCGCCTGGTATCGGCTGGTTGATTTGGTCAGCGGCGCAAGCGACCCAAATCTTGGTGCGACTGAAACTCGTCCACCCAAACCGGGTCCATAAATTCAAAAAGGCGTACCTGTATTATCAGCACCGTGCGAGCATTATTGAGAGCTACGCCACACAGCAGAGCTACTTTACACCGGATGAGCTCAGGCGCTTGCTCAAGCAACCGGCCACTACCTTTCTCAAAAACATCTACGAACGCATTTCGCTGACTTCGATTACCAATCACCTTCGCAAACTCCAACAGCTCGACTTTCATACTTATTTGCCAGACGGTGTGTTAGTAAAAGTTGATCGGGCAAGTATGGCGGTAAGTTTGGAGGGGCGTGAACCGTTGCTCGATCATCGGCTGATTGAGTTCGCTGTGGCCTTGCCTGATGCGCTGATTCATAAAGAACCGGGTAATAAATACCTCTTGCGAAAATTACTTTATCAGTATCTCCCGCAGGAGATGGTCGACCGACCGAAACAAGGATTTGGTGTACCGCTCAATGACTGGCTCAAAGGTGACCTGACTTGGCTCCTGGATACATACCTCAATGAAGAACTCATCAAGAAACAAGGAATATTCAGTTATGATGTCATTCAGCAAGAGAAAAAAGCATTTAGTACAGGTGCCCAACCATACAACCGTATCTGGAACATCATTGTCTTCCAAATGTGGTATAAAGAGTACCTTACATAATATTTGAGCATGAAAAATCTAAAAACAGTCGAGTCACATTTTGCGTTTGGAGAGAACTGGTCCGAATATTCGGCACTTATCGACGATGTCAAAATACAGGAAGCTGAAAAAGGATTATTGCGATTAGTCGATCAAAAACAATTAACAGGGAAAACATTTCTCGATATTGGTTGTGGTTCGGGCTTACATTCTCTCGCCGCACTTCGACTCGGTGTAACTAAGGTACTTGCTACTGATATCGACCATGAGTCAGTTACTACTACCAAAAACGTACTACAAAAATATGTACTACCGGCAATGCAATATGAGGTACAAGAAGTAAGCGTGTTTGACTTACCAAATAAAGTGTCCGAAAAGTTCGACATCGTCTATTCTTGGGGAGTGTTGCACCATACAGGTGATATGTATCAAGCTATCAAAGACGCCACCCAGTTGGTCAAATCAGATGGGTTACTGGTATTGGCGTTATATCGCAAGACACCAATGTGTGGCACATGGAGACGAATCAAGCGTTGGTATACATACACAACTGATAAAAGACAGCAGACAGCTCGTCAAGTATATATTTTTCTTAAAAAAATACGCTTTAAGTTAAGTGGCCGTGACTTTAATGCATATAAGGAAAACTATTACAACTCGCGTGGTATGTCATTCGAACACGACGTACATGACTGGATGGGCGGTTATCCGTATGAATCCATTACCCCAGAAGAAACCGAATCATTTATGCAGACATTAGGTTTTGAACTGATAAAGAAAAATGTACATGCTAGCGGCTTTGGTCTGTTTGGTTCGGGTTGCGATGAATTTGTTTTCAAAAAGATGTTGTAATAAGTGCATCAATTATCAGATTATGACTACCAAACCACAACATATCGCCGTCATTATAGACAGTATTAAATTGGGGGGAGGAGCAGAGAAGAATGCTGCTTTACTGGCATCACTAATAGCTAAAGAAGGTCGTAAAGTTACTTTAGTGACATTTAATACTTATGAACAAGAATATTCTTATACATGTCACAGAGTTTCATTTGCAGAAAAGTCAAAACGTTTTTTTATACTAAAAATATCCAAATCTTTTTTACGCCTATTAAAAATAAAAAGATTTTGTAAAGATAATGAAGTCACTCATATTGTTTCTTTTTTAAATGAAGCAAATACCTATACCTTATTAGCTCGGCTATTGTTACGAAACAAACCCAAGGTGCTTGTTTCTGTTCGTGCAGACCCAAACTTTATATCAAATTTAAGTAAGCAAATTATTAAAATCCTCTATCCTTATGCAGATAGTGTTATTGCGGTTAGTAAAGAAATGGAAAAAATTCTGCGAACAGATTTTAAATTACAAAATGTCTGTACCATACATAACCCAGTTGACGTTAGTAAAATAAAAGAAAGATTAAAACGACCCTTACCCAAAGAATATTCTTTTTTAGAAAATACCAACCAACATCCCATTTTTGTTAATGTAGGTAGATTAACTGATCAAAAAGGACATATTTTTCTTATTAAGAGTTTTGCAAAATTCACCAAACTTTATCCAATGACCCTTTTAATTATCATTGGCGATGGTGTTAAGAAGAATAATTTATTGCAAGAAATAAAAAGCAACCACCTAGAGAAAAATGTCTTTTTAATTGGTTATCAAGATAATATTTATCCATTTTTAAGAATTTCTGATTGTTTTTTATTGTCTTCATTTTATGAAGGTTTCCCAAATGCACTGTTAGAAGCTGCTGCAAGCGGATTATATATAATTAGTACAGATTGCAATACTGGCCCCAGAGAGATTATTGATCCGGGTATATTTGGCGAAAAAATAAGCTACCCATATCGAATAAATGGCGCCAGTTTGGTACCAGATCTTAATCAATTTGATGAAAAACCTTTTGATTTGTTTTATAAGGAGATGGTCTGGTTTGCAGAAAATAAACTTTTTGAAAAACAATCAATAACAATTGATCGATTTTCTAAACAAATATTTTTAAATAAGTGGTTAGATTTAATTACTTGATTTTCAGAGTATTACGTAAAAAGTTAGTGAAAAGTTTAATAAATACCGGCAATTCTTGTTTGAGTGAACGATAGTGCAGATCTTTGATTTTTATAAATTTGTTTGGATGTACCACTGATACTAATGATCTTTTAGCGTATTTGCGTTCTTCCTCAAAAAAAGAATTACCATTAATGGCACTTTCTTTAACAACTAGAATAGTGTTCTGTTTATAATGATCTTTTATATCTTCCTCATTCCATATTAAATAACGAAAAGGATCAAGTAAATCATATCCCTCGTTTTTAAATAAATTTATCCAATATGGAGGCCATTGTTCATTAAAATGATCAGTACCACCCTGCAAAGGAACGGCTGCTGAGAAAAGTATTATATCACTGTGTTTTACAATTTTACAAATTGAGAAGCATTTTCTTCATGTATGTGCTCAGCAACTTCGAGTGTAGTAACGAGATCAAATTTTGTTTCTAGATCAAAATCTTTCTCTAGATCAACATGTTTAAATTTATCTTTAGCTATATCTAGGGATTCTTCCTTTACCCATTCACCGTCTACACCAAAAATATCAACATTAAATTCACTCCACACTTTAAGCCATGAGCCAATTCCACAGCCAACATCCAAAACGGATTTTGGCTTCAATTTTTCATAAACTATCGGTACTAAAATATTAGCTGATTTTTTCGCACCTATAGCTAATTCGTCAAAAAATTCATTATTGTAAGGCATATAATTTAGTAGTGTATATCACGTCTATTCATTTGTTTAATAAGCCGTCTTTATGTTTTTATCACCAATCTATTACCTTTATCAATTCGATTTAGAAGTACTGGATTTGTTTCAAAAAATTCATCCACAGCTTTTTTAGCCCCTGACCAAGTGCCGTAATCATCTATCATCAGTACACCACTTTTAGACAAAAGCGGGTAGAGATGTTTCAACTCATGTTTCGTTGATTCATACCAATCTGTGTCTAGTCTCAGAATTGATATAGATTTTGGTATCACATTTGGTATTGTTTCTTCAACCTTGCCTTTAATAAATATAAAATTTTCCTCGGGGTACCCAGTAGAAAACATATTTGCCTGAACGTCTTTCATACTTGTATAACACCACTCATTATGATCTTTCTTTTGTTTTTTAACCCATTCGGTCCTTGCTTTATCGGATGAATCTTCTACAGAAAAATCAATGTCAGTTGGTTCACTCATTCCTTCAAACGTATCGTACAAATAGATTTTTTTATCTTCAATATTTAGTAATTTTAATGTCTCCGCTATGAGCATGCAATTACCGCCTCTCCATACTCCACATTCAACAAAGTCACCTGTAATGTCAGCTTTAATAACGTATTTGACACTCATGTATAAAGAATAACACTGCACCTTTGAAGTCATTGTAAAGCTATTGATTTTAGTGTAAAGATCCATGAATTCCGGATCATTATCAATGACTGGATCAAAATCAAGAATGTTTTTTTTAGCAATTTGATAGCCAATTTTACTTAATAAATAGTTAACCGCTAATTTACTTTTTTCTATATATTTTTCCTTGGTCATATCTTATCTATAGTGTTTATTATTGTTTTAAGATTTGTATCGTTATCAACTTCGAGTATATTTAACTTGTTATCCTTTAATATAGTTGCAATTAGATTCGTTGTCCTTTGTGAATCCTTAATTCTTTCAAGTAATTCCTCATCGCCAATATTTTTAATATTTGAGTTTCTGCTTACACCTCTTGATCTCAATCTTGATAAACTAACAGTTGATTCTTCGTTCAGTTTTAGAAGCAAATCAATTTTATAGCCGAGCTTGTCTAAGTAAATTGATATTTGTTTGTCATTAATTTTTAGTGAAAATATTTTCTGTAAAAAAAATTCGTCAACCAAAATAATTTTATTATTATTGATTGGATTCATTATTAAGAGTAAATCACATATATTTTTTAATATGTTATATGTGAGTAGCATTTTTTCCTTGTTATTATCTGTGCTCGCACTTAGATAATTGTTTAGGTTGGTAAAAGTTTTATCAAATTCTGATGTTTCACTGAAGGATATAACCTGATCTATATATAAATAGCGTATTTTTGTTAAATTTAGTATGGAGATAATATTCTCTGGTAACATTCTTAAAATTTGTCTACCAGGAATTTTTATTTTGGGATTATTAATTAGCCCTCTAAATGCAGCAATTTCCAGGCTGTTATACTTCTTATTTAAACAGGTAATTTTCTTATAAAGAGTGGTTTTACCACTACCTGATACACCGATGAATTCAACAATTTTTGGCTTTTGATTCATGGAGATTTTTATTCTAACACAGTTTTGCTATCTCTAAGTATAATGTATAATCTTGAAGTTATGTATACCTTGAAAAATAAAGATATTGGGACAGGATATAATGCCGGAGTCAGAGAGTCTTATAAGAACGATTATGAGTTTAACCGGTGGTTTATTCGTTCTCGTAATAGAGCTGAGTATACTATGACCTACCAAGCTATTTCTGAGAGATTAAAAGAAACAAATTTCTCAACTGCACTAGAGCTTGGCCCTGGCCCGGGTACCTGGACACGACTATTGCACCGCAAGAATCAAAATGCTGAGCTACAGTTGGTGGACATATCTGAAGCGATGAAAGAGCAATTTGAACTTGAAATGCGTGAATTGCCCAATGTCACCTACACTGTAACCGATATTATGGAGTATGCACCTAGTGAACCGTATGAACTGTTCTTTTCTTCGCGAGCGGTGGAATATCTTGATGATAAGCCAGGATTCTTTAAAAAGTTAGGGACTTTCGTCAAAGCTGGTGGAAACGGAATGATAGTAACTAAGAATCCCTATCATGGAATTAGGAAGTCTGGACTTGATGCACATCAGGGGCAAATTCCGATGCCGGAAATGAAAAGGATGTTAGAGGATAATGGTTTTGTTGATGTTGCCTTTTATCCAGCGGTAGTACGGATTCCGATTTTAAGCCGTCTCACATCAGAGGTGGCTGAATACATTTTAGAGAAAAACCTAAACCAGCAATTAAATATCAATGCTACCAATCGTACGATTGAAAGTTACGTTGTAACTTTCACCAAACCGGCATAGTATCAGTCTGTATGAGGGTGCTTTACTTAGGTCGGGGAGAGTTTAGAACCAATTTTGCTAAACGCTGGTTACACAAACTAAGGCAGTCACTTTATTTTAGTGATCAGGATGGGTTTTTTGAGCAATCTCTTTTCTCACAGGTTGAAGTAATACCCTGTACTTTTACAAGCAACATTAGAACCTTAGCGAAGGAGTGTGATGTTTTGTTGGTAAACTGGAAACAACCAAGTTTTAAAACTGAGGAAGCCAGAATAGAAGCCATTGATAGGGTGGTAAAAATGGCCGGGTTACCATGCGCTCTATTTATCAATGCAGCGCAAGCGCAATATTTGCCGTCAGAAACTGTACTTGATAATTTTGATATTATTTTTAAGCGGGAACCATTCAAAGACCGAAATCGTTATAATATTTCAGAAGCGAATAAAGCTAAAATTGTGCCGACCATGATCCATTGTCCGTTTGTACACGCTCCGCGGAATAATTGGTTTTCTAATGTTTATCGTCTAGTGCGTACAAATGTTCCGGTGTGCCGACCCGGGGAAGCGGTTTACGATGTGGGTTTCTCTGGCGCGGACGCGGCTGAACATTCTCTAAGACGTGATGTATGGCAAAAAGTTTTAGATGCTGGATTTTCTACTATCGGTGGTTTACAACCAAATCCTTTTACTAAACTTCCAATATCTAAAGAACTGCAGGGACTGCGTTTTAAGGGTAGAAAATACCGAGATTCACTTTGTCGGTCAAAGATCAATTTAGCGCTCGACGGGATTGGGCAATATACTTTCCGTCATCAGGAGTTGCTCTTTCTCGGCGCCTTTATGATGAGTAGTCCCAGTATCCGCGAAGTGGAGCTACCTATGCCACTCAAAGAGAATGTACATTATGTAGCATTTGATAATCTTGATGATATGGTTGAAAAGATGCGTTATTACCTTGTACATGATGACAAACGTTTGCGTATAGCCGTGGCTGGGAAGAAGTTATTTGATGAGCACTATAATCCTATACGTCACGGTCGGGAGATTCTAATGGCTCTTCAGAAGATCCTCTAGATGGGCTCTTAGCGATAGCAAAAAAGTAACGTACTGTGATAGAAGAAACTAACTCAGTTGCTAGAATGGCATAGATAGCACCCCATACCCCGTAGAGTGGTAGTAAGGTATAAAGTAGAATTATTTTAATTAAAGCATTGCTGATGCTGAGTATGTATTGTGCTCGTAGTTGCTTGTGGGCTGTTAGTACTTTGCTGTAAGCACTGAGGGGGATAAAAATGAGTCCGATAGCTAGAACTTGAGTAAAAGCAACTGATTCTGGATATTGGGGGAACAGAAGTGGAAATATAAATGGTACGGCTAGTATGTACACACCAGCACCCAATATCATCAGTGCGGTAAATAAACGCACTTTGCGAGGGAGGGTTTGTTGCAGAGTGTATAAATCTCGTCTAGAGACTTTCGGTAATACTAAAACAGATACAGTGTTAATAAAACCACCTGAATATTTTGTACCGAGTTGGGCTATTGTATAGCCCGCAACAGCGGTAGCTCCTAAAAAATGCCAAATTAAAATTTTATCTATATGAGTGGCTGTTATGGTTACAAGACTAAAAATACTTAAGTGTTTGCTTAGTTGGAGAGTTTCTGCATCAGATTGCTTGGGTGGGTTATATTTACGAAGCACACTGTAATAAACAGCAATCAAAGAGATGGCGTTACTGGAGAAATAAACAAAAATTAAAATTATTACATTGTCAGTAAAGTAAAGGGCGACAAGAATGGCAATTAAAGGTAGCGGTTTTCGCCATGCACCTAGTAAAAGATTATCTCTAAAGGCCTCCTTACCATGTAAATAATTGATGTAGAGTTTAAAGCTCTCTATAAAAGGGGCGAAGGTACCCACGACTAAGAAAGCCGTAGCTAAGCTACTGTTATCATTGAGGTAGTAGTAAAGTGAAGTAGCACCACTGGCAATGACTATACCAACACTCCATTTGAGTTTAGTTCGTACTCCACTACGCAGGACGCCTTCGTGACCCCGAGCCACAGCTCGGGTAATAGCAGTGCCAAGACCTGATAGCGTAAAGACGCTCAAGATTGCGGCAATAGAGAGAATAAATTGATATGTCCCAAGCGATTCTTTAGGGAGGAAATTAGCCAGGGCAATGGTAGTGATTACACCAATACCGATTTGAAAGATATAGCTCACCATCAACCAAAAACCGCCCTTGACCAAATAGGTCATATCGGTCTTGGTATAGCGTTCGCTAAAGGAGAGTATTTTTTTGACAATTTGACGCATATTTAATTAAGTATACCAAGCTGTAACCCATTAGAGGTAGGTAAAGATACTTTTTATCTAGCAGTTTAAATTACTTTTGGTAAAGGAAATTATGTTGTTTGGTGCTGGCAAGGCAATTAAAGCCGGCTTCTGCCAATAGTGTTTTAGTGGCTTCAGCATCTTTAGTATGCGGATGAATCTCTATAAATAAGCAGGTGCCAAGAGCTAGTCTGGGGAATATTTCCTTCATACCAAGCAGTACCGGATATTCATAACCCTCAACATCAATTTTTATAAAACTAATTTGTTCGGCATCAATATTATATTCTTCAACCACTGACATCAGAGTACGTGTCGGCACGTCAATAGTATGGTCAATGTGTTTGAAGCCATCGAGTACAAATGAACTAGCCCCAGTGTGAACGTCCTTAGTCCCGAGTTTAGCAATACTGTTTTTGTCACTTAAGCCAGCTGGTATTAGGTGAACTTTATCCATGAGTTCATTTAAAGTAACGTTCTTACTTAGTCGTTCAAAGGTATCGGGATTCGGTTCAAAAGCATAGGATTCACTGTAGCCGTATTTCTTAAGTGCCAGAATGCTGTAGAAACCAATATTAGCGCCGATGTCCAAAAAAATATTTTTAGTGCTGGCCTTATCCAGCCAAGCCTGGTGACCGTATTCAAATGAAGTGATGGATTTTGTGAGTGAGTCATTTTTTCCATTGACTGAAAAAATTCCTAGAGAATTTTTAATGACTGCTTCTTTGTCACTGTGGCGTTCAATATATGCGCGCAATTTCTTACCAGTAGGAGTATGAAAAATGCCCACTAGTGATGTAAAGGTGAGTAAGAAATAAACCCTCTGAAAATAAAGAAACGGTCCTTCTAGCGTGCTAGTTGTAAACATTACTCCAAACCAATTCCATAGTTTTATTAAAAATTTTTTTATTGTCATATATGTTTTGAATAACCGATAAGATCTGTATTATAGTCTTCTTTAGGATCAAGTATAAAAGGGGCTTTGCCATGTTTGTAATAAAGATTGAAATTTTTAATTAGCATTTGATAAAGTTCCTCCACGTTGACTCGATTTCGATTTAAGGTTTTATTGCATATCTCAAAAAGAAGGATTCTAGTTTTACAGAGAGACTCCTCGGCTCCTTTTAGAACCTCTAACTCTGAACCCTCGGCATCAATCTTTATTAGATCAATGACGTCAATATTTTTCGTAAAACTATCAAGGGTAGCTTGCGGAACTGACGTACCCGAACCGCTAACATAATTTGTAGTATCGTCAGCAACCATTTCGTTTAAATAAACTGTTCCAGGTGTAGCACCCATGGCTACCTGGTGGACAGTAACAAAGTCGTTAAATTTATTGACATTAATGTTGCTTTGAATAATTTTGGAAAATTTTGGTGAGGGCTCAAAGGCCATGACTCGGCCACTATGACCGGCCAATTTAGAGGCGATAATAGTAAAAGTGCCGGCGTTAGCGCCAATATCGATTACTATGTCGCCAGTTTTGATATTTTCTTCCATTGCTTTGATGTCGCCACTTCGGGTCTTCCTGTCGGCGAAGATTCGGTAGGTGAGCATGCTCGGCGCAAACACTAATCTGGTATCCTGATAATAAAGAAATGATGCATGATAAGCCAAGGGGGTGTGACTAATAAACCAAGCGATTGATCGTTTGATTGTGTACCAGAGACCATCGCGCCTGATCACTCGTGGGATCCTGGAAAGTCGTTTTAACATAGCTGTAAGTATAGCAAGCTAGAAATGGTTGGGTAGAGTCTCGTTGGTAGATTGGTCTGTATCTTTTTTACTTTTACGCTTGTTATATTCATATATATGCCCGAGAGACAGAAAAAGAAAATTGTGGTGGTGGGCGGGGAACGGAGACCTGTTGACAGATATACTACAAGGTATATACTTTGTAGTATATGAATACTAAAACTGTAATAAGTGTAAAAATTGATAAAGACACCAAAGAAGCGGCACAGGAGGTGGCAAAAGGTATGGGTTTAAACCTGAGTACTTTGGTGAATTCTTATTTGAAGCAGGTGGTTTATACAAGGAGGGTAGAGTTATTTGCGCCAGAAGTGATGTCTCCAAAGTTGGAGAAAGCTATTTTGGCATCGGTGAAAAGTGGTGTATCATCGCGGGCGTTTGCTACAGTTGATGACTTGATGGAAGATTTAAATAAGTAGTTATGAGAGTGAATAGAACTCGTAACTTTGTTAAACAGTATAAAAAGTTACCCGAGAAAGTTCGTCAACAATTCAGAGATAGGTTAGCACTATGGTTGGAAAATTCCGAGCACCCTGTCTTACGTGTGCATGCGCTTAAGGGTGAATTGCGGGGATATTGGAGTATGAATATTAGTGGCGATTATCGGGTAGTTTATTATTTTGCTAGTGCTGAAGAAGTGGTGCTGGCTTTGATTGGAACACACAGTCAGCTGTATTGAAGCACGAGTGAGGGAAATTTGTATGCTAAATACAGGAACTGTTCAGTCCGTATGATATTTCTCCTAACGTCACAAAATATCGACACGCTCTTGCGAAGATCAAAGTATTCGCTTCTCACACTGCGGTGCGCAATGACGAACGGTGGAGCGGTGTGACGACGTGGATTGCTTCCTTACAGATGAACGAACAAGTGTCGTAAAAATAAGACGTAACGTAGTGTAGATTTATTTTTATGACCGAGTGAGTGAAATCTGTATGATAATACAGGAACTGTTCAGGTTGTATGATATTTCTCCTGATGTCAAAATATCGACACGCTCTTGCGAAGCTTCAAGTATTCGCTTCTCACGTGCGCTTGCAAGGATGACGAGGGGGGTGTACCTTTTTTACTTTTACGCTTGTTATATTCATATATATTATATGTCTCAGAGTAAGAAAAAGAAAATTGTGGTGGTGGGCGGGGGGACGGGCACACATACTTTGTTACGTGGTCTCAAACGTTATGCGGATAAGTTAGATATTACTGCCATTGTTACAATGGCTGATTCTGGAGGTTCGACTGGCCGACTGCGGGATGAGTTTGGACAGCTACCGGTTGGTGATGCGCGGATGGCCTTGGTGGCGCTATCGGCTGACGTTGATTCGCATGATGAATTATTGCGCGAACTATTTCTTTATCGCTTTAGTAAAGGTAAAGGGCTTAATGGACACAATTTTGGCAATTTGTTACTGACGGCCCTGACTGATATTTTAGGCAGTGAAGTGGCTGCGATTGATGCTGCTTCACGAATTTTGCGGGTGCGTGGCCGTGTGGTACCGGTCACGACTGATAATGTTAATCTTCAAGCCACTTACGACGACGGCTTGGTGGTGGTAGGTGAGCATGAGATTGATGAGCCACCAGAGTCACGGCACACTAGTCGCATTACTAAATTGTCATTAACTCCGTCAGCCACTATCAATCCAGTGGCCACCACCGCCATTACTGAGGCCGACATGATTATTCTCGGCCCGGGGGATTTATATACCAGTATCTTGGCCAACTGCGTGGTCGATGGTTTTGTTGATGCTTTGTTAGATTCAAAGGCCAAGTTAGTTTATATTTGTAACTTGATGTCTCGTTTAGGACAGACGGTTGGAATGCAGGCAAGCGAGCATGTGGCTGAAATTTCTCGCTATACTAAACGGACACCTGATTTTATTTTAATCAATAATTCTAGTTTCCCGGATGATTTGTTGGCGCGTTACGCCGAGGAAGGAAATCATCCAATTGAAAACGACTGCACCGGAGAATCAGGTATTTTAGTGTGTTCGGATTTAGTGTCTACCGAAGCAGTGGCCACCATAGCTGGTGATGTGTTAAAAAGAAGTTTAATTAGACACGATTCAGATAAGTTAGCCAGCGCACTTTTGCAGATTTTCGATTAAAGCTCCCTATGTTCTCGCATCTGTAAAGACGGACGACGTAGATTGCCACGTCGCAAGCTCCTCGTAAAGACGGACGTTAAGGTGTCCATCTTTACTTTCTTGTGTCTTCATTATCTCTCCGTCTTTGCGAGCCACAGCGTGGCAATCCACGTTTCCGTACGGTCGTGGATTGCCACGTCACTCGCTTGCCAGCTCATTCCTCGCAAAGACGGCCAGCCACGCTGGCCGTCGACGACTAAAACTAAAGTTTTAGTCGTCTTCGCGAGCGCACGAAGCGATCCACGTCGTCGTTCATGGATTGTCACGTCATTCCGCTGCGCTCTATGACTCGCAAAGACGCTTCGCGTGTCTCCCCGTAAAACCATCCGTCTTTGCCTGCCTGCCATGCCTGCCCTGCATGCGCAGGCATGGCATGCAGGGCAGACAGGCGAACGGAGTGAAGCAATCCATGTTATAACCGTCACATCTCTCATTACGATGGCAAGAATTTGGATTTCTGTTTGTGATAATATAATTAAATATGACGAAGAAGAAAACAATTTCAAAAACTAAAAATCTAGTGATTTACCAGAGCAAATCTGGGGCATTAGAGTTGCGTTGATATTTTACTAACGAAACCGTTTGGGCGACACAGGCGCAGATATCTACTGCTTTTTCTGTTAATACAAAAACTGTAAACGAACACATTGTAAATATTTACAAAACAGATGAGCTAGACGAAGAATCAACTATCCGGAAATTCCGGATAGTTCAAGAAGAGGGGCGGCGAGAAGTGGAGCAATCAACGTCGTCACTTTGTAAAAAGTTTATTCAAACAATTGATAACCCTTAATGTAATTTAATTAACTCCACGGTATAATCATTGTCATAATAGATATGGAACGTGTAGATCTTTCAAAGTACGATGATGTTAAGCATCAAAAAGATGTACTTGAATATGTCTTGAAAAATGATATTCATGCTTCACAAAAAGTTGACAATCAAGTATCTGTCAAGAATGCCAGAGAGGGTTCTTCGCAGTATCAAGCTGTTTCTAGTCGTACAACCACTAGATTACTATTTATTTCTCAAGACACCACATTATTAAACCAAACCCAACAAACTTTAGATGGCTATTTGGACCTCTCTCTAGTTTTTGATGAAATTCATATTGTGATTTTGCAAGAGGGAATTAAAAACAAAAACCCGGTTTTGAGAGTGGCACCCAATGTTTGGTTATATGTGGCCTCTGCCCGTCATTGGTGGTTGGTACCAGGAGTGGCTATCCAGTTGATAAAAGAACAACTATTTTTTACTGATGGTTTTCGCCCCGATTTGATTGTGGCGCGTGATGCTTATGAAAGTGCTCTGGTAGCCAGAATAATAGGTAAGCACTATCAAAGACCAACCCAATTGCACGTCCTAGAAGATTTTACTACCCCGTCATTTTTAATAAGGAACCCACATGCTAAATGGCGTTTACGTTTGGCCCATTATCTTACCAAACGTTTCCTCAGTATCAGAACATCTACCAATCAGATTCAAAAAATCATTGAACGTCTTTATCCGCACGTACCAGATGTAGCTACGCTTCCTAGATTTAATAATTATCAAAGTATCACTGATACCAAAGTTTCTGGTCTTACTCTCAAAGATAAATACCCACGGTTTGTTTTTATCATGGTTTATTTCGGGGCTCTCACTCACAATAGTACTGCATACCAGGTCATTGATGCTGCCCGTTTTATTCTGCGTAGTCCGCATATCGGATTGATTATTGTCGGTGATGGTCCAGCCCGGAGTGAGTTTGAGAAACGGACAGAGATACTCGGTATTAAAGAACAGGTGGTATTTGAGCGAAACGTTGATGATGTCACTTCTTACTTTAAAACGGCTGATACTGTGATTGTGAGTGATGATGATAGTGTGGGGGACGATGTGGTTATTCGTGCCACCGCTGCTGGTACACCAGTGATTGCGTCCAAAACTTCCTTACGAAGTGATTTATTTGTCGATGGGGAGTCGGCACTATTGTATGATAGTGGTGACGATGAAGGATTATCAAAAAAAATATCCCAACTCCTTAATGATTTTATGTTGCGCAAACAATTAGCTGCGACTGCTCTTCATGTAGTTGAAAATAGACTGCATGAAGATCCAGAAGTTTATCGTTTGGCCTATCGTGATAGTGTTGAACAAGGTTTGTTTGCTGGTGAAGCCGGAGACTCAATTACAGGGAGCGTTTCTTTGTCTGTAGCTAACAAAGAAGCCATCCGTCCCTGAGTGATTTTTTGTGATTCAAGATGAAGTTGTTCATGTCGTTACCATGGATTGCCTGCCTGCGCAGGCAGGCCACGTCACAAGCTCCTCGACTATAGACCCCCTCCCTTAATTAAAATAACCCCAACATCTAACCCCAATCAGTCAGTTACTCTTCAATTAACCACTCTTTCCATCCTTGGTGCGTATACCAAAGATACACTCACTTAAGAAAGTGTTATAAACCCACTCGACTATTCGTGTTTTGCCAAACGGCAATCACATGACGTCAAACGTGTATCGGGTGTCTCAGTCGCAAACACAGTGTCAGAGCACTAGAGGATATATTCGAGATCATCACGCAGTGGTAGACGCACCAAAGAAAGAAAGAAAGATTAATCTCATACCATTTGTTTATAAGGTTCATTCTTATTCACCATATGCCAGGCAATGGTCAGTAGTTTCCTCGCCAAAGCCACCCGAGCACACATAGCTCCTCGTTTGTTTTTAATTCGATCATAAAAGGCATAGAGGTGAGCTGTTTGTTCAACCTCGCGAATATGCATCGCTGCTTCGACCGCCATGTATCTCAAGTGAGTGGAGCCAGCTTTGGTAATGTGACCCAGTTTCTGAACACCACCACTGGAACGTTCAGTTGGTACTAAACCAGCAAAAGCACAGAGCTTCTCTGGAGAAGAAAAGTTAGCAAAGTCACTGATTTCTGCCACCCAAGTGAGAGCCGTGATCCGACCGACTCCAGGAATGGTGGTGAGAAGTTTTATCAATAGTGTATTAGTATAAGGATCGAGAATTCTCTCTATTTGATTGATATAGGTAGTCATATCAGCCCGAATCAAAACCGCTCTCTTCCATTCTGGATAATCACTTGCTAAAATAAGATTGGTACCCTTCATGCTAGAAGTGGTTCCCGCTAACAAGTGTCGTCCCTCTCTGGTGATAACACTTTCTAAGCGACATTGCATACTAGCTCGTAGCTGGATTAGAAAACTTCGTTCCCGGACTAAGGCACGAAGTTTTCTGGTTTCTGGGGTAACCTCGGTACTGGTATACAATAAGCCAGTTCGAACTAACACTGCTAGAGTGGTAGCATCGTTAATATCTGTCTTTTGCAGTGACTTAGCGATAGCCACTGTCTTTCTGGGGTTACTCACTTGTACCGTGATTCCAGCTTTCCTCATCTCGTCCACCTGCCACTGCCAACCACAGACTGGTTCGATGGCTGCTACGATGTCACCGTATTTAGTCACATTTACTAAAGCAACTGATACTTCTTCTGGTGTGACTCCATATACTTTAGTGAAGATTGGAGTGTCTTCCTTCTCATTCAGGAGAACCCAAGTCTGAGTCCTCTTGTGCAAATCTACCCCTAAATAATAAGTCATAGAACTTATGATTATTGTTTTTAATGTCACTGGACTAGAGTGATAGGTATAGGGTACCAGATTGGGTCTAGGGAGTCACAAAGACGGTGGTGGTGTGGATCGCCACGTCACTCGCCTGTGGGCTTCCTTCCTCGCAATGACGACGAACGTTCGTCACCGTCCGTCTTTGCGAGCGCACGAAGCAATCCAACGTCTTCACGTGTCGTCTTCACGTTCATGGATTGCCACGTCAGTCGTCTGTGGACTCCCTCCTCGCAAAGACGACGATTTGCGTCCGTCCCACCGTCAGCGTCTTTGCGAGCGGAGCGCGGCAATCCACGTCGTCACCGTCCACCGTCTTTGCGAACGATAGTGAAGCAATCCACTTCTTTCTCCACACAGCCAACACCATAGCCACCCCAATCAATAAAATCGGTAATTATAAAGTATATTACGAATATGGTATATTGATGCGCATATGAAAGACACATTAAAATGGCTGGTACTTGGAGGTTTATTTATAATTCCATTTTTAACACTATACGTAGAAAGTAATTTTTTCTTTCCTTACATCACCGGTAAGAACTTCGCCTTTAGAATAATTGTTGAAGTGATTTTTTTGAGTTGGGTAGCATTGGCTATGTATGATGTGCAATACCGTCCACGCTGGTCTTGGATTTTGGGTGCTTTTAGTATCTTTATGGGAGTAATGTTCATTGCTAACCTTCAGGCTGTTAGTATCAACACTGCTTTTTGGAGTAACTATGAACGAATGGATGGTTATGTCACTTTAATTCATGTCTTCCTCTACTTTTTAGTTTTAGGCAGTATGCTCAAAACGCCAAAAATTTGGTCATATTTTCTTCACACCTCGGTCGTAGTGGCTGGATTTGTTGCTCTTAAAGGACTGGCACAGCTTTCGGGTGTTGATGTCCGGGTTGATAGTACGCTTGGTAACGCGGCCTACATGGCCGTCTACATGCTCTTCCATATTTTTATATTGTTCTATCTATTTGTCCGTTCTAATCTCAATACATACAAAGTCGCTTATGCGTTATTGTCGCTTTTGTTCATGTTTGTACTTTTGCAGACTGGTACGCGCGGTACAGCCATTGGCTTGGCAGTGGGTGGAATTGTGGCTACTGGATATGTCGCCATCTTTGGTGCTCGGTATCACACTTTCCAGAAATACGCTATTGGAGCACTCATTTTTTTAGTTGTAGCTATAGGTGGTTTTATCTCTGTTCGCGATACATCCTATGTCCAAAATTCTTCTTCATTGAGTAGAATTGCTAATATTGATTTGAGTAAAGACTTAGCTATCCGAAGTATTATTTGGAGGATGGCGATAGAGGGTGTAAAGGAACGCCCAATCCTAGGTTGGGGTCAGGGTAATTTCAATTATGTTTTTAATACCAATTATGATCCAAAAATGTACTCCCAAGAGCAATGGTTTGATAGGGTGCATAATATTTTCTTTGATTGGTTAATTGCTGGCGGAATACTTGGCTTTTTGGCCTACTTCTCAATTTTTGCTGCCTTACTGTACTATTTATTTTGGAAACCGATTTTTAAACCGGATGAAAATTTCACTGTTTTAGAGCGGGGTATTTTGCTCGGATTGATTGTGGGTTATTTAACTCATAATCTAGTAGTTTTTGATAATATCATTAGTTATATCTTCTTTGGTACCATCATTGCTTTGATTCACAGTCGGGTGGCCACCGACATGCCATTAGGCGCATCTTTTAATGTGCCAACCACTGTTATTACTCAGGTGGTGTTACCTATTTTGATTATTATCGGTGGTATAGTGGTTTATTTTGTAAATGTACCGAACATGTTGGCTGCCAGTGACATGATAACAGTCCTACGCACCCCTAATGATAAATTGGCTCAATTGGCCAGCTTTGAGTTAGCTCTCGGTCGTGGCTCATTCGCACAACAAGAAATCGTTGAGCAATTTGTTCAGTTGGCAATGAATACATCAGCATCTGCGAATGTTACTACAGAACTCAAGCAAGATTTTCAAACCAAAGCAGAAGCTGAAATACTGGCTCTAATAGAAAACAAACCCAGCGATGCACGTCTATATGTGTTTTTAGGAAATTATTATCGAGCAGTGGGTGACCTTTCTAAGGCTAAAGATACACTAACCATCGCTCGAACACTTTCACCACGAAAGCAAACTATTATTTTGCAACAGGGAGCAATTGAATTAAGTCTTGGTAATAACGAAAAGGCCAGAGATTTCTTCAAAGAAGGATTTTTACTGGATGAAAGATATAATGAAGCTCGTGAATATTATGTGGCGTCACTTTTCATGACTAAGGACACTGAAGAGGCCAAACGGATAATTTCTGAAGGTCCAGTGGGATTTGAGGAATCTCTAGCTGTTAGCGATTTTGTGTTTAGTGCCTTAAATATGGCTGGTGAACTTTCCTATCTAGCAGAATTATACGAAGTCAGATTAGAAAAAGATTCCACTTCAGCACAAAATTGGGCTGGTTTGACGTTAGTCTATTATCAATTAAAAGAAAATGATCTGGCGATAGATACTTTGGCAAGGGCCAAGGTGGCCGTGCCGAGTTTTGCACCCATGGCTGAATGTTTCAGTAAAAATATTATTGCAGGAAACGATCCACAAAAAGGTTGTCAATAAAAATGTTCGCTATTCCTCAAAGAAATGTAGCTTTATCAAAATACACTGCTCTTAAAACTGGTGGCACTGCGAAATATTTTTTTGCGGTAACAACATTAGACGAATTAAAAACGGCAATTCATTTTGCCAAGCAAAATGAATTGCCGTTTTTTATTATTGGTGGTGGTTCAAATCTTTTAGCTCTTGATACTGGATATGATGGAGTAATTATAAAAATTTCCTTGCATGGAATTGTCTTTGGTAAACCAGTTGGTAGTGTTGTTAATGTCACAGTAGCGGCGGGGGAGATACTAGACAATCTGGTTGCCGAAACAGTTAAAAAAGGTTTTTGGGGAATGGAGAATCTTTCGCACATTCCTGGCACTGTTGGTGCTACTCCGGTACAGAATGTTGGTGCTTATGGAGTTGAGGTCTCTGAATTGATTGAAACAGTAACTGTCTTTGACACTGCTACTGGAAAGGTACTGTCTTTGACGGCTGAAGAATCACAATTTGGTTATCGTGATTCAATATTTAAAACTGTAATGGGTAAGCGATATGTTATCACCAGTGTGACATTTAATCTTTCCTTAAACCCACAGCCACGCCTGAAATACGCTGATTTATCATCGTATTTCGTTGATTGTCCACAACCGACACAGGTAGCCATTCGTGAAGCGGTGATTTCTATTCGTTCGCAAAAATTTCCTGATTGGCGGTTGATTGGTACAGCCGGTTCATTTTTTAAGAATCCGATTGTATCGCGTGATGAAGTGAAATCTCTTCTGCAAAAGTATCCCACTCTTCCTGTCTATGAAGCCAGTGAAGGTTTAGTTAAATTATCACTCGGTTTTATTCTTGATAAAATTTGTGGTCTTAAGGGTTATCAAAAAAATCATGTCGGTTTGTTTCATAAACAAGCACTCGTCTTAGTGGCCGATGCCGGGGCTACTAGTGTAGAGATTGAAGAATTCTCCCAAGAAATCGCCGAAAAAGTTTTTGTCAAAACAAAATTAAAAATTGAATTTGAAGTAACGCGAGTGGAATAAAATATTTTTATATAAAAAATAAAAAAATCTTATCCCCAAATTGTTTTCAAAAAAAATTGTGCAAAATTTTTTTCCGCGCGATAATACTAGTAAGCAGAAATTTTCTCACTCGATAGTTCTTTGAAATTTGAGAAAGTTATGCGGTCGAATTTTATTCACTAATCTCTCATCACACACTCTATGGCAACAAAGAAAAAGGCAGTCAAGAAGGTAGCGAAGAAGACCGCAAAAAAGACTGTCAAAAAAGTAGCAAAGAAGGCTGCAAAAAAAGTGGTCAGGAAGGCCGCTAAGAAAGTAGCAAAAAAGTCACCAGCGCGCAAGAGGTAGTCAAACACCTTCGGGTGCGCCTGATAGCATAAATCGCCATTCTGGCGATTTTTGCTTTTTGTAAAATAAGTTAGGCGAGCTGATATTGTACTTGCGAGCTCCTTCCTCGCGAAGACGAAAGTGGAGCGTCTTTGCGAGTCGCAACGCGGCAATCCACGTTTTTACGTTGTCGTGGGTCGCCACGTCATTCCGTTACCACTTCATTCCTCGCGAAGACGAAGACTGCCGTCTTTGCGATTCGTCACGAAGCAATCCATGTCGTCATTTTAAAACAGCCAGCCATTTTTTGTAAAATGTTCTATAAACGTATATACTAGCCAAACTATGTCATTTTTAGATAGATTTTTTGGTCCCAGTTACGACAAGGAATTACAAGCAATTTCACCTTTAGTTACAGCGATCAATAATAAAGAGGAGAGTATTTCGGCTCTTTCAACAGTAGAGTTAATAGCTTATACAGAAAAGCTGAAAACTCGCGTGGCTGTTGGTGAGAAGTTGGAGGAGGTTTTAGTAGAGGCCTTTGCTTTGGTGCGGGAATCCGGTAAACGCACTTTAGGTCAACGGCATTTTGATGTTCAGTTACTGGGCGGTATTTTATTACACCAAGGCAAAATCACCGAAATGCGTACTGGTGAAGGCAAGACCTTGGTTGGTACCCTGCCTGCCTATCTAAATGCTCTAACGGGTAAGGGTGTCCATGTAGTGACCGTTAATGATTATCTGGCTCGTCGTGACGGGGTTTGGATGGGACAGATTTATGTTGGTTTGGGTTTATCAGTCGGGATTATCAATAGTGATGGTTCATATCTGTATGATACCAATCATACAGATAAAGATGCCGAACGTGATGCTCACGGGTCCTTCAAGGTTGTTCACGATTTTTTGCGTCCATGTACTCGCAAAGAAGCGTATGCGGCTGATATTACCTATGGTACTAACAGTGAATTTGGTTTTGATTATTTGCGCGACAATATTGAATTTGAGGTTGCTAATTTGCGTCAGCGCGGACACTCCTATGCTATTGTGGATGAGATAGATTCTATTTTAATTGACGAAGCCAGAACCCCGCTGATTATTTCTGCTCCAGCGGAAGACTCAGAAAATCTCTATCAAATATTTGCCAATATTGCCCGCAATCTAGAACCGATAGTTCATTATGAAGTGGATGAAAAACTAAAAAGCGCCTCACTGACTGACGCGGGAGTGGAAGCAGCTGAAAAGATGTTGGGCGTTGATAATATTTATACGGATAAAGGAATTAAATATGTCCACCACCTTGAAACCGCTGTCAGGGCCAAGGCACTTTACACTCGTGACAAGGAGTACGTTGTTCGCGATGGCGAGGCAGTAATCGTTGATGAATTTACTGGTCGACTACAGCCAGGGCGCCGTTGGTCTGATGGTCTCCATCAAGCCGTGGAGGCCAAGGAGGGGGTAGCTATTCAACGAGAGAGTCGCACCTACGCTTCTATTACCTACCAGAATTATTTCCGCATGTATGAAAAGCTATCTGGTATGACCGGTACCGCCCTGACTTCAAATGAGGAATTTTATACTGTCTATAAGCTAGAAGTAACACCAGTCCCTACTCATCTTCCCGTTAGAAGAATTGATCACAATGATCTTATTTTCCAGAATGAAGCTGGCAAATTTACCGCCATTATTGCCCGAGTAAAACAAATTCACGAAACTGGGCAACCAATTCTCATTGGTACGGCTTCAATTGAATCAAACGAACGGCTCTCGATTGCCCTCTCTGGTGCTGGTATTCCTCATGAAGTCTTGAATGCCAAGAATCACGAACGGGAAGGAGAGATCATTGCAGCGGCCGGAAAACGAGGTGGCGTGACTTTGGCTACCAACATGGCCGGTCGCGGAGTTGATATTAAATTAGGTGGTCCTGACGCCTCTCCGGAGGAGCATGAGGCAGTACGAGAATTAGGTGGATTATTTGTCCTTGGTACTGAGCGTCATGAAGCCAGACGAATTGATAACCAGTTGCGTGGCCGGGCTGGACGCCAAGGAGACGCTGGCGAGACCCAGTTCTATGTTTCCATGGAGGATTCCTTGATGCGAGTCTTTGGTGGTGAGCGAGTAAAAAACTTAATGGGAACTTTTGGTATTCCAGTCGATCAACCGATTGAAATGAAATTAATTTCCAAACAATTGGAATCAGCCCAAACCAGAATTGAAGGATTTCATTTTGATTCGCGTAAACAAGTATTAGCTTATGATGATATTCTTAATCAACAACGGATGATTGCTTATGCTCGTAGACACAAATTACTAGAAGGGGACAAGGCCGAGGTATTAGCCGTCTTAGAAGAAGTTGAGGAATTAGATTCAAATATTGCCAGTGTAGTTCAAGCTAAAAAACAAGAGTTTGGTGATACTGAATTTATGTCACTGTTCCAAAGGCTAGCTCTGCAGATGTTTGACACGCTTTGGGTAGAACATCTTGAAGTTATGAGTTACACTCGCTCTAGCGTGAATTTACGCGCCTATGGGCAACGTGATCCATTGGTGGAGTATCGCAAAGAGGGGACTCAATTATTTAAACAAATGCAACAAGCGGTATTGACCAGAATTGCGGAGATTCTTCCACGGGTGCAACCAGCCGTAATTGAACGGGAAGATACTGAACACAAGAAGCAAGCCACGGCCGCTCTATTGGCCAGCCAGATGGATGCCAAAGCCGCTTCAGGTGGTAGTAGCCAAAGAGTAAGCGAGAATATTCCCGGACGTAATGACCTAATCACCATCACTAATGGTAGAGAAACCAAACAACTCAAATATAAAAAAGCTGAAGAACTTCTAGAAAACGGCTGGAAGATTCAGTAAGTTGGTTGGTATTACAAACGTGGATCGCCACGTCCTCCCCTACAGATGAACGAACGAGTGTCGTAAAAATAAGACGAAACGCAGTGTAGTTTTATTTTTATGACCGAGTGAGTGAAATCTGTATGTTAATACAGGGACTGTCCACTAGTTGGCTAATTTGTTTCCTGCCACGCTTCGCTCGCAGCTAAAGGCGGGTACAAACCAGCCCAAGTTGGCTACAAAGTGCAAGAATTTTTATTAAGGATAAAAAATTCTATGTATGAAAAATATAGTCGCTACGCTTATTATTTTACACAACATTGAGTCACTTTTTCACGCTTGTGAGCTCCTTCCTCGCGAAGACTACGATCGTTCGCCACACCGTCCGTCTTTGCGAACTGCAGTGAAGCAATCCACATCGTCGTTCGTGGATTGCCACGTCAGTCGTCGTGCCTCCTCCTTCCTCGCAAAGACGGTCAGCTACGCTGGCCGTCGACGACTAAAACTAAAGTTTTAGTCGTCTTCGCGAGCGCACGAAGCAATCCACCACCGTCCACGTCCGTCTTTGCGAACGGAGTGAAGCAATCCACATCCGTCCCGTCCGTCTTTGCGAGTGAGAAAGCGTGGGACGCTTTCGCAAGACTCGCCCAGCTATTTTGTGAGCTATAGCGAAACAAAATAGCGAGCGAGTGGACAGCGTCTGTAAGACGAGAAAGTCCAGTGGACTTTCGCAAGACCTTGCCAGCTCTTTTGCAAAAAGAGCGACAAGGTGTACAGTCCCTGTTAAGGGAAAGCACGGCAATCCACGTCGTTCATCTCCGTTGTACAAGCGTGGATCGCCACGTCACTACGTTGCCACTTCATTCCTCGCGAAGACGACGGTTTGTGAGCGAGATGTCCGCCGTCTTTGCGAACGGAGTGAAGCAATCCACGTCGTCAGACAACTGTTATATAATAGACAACATGTATAGCCGGCAGCCCTGCATCTATATTCTCGCTAGTGCAAAAAACGGCACGTTGTATGTTGGTGTTACAAGTAATTTAAGTCAGCGCCTTCAATCACACAAAATTAATGCAGTGCCTGGATTTACGCAAAAATATCAAGTACATACACTGGTCTATGCAGAATCATACGAAACAATGGAAGAAGCGATACTGCGCGAAAAGCAATTGAAGGCCGGTTCGCGAGCGCAGAAGGTTTCTCTTATTGAAAAAGATAATCCCGAGTGGTTAGATATTTCTGAAGGGCTGTGACGCCATGGATCGCCACGTCCCTCCACTATTCGTTCCATTCCTCGCAATGACGACGAACGTTCGTCACCATCCGTCACCACCACCGTCTTTGCGAGCCACAGCGTGGCAATCCACACCGTTCGTTATTTACCCATGGATCGCCACGTCCCTCGCCTGTGGGCTCCTTCCTCGCAAAGACGAAACCCTTCTTCTTTTTCGTCTTTGCCTGCCTGCGCAGGTAGGCAATCCACATCGTCCGTCTTTGACGTCATTACGAGCGGAAGCGCGACAATCCATGTTAATATATTTTATATGAAATTAATCATCCGCATTTCCATCACCGCTCTAGCACTACTCATTGTTTCAAAATTACCTATCGGGATAGAAATTGATGGACTTTATTCGGCTTTAGTTGCATCCGTTATTTTAGGGCTTCTAAACGCCATTGTTCGTCCGATTTTAATTATTCTTACTTTCCCAATCACTATCGTAACTCTCGGGTTATTTATTTTTGTGATCAACGCGTTGCTTTTCTATTACACTGCTACCTTTGTTGATGGCTTTTATGTCAGTGGATTTTTATCCGCCCTCATAGGTTCTATAATTGTTAGCATCATCAGTACGTTTGGAAATAAATTTATTAAGTAGTCGGAATAGCTATATTTTTTAATATATTTTCTCACTCGCGGAGACGGACGAAGGCGCTCGCGAAGACGGCAGTATGTACTTAACCTCTGTAATATGGTATTAAAGTAGTCATGTTTGTAGATCAAATTATAATTCATGCCAAGTCTGGCCATGGTGGTAATGGTGTTGAACGATGGCGCCATGAGAAGTTTATTGCCAAGGCCGGACCAGCTGGTGGCAATGGTGGCAATGGTGGCGATGTTTATCTAGAGTCTGTTAGAGACTTAGGTCTTTTGTCGAAGTATATGGGTAGCCCAGAGTTTGAAGCAGGGGTGGGTGAAGATGGACAAAGCGGTAGCAAACACGGACACAATGGCAAGGACATAACCATCAAGGTACCAGTCGGTTCAATCGTAACTGATGTTTCTAGAAATCGTTCCTATGAATTTTTTAGTGAGGGAATTAAGGAGCGTGTTTTCAAAGGTGGTCAGGGTGGTTTTGGTAACGAACATTTCAAAACATCAACCAATCGTTCTCCCCAGGAAACTACTGCTGGTAAGGGAGGGGAACAGGGCGACCTAAGAATTGAGCTCACACTGGTGGTTGATGTTGGCCTAATAGGTATGCCTAACGCCGGCAAGTCATCTCTCCTAAACGCTTTTACTAACGCGCGTAGTGCAGTTGGTGCGTATCCCTTTACTACACTGCAACCACACCTTGGTGACTTCTACGGGTACGTCATTGCAGATATCCCAGGACTAATTGAAGGTGCTGCTAGTGGTAAAGGCCTCGGCCATACCTTCCTCCGTCATGTTACTAGGACAAAAATGCTTCTTCATCTGGTATCATTGGAGCATGAAGACCCAATTAAGGAGTATTATACCATTTTGAATGAGCTGTCTTCTTATCATAAATCATTAGTGGAGAAGGAAGAATGGATAATCTTTACTAAAAAAGACCTTGCAAATCAAGAGAAAATTGACAGTATTCAATCATTCATTGACACATCCAAGAAACGTGTGTTTATTATATCTGTAGAAACACCCGAAGGCACTAAAGAGCTACGCGATGCGCTTGTGCAGTACCTGCGAGAGTCGTAAAATTAAGCATTGTTTAATTATTTTTTCTATTTTTATGTTTAAACCAACCATTGGCTTGGAAGTTCATGCTGAACTGAAAACAAAAAGTAAAATGTTTTGTGGTTGTGTGAATGATCCTCATGCTAGCGAACCAAATATAAATACTTGTCCAGTTTGTTTAGCTCACCCCGGGTCGTTGCCAGTAGCAAATTATGAAGCAGTCAAAAGTGTTCTTATTTTTGGAACGGCAGTAAATGGCACTCTGGCCAATTTTTCAGAATTTGACCGTAAGAATTATTTCTATCCAGATATTCCTAAAGCGTACCAAATCAGTCAATATGCTTTTCCATTTATTTCTGGAGGAGAACTGTCGGGAGTAAAACTCACTAGAGTACACCTAGAAGAAGATACTGCCCGAAGCCAGCATGATAAAGGGGACTACAGTTTGGTAGATTTCAATCGAGCGGGAGTCCCACTGATGGAGCTGGTGACCGAGCCCGTCATTCATGACGCCAAGACGGCTGGAGATTTTGCTCGCGAGCTTCAACTGACTTTACGCACTTTGGGAATTTCTGATGCCAATATGGAAAAGGGAGAGATGCGGGTTGAGGCGAATATTTCAATCAGTGATACTGAAGAACTTGGTACCAAGGTTGAAGTAAAAAATCTTAATTCATTCAAGTCTGTTGAGGCGGCTATTGCCTTTGAAATCGAAAGACAGACCAGTATTTTGCAAAATAACGGCCAAATACAACAGGAAACTCGTGGTTGGGACGAGATTCATGGCAAGACTTTTACTCAAAGAAGTAAAGAAACAGCCAAAGATTACCGTTATTTCCCTGATCCAGACCTTCCAAAGCTTGTAACTACCGAAATACCAGCATTCATACAATCTCGTCTAAAAGAACAACTCCCTGAACTACCGCAAAATAAGCGCTCAAAATATAATGTTATCGGATTGACGAGCAATCAAATTGAAACAATTCTGCAGTCTGCGATACTTGACAAGTATTTTGCCGAATTATTTATCTTGGCCAAGGAGAACCATAAAGTATTGTTAATGGCAACTAACTATCTTCTAACCGATTTAACGCCCGGTATCGCCGGTAAGGAAGCCGTCAAGATTCTTAGTCCTGAACATTTTTATGAGCTTATGGTTGTCCTCGAACAGAAAAAAATTACTTCCCGAGTTGCCAAAGATTTAATCATTGAAAACGCCGAGACTGATGTGGATTTAATCACCTTGATTACCGAGAGACAGCTTTTTTCAAATTTTGATGATGATAAATTGACAGAGCTGGTTAGAACTATCATTGCTGATAATCCGGCAGTAGTTAATGAGTATAAATCTGGCAAATTCGCCAGTCTACAATTCTTACTAGGTCAAGCAATGAAGATCACTCGTGGCGTGGCTGACCCTAAGACATTGAAAACTATCTTTGAAGCAGAGCTACTCTAGCAGAGAAGATTATATTTATAAACACCTAGGAGAGTTTACAACTGCAAGGTGTATATTATCTGCTATACTATCTACATGAAGACGATAACTGTTGATGGGGAGGAATATACCAAGGCCAGCATTCTAGCGGAGCTGTTTGGTTATACATCAGACTATATCGGTCAGCTTTGCCGAGCAAATAAAGTTGACGCCAAATTAGTGGGCAGATCTTGGTATGTGAATGAGTATTCTCTTGGTAAGCATAAAGACACTCGTTATGAAGCACTTCGTGCAAACGAGATAACAAATAAAATCAATGTTAATTATGATGCCGGTCTCAGTAATATTCCCAAGGTTTCAATTCGTCCAACTTTGTCAAAGTTAACCAAACGGTCATTTCACAACCCGATGAATTTTAATTTGGTACAAAGAGAAAGTTTGCCTTTGGCTGTTTATGAGCATGATGATTATGAATTAGTTCCGCAATCAAAAGTAACAAAAGAGAACACCCTAGCTGTCAAAGTTCCAGTTGCACTCTCTAGTGCAGTGGAAGTGCCTATTAGTTTGGAGGATGGTAACCTCTATAAAATAAGCATTTATAATCATCATAAAATTTCACCAAAAAGTGATTTTAGGATTAAAAATATAGCTAAAGAAGAGCACACTGAAGACACTTTGTTGCCAGACAAATCTTCAAAAAAACCTACTTTACTTGGGCCTATTCCCGAAATTAACAAAAGTGTGAAAGCTATTCCGTCCCCACATTTTACACCCCAGACGATTAAAGATGCCGAATCTGCCACCAAGAATTCAGTTTCAATCATTCCACTGTCTTTGGCGTTATCTCTAGCGGTAGCTTTAATGATTATTACCCTTGATACCCAGATAATTACCAATGGCTTGGCGGTGAACAGTCGTTTAGTCTTTACTACCGCCTCTCTTGAGCAAATTTTTGCGACACTTGGTTCCTTACGTTAGGGTACTTTAAGGGTTGTTTGTAGCCATGGATTGTCTATTCCGGCCTGTGCAGGCAGGCCACTCCATGGTGAAGCAGTCCATACAGTTGTACAAACGTGGATTGCTTCGCCTCGACTCGCAAAGACGACCAACATCGTCCTTGCGAGCCACAGCGCGGCAATCAATGTCGTGATCGTTTTTGGATGGCCTCATTCTACTTACGATGACTCTCAAGTTATTAACATTTCAGTAATTCATCGGCCTCAGATGTAGGTATAATATATTAGGTTTTCCTAATATTATGACTTCCAAAGTACAACTTGGCTCTAGTCAATTTATATCTGTCAAAGACGCGGCAGTGCTGGTTTCGTGTTCGCGAGATTATGTCACCAAGTTGGCTCGTGAAGGCAAAATTACAGCATCACAAAATAAGCGTCAGTGGTTTGTTGATGAGGATTCACTAAAAAACTTTTTTGAGTTTTCTCAGTATGAGGTTGAGGTGCGTAGTAAACACCTGCGCGAGATTAGAAAAAAAGAAATTTTGTTACGACAGGAACTTGCAAAAAAAGTTAATTCCTTAAAAATCAAGCATGACCGTAGTGTTCGGTTAATCGCCGGTCATTCATTTTTAATTTTACTTTGTGGCATCGGGGCCGGCTTTCTTTTAAATTTTGTCAGTGTCTACCTGCCGACTAGTAGAGTAACTCAGTTGGCGGAGACACCGAGTGCTATGTTTTCAAATTTATTTGGAAGGGTCGCTGATCATAATGGTAATTATGTTTCTGAGGACTTGGCCATTAGCGACAGCGCGACTGAGACGTTTGATAATTTAAATATGACTAATAGGGTGGTGGCTCTTCCTGATACTACAAATTTTTCTCAGACGGAGCTGGCTGGTTTGATTTTTCAATCAACTACCATAATTAATTACGCAAAATTATTCTTTTGTAAGTTTGCCGGATTTATTGTTAGCCGGTTTGGTTGGTGTCAGTCAGGGTTGTTGAGCGAGGAAATTTCTCAACCAACTTATTTTTCATCATCAAAAGACGGTGTTACTTCATCAGTTATTCAACCACCGTCCACCACCACAATTAATTACATCACCAATAAATACATTACCTATCAATCCAGTGTCGGTATTACCGAAAACGATTTTTCTGCTCGTTTGAATAATTTAGCAGAGACATTGCGTTCAGATTTTTCAAATAATAATGTCACCGGAAATGTGACGCCAGTGTTTGTGGGTACCACCACTAAAATTTTTGTCAATCGTCAGGCCGACCGAATTTACGATAGTATCTATGACAGTGTCGCCAACGTCACCACCAACGGCACCCTAGAAAACCCTACTCTCAACGGCACTCTCACTGTTGATAGTCTTTCCACTAATCAACTAATCTATCCTAATTCCGCTGGTATCCTTACATCGGCTTCAGGTCTTAATATCATCAATGATAACCTCACCATTGGCACCACCACCGCTTACGAAAAATTAACTCTAGAAACTGCCCTCTATTTAGGTTCGTCAACTCCCACCACCACTACCAACCGACTATACAATGGAGACGGCTCGCTCTACTGGTCGGGAAGTATCATCGCTGGGGCCACTGTTGGTAATTGGAATACAGACGGCTCAGCTGTTTATCGCCTCACCGGCAATGTGGGAATTGGCACTACCACTCCCGGCTCTCGCCTCACTGTCGCTGGCACCACCAACATCACGGGAGCGACTACGCTCGGGAGTACTCTAGCGGTCACTGGCGCGACCACCCTAGCTACCCTAACTTCCGGCCTCATCAACGGCCAAACGATTTCCAGTGCCGCCAACTTCACTGGTAGTGTGGCGGTGGCTACTACTCTTGGAGTGACTGGTACTTCTACTCTAGCTACAACCACCATCACCAACCTCACCAATACGAATGCTACTTTTACCAACGCCACTTCTTCAAGTTTATATACAACAGCCCTACATGCCGTGACAGCTACCATT